>JACCDZ011985462.1_pt1 | contig 25740 bp, 53 predicted proteins | sample 7449551 | NCBI WGS metagenome assembly JACCDZ01 (sample SAMN15323452, study PRJNA562643) | freshwater metagenome | isolation source: river surface water | place: USA:Blue River Watershed | collected 2017-08-18 | reverse complement strand
ACAGATAAGTCATTAGTAATTGTTACATCATCTGGAAGACCTATTGTTACCGCAGCATTTTCCGCTCCAGAACCAGAAACTGTAATTTCATTTGTTGTTCCAGAAATTGAGCCTACATAATCTCCAGTTGTGTCTGTACCTAAAGCTACAGAGTTTGGCTCAATTGCAGTAGTAATTGTTACGTTACCAAGATTAGTCATTGTTGCAGAACCAGTTACATCTCCAGAAAGTGTAATGGTTGGATCTGCTACGTTAAAATCTAATTTACCATTTGTGTCATCGTATGTAACAGAGATACCAGATTCAGAGTTTGTACTTACCATTTCACCAACTACATCTTGGATCATTTCATGGTTAATTGCTACATCTCCACCTGTTACAGTAAAGTCGGTTATATTAAACGATGCCACACCCTTGTTGCCTGCAGTAGCATCTTCTGCTGATACAGTAATTGTATTATTAGTTACTGTAACATCAATTCCTTCTCCTCCAGATACCTGGACTGTCTCTGTTAAAAGATTAATAGAAGTGTTACCAGTATCTCCAGATACGCCTAGGGTTGTAGCAACATCTGCTTCTCCCGCTGCTGTAAGTCTACCTTGTTGGTCTACAGTAAATGTAGGAATCTTTGTTTGTGATCCGTAAGCTCCTGGATTTACTGCTGTATCATCTAAATTAATTGTTAAAGAGTTTGTTGAGTCGTCATAAATTTTAGTTAAAGCGGTTCCTGCTGTTAAAGCAGAATTTACTGCATCTTGTGCAGCTTCTGTAATAACAGAGTCAGTTATCGAAATTGTTATTGTATTAGCTGTGTCATCATAAGACTTTGTAATACCATTTCCAGCAACAAGTGCATCGTTTACAGCATCTTGTGCTCTTTCTGCTGTAAAATAAAGATTTGTTCCTTCTTCTATATCTGTTGTTGTAAGAGCATTGATAGCTACTAGAATTGCTGCATTTCTTGCTGCAATTTCTGCTGTCTCTCTACCGTCTGTATATAGATTTGAAGCAGTTATAGCCTCAGATTTAGCAGTTGCAATATTATTTGTTATTGTAGTTACAAAATTAGCATCATCGCCAATTGCTGCAGCAAGTTCGTTAAGTGTATCTAATACTCCAGGGGCTGAGTCGATTAAATTAGAAACTGCTGTATCAACATATGTCTTATTTGCAATAACAGATGTATCTACTGATAGGGTTAGTGTATTTGCTGCGTCGTCATAGACTTTTGTAATTCCGTTTCCAGCTGTAAGGGCTGAATTAACTGCGTCTTGAGATAACTCTGTAAGTTCTGATGGAAGTACGTTAATGTAAGGTCTTGATGACCAGTTCCCTGTTCCATCACCGATCTTAATTCGTTGTGTGTCTGTTTCAACACCAATTTCTCCTGCACGAAGAATGGGATTGTATGTAGTCCAGTTTGCTGCTGTATCTCTACGTAATTGAATTCTAATTGCCACTTGCATTACCTCCGTCTATATAATCATTTATAAAAGATGAAGAGACATTTCCTGAATTTGCAAAAATTCTAGAATCATCAACATACTCACCATAGTTTACTTCTTCAACAATACCAGTTGTTCCATTGTGTGTGTGCTCAAGGATTTCTTTTGGTCCTGCAACATCATACCAAACTTGTCCATTATACCCTTTAAATGTATTTTCTGATGTATCAAAATATAATTCTCCTAAAGAAGGATTAACTGGTGCTTCCGCTAAAACTGGAACCCCAGAAGATACATTTCCCCACTCTGTGCCAGAATAAACTCTTAACTTACCAGTAGCGCTATTATAATAAATTGCACCAGGTACTGCTACAGAAGGATCTGTAGAAAGTGCTGGTGGCGCTATCGGTGTTAAAAATTTCTTTGACATTTTATCCTACAATAACTACTCTATACTGATTTGTTGTTGGAGCTGCTGCAAATTTAATTGTAGCAGTTGTTGTGCTTGTATGCTCTACATCTGTCTCAACTTGAGCATATGGAGATGCATTATCATAAACTTGAACCTGAATATCTCTTGTACCTAAATTATGTGTTAGTGTGTAAGAAAGAGCTGTTCCGTCTCCAATTGAAGAAATATACTTTCTTGCAACAAGAGTTGTGTCGATTGCTATATCGTTAGCATTTACAATAATTCCAGAACCAGCTGTTGTAGCAACATTAAATGTTACTCCATCTTGAGTCATACCAGCGCCTGCTATGTATGCTCCAGCACCAGAGAATTGTACCCAATCTTGTCCAGCAAATGTTGTTAGATAGTGATTTGACTGTACCCAAGATGTATTACCGTAGTTGGTACCCTCCATAACAAATACTGCTGAGCCAATAAGCTCCTGATGTGTATCTGCATCTGTTGGTCTTACAAGACTAATTGTTCCTGCTGTTCCTCCAGCAACAATATGGTAAATACCATTTTCTGTATCTATTGTTTGTCCAGATAACAATAGTCTATATCCAATGTGTGTATCATTTAATGGATGAGAATCAATTGTCAGCGATGCAAGATCTGTTAAATCTGAAATATTTGATGTTGAAAGAAGATGTACTGCTGATTTCCAGTCTAAACCAGAAACTGCGCTATCTACATAATTCTTTGTAGCTGCATCTTGTGGGTTAACTGGCTCAGCAAGATTTATAATCTTATGCGATGTAGCATCTAAATCTGCACCAAGATCTACGTTAGTTCCAAGAACCTTGTTTGTTAAAGTTTGCTGATCATCTTTAGTTACAACTGTTGAATCGATATCAATTGATATCTTTCCAGTTGAATCGTTGTAAGTTGCATCAATTCCTGTTCCGCCAAGAATTTCATCAGCAACAATATCTTGTACACGCTCAGCATTTAATGTTACTGCGCCTGATGTTACTGTAAAGTCTGTTGAATCAAAGCTTGCAACACCCTTATTACTTGAAGTTGCATCCTCTGCAGACACTGTAACTGTATTGCCAGAGGCACTTACGTCAATTCCTTCTCCGCCAGCAATTGTAAGTGTTTCTGTTAATATATCAATTGATGAGGTGCCAGAATCTGTAGCAATTGCAAGAGTTGTTGCTACATCTACTTCACCAGCAGCTGTTAGTCTGCCTTGTGCATCAACTGTAAATGTTGGTATCTTTGTTGCAGATCCATAATTACCTGCTGCAACTGCAGTATTATCTAAGTTTAATGTTAGTGTTCCAGCATTGTCATCGTATACTGCTGATAGAGCTGTTCCGCCTAGAACGTATTGACCAATGATGTCTTGAATTACTTCAGCAGAACCTGAAGCAGGGATCCACTCAGAACCGTTGTAGAAATAAAGTGTGTGATCAGATGTATTGTGGTAAATCTGACCTTCTACTGGTGACAGAGGTGCTGAACCTAAGTTTTGGATGCGGGCATTTTGTAATTCATTTTTGTTTAAATTAATGCCTGTTACGAATAATCTTGCCATTTTCTATACTCCTTAAGACAGGTACGCTGTCCCTGCGAATGGTTGAGCCATAAGCAGCGTTATTTGATTAATACTATTATAATCGATTCCAGTTTCCAATACATCACCAGCACTTGTTTTTACTGTGACATTTGGATGGAATCCGAGGTTATGTTGGAGAACAACTGAGTATGACCCAGAAGTGCCAGTAACCTGACCAATTTCCCAAGACATTATTTTTCCTAGATCTGATGTTGTTGCTATATCAATTACTGTAGCTGTAGACCAAGTGGTATCTGATAATTTTGGTCCGTAGAAATTATTGTTCTCAGTATTAAAGTAGAAATCTCCTTCTATTCCTAGATTTGCGGCTGGAGCACCTACTCCATTAAGAATAGTACGTCCTCTAGGACCTTGTGGGCCAGGAGAGGCAATCTTTATCTCATTTTTATTTTCTACTACGGATACTTGATTTACGGTTTGGTTGACAATTACATTTTCAATCATTAAATGGTTACACTCCTACTCAAAGTTATAAATCCTTCTAGTAATTTGGTTTTATTTAAATTAGAATCTGTCAACATTAAATCGTATTCAGACTTTGGAAAGAATAACTTGCTTGTTTGAGTAGGAGTCATTTTTACTGTTAGCTTACCAAGTAAAGGATCTATGGTTATGCCACCAGATGGGGATGTTAGAGAAAAGGCTAGTTGAGTACCACCTTTTTTATCACGTACTTGAAGTTTTGCTGATGCGCCTGTTAAATTAATTGGTGCGCCAGCATTGTCTTTGTATTCAAGTGTAAAACTAAAAGTAGTATTTTGATCTACTTCGAAATTTTTTTGTACTGCCATTTGCTAAAATCTCCTAAATAGGAAAACTCCTATGCTTATTTTAGCACAGGAGCGTTCCTAATCTAGATTAAATTACTTGTCTGACTTAAAGCCGAATTCTTTATTGCTAGGGCTTAGAGCCTTCAAGATTACTGGTGCGACGGCTGCAATTCCGCCCATCAACAAATCCTTTGGATTTGTGTTACCAGTCATGTAAAGAGCAATTGCTGCTGAAAGAAATGCACGAGCATATGTTCCAAGCGCTGCTAAAATCTCTTCTGTCATTGTAACCTTTCCGTCCTTGTTAAGATCTTTTTTCATCTTAATCTCCTTCTTTGGGCCGTGTGCCCTAGAATTTTGGGATTTTGTCCCAATACTAATATTCTACCATTAAGCGGATATATCCACAATCTCACAATTGCCGTCAGATGTGCATGCTAGCGTAGCATTGGTAGATGTTCCATCTTCTGTTTCGTAGAATGACAAGTCTTCCCAGCGGATAGACTTTGGCATTTGTGCAAGCAAAGCATCGTATTCTTCTTTTGAAACTTCCTGGTATGGAGCTTGCTTATAAGTGTGATCTGAATGCGGTAGGAATGAAATTCCTGATACCTCGTCAAAGTGCTTATAAACCCAAGCACCAACCTCCATCCATTCTTCTTCTTTTACAGAAACTGTAATTGATGGCTTGTGTTCACACCATGCACGTTGATAAACCAGCCAAGTGTTAAGGTGATCTAATGCTGTTAAATCATTTCTAACAATTGCACCTTCTGGTGCTTTTACTGGAAATGAAAATACGTAAGTATCATTTGGCTTCATTACATCATCTTCAACTGGAATGCCAACTTCCTTCAAAAATGTAGAAATTGGATCTCCCTTTGAGCCACGTACTGTACGAATGTAATATGGTGAATGCCATGGATGCATTCCTGAAGATACCCCGACCAATTGAGATACTGTTCCAGAAGGTTTCACGCATGTGATAGCTGCAGACTCAGGAATCCCAATTTTCCCAGCCTCTTCTGTATTAATTGTTCTTGCATATTCACGAAGACCAGACAATGTCTGCTCAAGTTTATTAATATCTTGTTTTCCAGAAAAGAACTTATGGCCAAACTGACCTGTAAGTGATACTCCTAGTAAGCGCTCCTCTTCGGTATTATCTTTCCAAATTTTACGAAGATACTTAAAATCTGTTAATGTTGATTGCCATGTCCCAAGAATTGTTGCAAGGCGTACTTTGTTTGCAACCTCTTCAACTGTATCCTTTTCACGTAATACGACTTCTGAAAGATTACAAAACTGGTAAGGACGTAAAATAATTTCTGAGCACGGGTTAGTTCCGTAGTGAATATCTGGATCTCTTCTTCCATACTTGGCTGCTTGGGCTTGAGCTGCGGCCACATTGTATATACCTCGTTCTCCTGATTTTGAATCATAAAGATTTTTCCATTCTGCTATAAATTGTTCCATCTCTGGTTTGCGAGAGTAAGCAACTGAATTATTTGATAATGCACGTTGTGTATTGTTTTCCCACCAGTTACCTGACTTTGCTGCTGCCATCTCAATATCATTAATATTAGAAAGTGAAATCATTGCTGAACGACGAACACCTCCAACGACAACAACTTCTCCAATCTTACACATAATATCATGTGCCTCAATTGGCTTTAGTTGACGACCTACTGCATTCTTAAACTTTGCAATTGTAAAATCAAAAAGATTAACAAGTGGTTGTGGCCCAGATGATCGACCACCCATTGTCTTTAATCTTGCACCAGCTGGTCTTACTTTTGAAACATCAATTGCTGGAATATGTCCTGTCCAAAGAAGTGCTAGTAATTCACGGTATGCCTTTGCCCAACCTTGCTTTGAGTCTTCTACAACAATTACTGTATCTGACTTCTCAAAAGAATCTGGAACGGCAGGAAGCTTATTAACATACTTGTACTCAACAGAGAATCCTACACCTGTACCGCACATAAGGATATACATTGTTTCATCAAATGAACGAGGTGAGTCTACTGGAACAAATGAGCAGTTATATCCTGCAACATTGTCTCTTTCTAATGCAGCTCCTGCAGTCATAACGGAGCGCATTGATGGCATGACATTTCTTTGAAATACACCATCTTTTAATTCCGCAACAAGCTTTTCATCTGGAATGTAATTGTGATTTTGCTTAAGGTGGTTAAGCATAAAAGAAAAGTATCTATCTACTGTTTCTCCCCAAGTCTCACGACGATTTTCTTCTGAGATCCATCTTGCATATCTAGATAACGCAATGAAATTTTCATATGGGTTAGCAATAGTTTTTGACATTTATAAGTCTACCTTTTCTCCGCCTTGCGGTTTGATTAATTTAGTGTGAAGATCCTATTCTACCAAACAACTTTTTAAAGGGGAAGAGGCTTTGTAAATTTTTTCTTTAATCTTTTAAAAGCATTATTGGTCAACTGATCCCAGTTATACTCTTCATGAATTTTAGTCGACTGAGCAAAATAATAACCAGCATACGCTTTATAATTAATTACTGCTTCATACATTAGTTCTTCTAAATGTTCTTTATCTGGTTTAAACATTTTTCCAATGTATGGATCTCCAACAGACTTTGGTAAACCCTCATCCGTAAGTTTAGATTTTAATTTTAAAGGACCAATGTATTTTTCATATGGAGCCCAATCATAAGTTGAGATAACTGGCATTCCAGTTGCTAATCCTTGTAGTGGAATAAACCCAAATCCTTCTCCCCAGGACGGATAGATAAGAACGTGGTGACTGTAATACAAATTTAATAATTCAGCTTCAGTATATTCTTCAGTTATCAATGTTATGTTATTGTAAACTTGTTCTGGACTTCCAAATTCATTATTTGGCCCATAGACTCTTGTTGTATTGTAATGATGAGCTTTAATTGTTAAATGATAATTTGAATTATTACCAAAAAGTTTTGCAAATGTTTCTACCGCTACCTGTGCATCTTTTCTTGGTGCTGGCTCTCCAATATGTAAAAACTTTAACGGCTGACCTTCTCTTAATACTCTTTTTTTAGGCTTCCAAAAATCTTCTATGCCGTGTTTATAAACATATATTGGTTTTGTTATTCCATTATCTTTAAATACTTGTGCACACCAATCTGATGTTGTCCAGACTTCGTCGCATAAATTAAATCTTTCAACCCAATCTGGTCGCATAGATGTAGATTCCCACGGAGTATAGCCAATTTGATATTGACCTTTATGAAATTTAAAATGTTGAGGTTGTGTAAAGTTTATTTGTATATTAGATTTTGGATTAGCATAAGAAACTTCATACCCTAGATTATTTAAAGATTTAACTATATTTTTACCAGCGTAACCATATCCTACAGCAGGATTAAGCCCCGCTTTGATCGTATAATAAGATATATTCATGTTTTCTTTCTAGTCAACTGACTTGACAGTAACTTAGTTACAATGCTACTATTATAGTTCGTTATCTCTAAAGGAGGAAATGCCAATGGAGAAAATAAAACAACAGGTAAGTGATTTGGTTCATAACCTGGTAACAATAGTAATGATAACATTATTTTTGTTTCCTGTACAGCCTACACATGCCTTAACAGTACAACCTTTAGTGAAAACTGAAGCCCAATTGAAGCAAGAAGTCTTGGATAGTTTTAGTAAAGAGATTTACAAGCCATCTGAGATGCTTACAGACGAAGAGTTAGTAAACTTACTCAAAGCTGTAGGATTCGAAGGGACAAGCCTTAAAAAAGCTTGGTCAATTGCAAAGCGTGAATCTAACGGAAGACCGCTTGCCTATAACGGGAATAGGAAAACTGGTGACAATTCTTACGGATTGTTCCAGATTAATATGATCGGAGATCTTGGTCCTGAAAGACTTGAGAAATTCGACCTAAAGAGTAACAGAGAGTTATTCGACCCAGTAACAAACGCAGAGATAACGTACTATATGACCGATGGCGGCAGTGATTGGTCAGCTTGGAAGGGTTTAACCCCAAGAGCAAAGGAATTTTATTTGAAATTTCCTACAGATGTAAAGGGATAGGTAAATGGAGATACAATACGTATCAAAATACATATCCTTATCTGAAGAAGGCCTTGTCGAAAAGCTTTTATGCCCAGTAGATCAGGGCCTTCTTTTTTGTAATCAAGATCTAGATGAAAAAATTTATTTATATTGTCTGGAATGTGATTACAAGAAATACATAGGTACTACGCATTATAATAATATCTACAAGGGGGTTAAAAATGCCATGCGATAAATGTCAATGCGAAGAAATAGAAAATGAATCAAAGCCGATGCCCATAACAGATGCTATGGGAAGAGAAATTTTTTGGGAAGATATAGGGAGACAGAATGACTGAGAATAATGAGCCAGTAGATGAGCCTTTAGAATCAAATTTGGACATGGTTAACTATATTATGCTCCACAGAATTTACGACATGATGACCTTAATTGCTAAGGGATCAGTAGGTAGCGATGAAGTATCAAAAATGATACAATATCATGAAAAGGGATTCCTCCTGGGTCCCAGTCCGTCCTATTCAATAGAAGAAGGGAAAGAAGATGGCAACTAAAGATGCAGTAGTAGAAACAATGGTTGAACAAATTAATATTCAATCAAGACAATCAACTGTACAACAAAAAGGCGATCTAGTAGAACTTGAAAAAATGCTTCTGCAGGCACAACCACATTACAGACAAATGTGTTCTGGAATGGTTGATGCATTAATTGCACGAGGAATGATTTCTGTCGACTAGGTATTGACTTAAAATATCAAATAAAATACAATAAGTTTATAGGTCGAGCATTATGTTCCCTATAAATGCCTTAAATGGCAGCAAAGCCCAATTGGATCCGCCTCCGATTGGGCTTTTTGCTTTTTGTGTTGTATAATATTTTTATGATTAGAACTAAATTGGTAACAGCAAATGCAACTCCTGTAGAGCTAAGTTTTGCAGACGAAGTTGAAGCACATTATAAAATAATTATTACAAACACAAGTGCAAATAAGCATGTTCTAGTCGGTGGCCCAGATGTGTCTTTAACAAATTATGGTTTTAGAGTAGAGCATGATCAGCCTCCTGTAGCTATAGAGAATATGCCATTTACTGATAGATTATATGCAATATCAGAAGACCCTTTACAGTCAATATCTGTTGCGGTTATGGTAATCGAATAAAATAGTGCAAAAAGTGCGCCGAAACTAGAGACACATTTGGTGTATAATAGAAGACATGACCCCAAGACATATTTCTAAGCAAATGAAAAATCCTTATTTTCAAACAAAATACTATAAGGAAGAAACTGTTGGCGGGCAAATGGAAACTAAAATAGAACTTAAGACCCAGAAGATAATGTCTAAAATTATGTTTTGGAGAAAGAAGAAAGATGCTTAATTTTGATCACAATAGCAATGTAGAAAAACTACATGATGATATTTGGATATATAGAAATTTTCTATCTCAAGAAGAGGTTGAGTCTTTATTAGATACAGCCAACAGTCTGACTGAAGAGGACTGGAATACAATTAAAAATGCTAATGCCTGGTATAACGGTAAAACTAGTCCATACATTCAAAAGCTTTTGCCTATTAACAAAAAGATTGGTGAACTAGTCGCTCCAGATTATGAGCCTACTCCAAATGCATCTTTTACAAGAATGTTGCCTGGAGACTCTATGCATGAGCATGAAGATACTTGCGGAGACATGGAGCCTACATCAAATGATGATATGGGTACATGTGCAATAACAAGATACGGTGTTGTAGTATATATAACTGACAATTTTGATGGCGGAGAAATTTACTACCCTGGACTAAATATGTCTTATAAACCAGTTCCTGGAGATTTATTAATTCATGGTGCTTTGATTAGACACGGTGTAGCAAAAGTTACATCTGGCATAAGATATGCTTATGCTTCATTCTTGGTTGATAAAGGGAGTTTATAATGGTGGATCTAGTTCCAAATGAAGATGCTTTTTCAAATGAAGAACTGCCAGAGTTTTTAATACAAGTTCACAAAAAAATGCACGAAAAACCTGGATATGAAGATATTGGACATGGCATACTTGCAAAAAAGAATTTCCTTGATTTAATAGATTTAAACTTTATTAAGTATCAGGCAGAAGATCTTCCTGAAGAAAATTGGAATACTCACCCAGTAGGATCTTACTTCCAAGGCAAGATTAGTACAAATTTAAAGGTTGAACACTTTATATCAACATTTATTGATGAGATTATGCCAGAGTACTGGACTAATGAGCATAAGAGTGTAAATAGAGTACGCCCTGGGGATGACCTTAAAACATTTGGTCAAGCAAGCTGGATTGGTGCAGATTATTTAGCTATTTTTTATTTTGGAACATGGGAAGGCGGAGAGCTAGTATTATTAGAAAAAGATGGCCAAGAAATTAACTTTGAATTTAAGCCTGAAGAGAATACGCTCTACATTCTGCCTATCCTAGAAGATCAACTATATACATCAAAACCTGTAACAAGCGGTATCAAATACTCACATATTGATTGGGTATATAGACATGGTGATTGGTTCCTTGCTTAAATAGTGCAATTGCAAAAAGTGCGAAAAAAGTGCGGCGGAAGTAGAAGAGACACCTAATCCCATAGAGTATCATTTACATACATCTTAGGCTTATCGCTATAGATAGGATCTTCTGTAAATTCGTACAAGATATCCATTAGTAACTTACAGTTAGAATGGGATTCTAAGTACCAGAGGTCACAGTAACCCTTATCAGCATTCAAACATTTGGCTAAACGGCTCTGAAGTACCTTTATGACCCATTCCAGAGAAGTCTTAGCAATCAAAGTATCTGCCATATAGTAGTTACATTCTCTATATCTGGCTTCTTTATATTCTGCTACTAACTGGTTGACTAGAATATCATTGATTGACATAGATATACATTCCAATGAAATATACAGCTATATAGACCCATATAGACCAGAGTAGAGGACGATAGAACTTACTCTTCTTGTACATCTATATCCTCTTGTAGGTCAAAGTCAAAGACTTTATCCCATCCCGCCTTTTTTAAAAAATTTTGCAATAGCAGTCCAGAAGCTACTGTTATTACGAAAAATGCTATCTTCTTCTTCATATATATCCTAGTTGACTGCTTTATTAGACTTTCTCAAATGAGTTCTAATTCTGTGACAATTGCTACATACAATCTCACACTTTGCTAGCTCTTCATCTATCTTCTTCTTAGATAAAGTTTGGACAAGTTCCATGACATTTGCATGTTTCTTGCCTCTTACATGATCAAAGTCCATAACGTAATATGGATATTGAATCTTACAATCAGCACATGGGGTACGATCTTTTAGATCCCGCAAATATTTATGCAGATGTGCCTTTTGTTTTGCAACTGAAATCTTTTCAGTCTTCATGATCTAATTATAGTATATCTAAATTATTAGTCGACTAGAATATCAAATATATCAAAATGTTAATAAAATTTTATTTTTCATTTTGGAACTCTTTATTTAAAAAGTCCTTGTTGATAAAAGTTTTTAGCCTATGGCAATTTGCACAGAGAGTCTGCAGATTACTTGGATCATCATTTAAATGGTTTCCATCAATATGATCAATATCTAGCTGCTGCTGAATTACTGCCTCAAATCCACACTTCTCACAAAAGCTTTTCTTTGTATAGTTTCTCTGTTTATTGTCTTTGCAGCTAGAGCAATATCTATGAAAGATTTGCTTGCCCTTATATCTTCCCGCCGATGTTTGTCTATTTCCACAAGCACATAGACCTCTAGTATATCTCGCCATTTATCCCTTATATATATTATATATTTGTTTTTATAATGATAACTTCCAGAATTTGAGCATACAACCCCTATACCCCTTTTAGTATTTTAAAAGAGAACCCCGAAATGGTCAGGTTATAAATCCGCCATTCATCGGTTGAACCATAGTAGGCCATAGCTTTTGTCTGAAAGATATTGTAGAATACAACTTCCGTCATCATCGCACTTGGAGTTTAACCCCTTGATATTATCTCCGAAAACTGTCCAAGGTTATCAGTATAACATTTGGAATTTTCGTAAGTCAATAGATCTAAAAAATATTTTTCCCGCACCCCGCTTTTGAAATTTGAGAAAATGTTAATATATTTTTAATTTGTATGATACACACCCTGGGGAATGTCCGATTTGTCCGATAGTGCGCCCATAAATAGGCTCTTTGTGGTGTAAATCACAACTTATTTTTTTAAAATGTCTTAAATGTCCGTTTTGCGACTTGAAAAATGTCAGACCCCCCATGTATAGTTATAGGTATAAGAAGTTAAGAAATACTTAACACGAAAGGAGATTAGCAAATGCTAACTCAAACTACATTAGATAAAATTACATATGAATATCAACACGGCGGTGTTAAATCTAATCACCCCGAATTGACTACTTATGAGCGTAAGGCTCTCTTAAAGTATCTATTCTCTCTCCCTACTCATAAAGATTGCGAGTGTGGTAAGTAATGAATTCCATATATGAAAATAGAAACTCTCTAGAGTCCTATGACTCTATTAGAGCCCGCCTAGCAGATAGCATCTGCGATGAATGCGGTTATGCGTGTTTCGTTCATATGAGCGATTGCTCTAAGAACCCTAGTAATGTGAGGTAACTCACACACGACACACCCCCGCTAAGGTTGAAAATGTCACCGCCTTAGTGTAGTCTTACAGACATAACAATTAAATAAGGGTATGAGCCTTAGCAAATAAACCGCCTAGCGGGTGAGCCTAAGCAAATAAGACCCACTAACTACTAACGAAAGAAGAACATATAATGACTATCAAATACTCAATTTGGCAAGGCTCTCGCCTACTAAGCATTGACAATGTAGCCCACGAAATAAAGGCTATTGACCACCTAATCAATTCGCTAAACGATAGCGACTTAGGTAAGAAAGTAAAGTTTTCCGCTAACATTCAAGAGATAAAGGTAGGTAACTAATATGATGAGCAAATGGGATACAATTCAAGCAGATGTAGCAGACCAATACGCACACCTAGCAGAAGAAGAAATGTATGAAAAACTAATGGCAGAAGAAGAAGATGTGTTTGGTTTTACTAAGGCTATACAGATTGACCACTTAACAGATGAACAACTAGATGAGGTCTTTAATATGTTTGGAGATAAATAAATGAACATTGAAATTACTAGCGAATTTCTTTATATAAATTCCGATTTCTTAGGGCTATACGCTAATGTCCCGCTATATATGCTTATCGGGATCCCCGCCCTTGTATATGCGTGGCGATTGATGAAACGAGAAGATGCGATGTAAATCACACTAGCCCAACGGCGTGTCGGCTTGACAAAAGTCGATCCGCCCGCAAAAGCTGCGGCGTCGGGCGTGTCGTTACGGAAAAGTTATAAAAAGCCCTGAATTCTGCGGCGTGTCGATTTGACAGACAAATCGGACATTTTGGTGTGATGTAAAACACATTGCTTGAGCGTCTCACATCTTGGAATTACTGGCTAGTAAGTAGAAAAATGTCAGTGGGGTAGGCTATAATTGCGGTATCAACAAAACGAAAGGACAACTAATGTCAGCAAATGTTTATTCAATCGAAAGCCTCTTGGTAGGTCAGGAATACTTCTCCCGTTCAATTCGTGGAAAAATCGTTCGTGCTGAAAAGCACCCTCACGCAGTTTGGTATGAAAATTGCGAAAGTTATCTTGTAGAAATCCGACCTGAAATCGGATACAAAAATGCTTATAGAACAATCGCAGTTAAGGTAGGTGAATAATAATGGGATACATTGAAATTTTTAGAATAAATGAAGAAGGTGCTGGCTGGGTAGATTTATCCGAAGCCACTCCCGAAGAAATCTTAGATTTAGAAATCGGACTATTTCAGGAAGGTGCTCTCTAATGAACTTAGAAGAATTCAAGGCGCATGTCCTAGCGACACGCCAAGCAAGCAAATCAGAGGCTTTGTCAGTCCTCTCTGCTACAATTACACCAACAACCGAACGAAAGGAAAACTAAAAATGGGAAACATCTCAGAAATTATTGCCGTTGCTTGTGATGAGTGTGGCGGTGCTGGCTTCTTATTTTGGGGCGATGAAAACAATTATGATGTAGAGGCGTGTGAGTGTGCCGTAGAAGATTGGAATATCTAATGTATAAACTATCTATTTACTATGACGGAAACCCTGTAGCCGTTTGGTCTTATTCAGATGCACTAGAGGCGGTGCATCAGTTTGATCGTTGCACAGATTGCGGAGATGCAAAAGAATACGCTACTTATAATTTGTCAGAGCCCTCTGGTAAAATGCATACTAAGAACTTCTACCGAAATGGAAAGGTAACACAAAAATGATGACACGAAAAGACTATGTAGCAACTGCAGAAATTCTAAAGTATGTTAGCAACAAAACTCATCCTGCTGTTTTTTCTAAAATGGTAAATGATTTTGCTGAAATGTTTGCCAAGGATAATCCCCGTTTTGATGTAACAAGATTTCACGAGGCAAGTGGTTACAATGTACCGAACTTCTCTTCTCGATAAAGTAAAACGCATACAGGAATTGCGTCGCAGCAATGCGGCGCAACCTGTACGCAATAAGAAAAAATATACACGTAAAATAAAACACAAGGGAAAAAATGTTGAATGATATTGTAGGGACCATGATTGGAATTGGTTTTAGTTTAGTTTTAATTACACCTGCACTGTTAGCTATTTATATTTTTGCAAAAATAAAGTAGTTGAAATTTCAACTAGCCCCCAAAGGTGGCGGCTTATCCACAGGCTTACGGGTTGATTGTGGATAACCCTGGATTTTGTGATCATTCTCACAAAAGCTGCGACACGCCGTAAATGGATTAGGTAATGTCGGTGGCCTGCGCTATAATACTCTCATCCAACAACGAAAGGTAACAAATGTCTAATCTAATGAAAGTTCCACACACAGTTGTATTCGAGGCAATTATTGACTTGGATAAAATTCCTGCAAACTTGCTTCCAACACTAATTGCTCTTGATACAGAAGCAATTACAGAAATGTGCAAAGGTGCAACAGTTCATGCGCTAGGTATGTCAAACACTCTTGAAGTAGCAAACACAGGTAACTATTGGGCAGAATTAACACTAAAGGAAGGTAACTAATAATGGGATACACAACAGCATTAGCACTTGAAGAAGATTTATCATTAGAGGCTGGACTTGCTTATCACTTACAGGCTAATCATTATCCACCCGTTCCCGTCGCTATGGTGCAACCTTGCATAGACGCTATTGACGCATACTATGAGGAAGACTATCAGAGAATGATTGACTTGCCTGGTGGCATCTTATGGCGTGGGCAAGACTCTTGCCCTGCATCTGCTATCGTCGATGCTCACCACTTAGACGCTTGGCTTCCTGAATACGAAGACTAAGGATCAGCTGGGCGTGTGAGATTACTCACACGCCTGGCATCTCAAATAATAAGATTGGGCTAGAAAATGTCAGACCCAACTGCTACAATAACACCCTAAACAGAAAGGAAGCAAAATGACACTAGGAAACAAAACCTATCAGGTCGGTGATTTATTCACCACTCTAAAGTCAAAAGAAACAGGAGTAATCAAGGAGATTATTCCAAACGCATCTGGCTCGGTGCGTGTCCGTCTGGAAACAGAAAACGGAGAACGCTGGACAACAGTTCTAGCCGATAGCCTAGCGTAATGAAAGGCAGGGGGCTACTGCTTGTCAGTAGTCCCTGCTATACTACTCAAACAAACCAACCAACGAAAGAGGAAAAATGAGCAGAGCAATCACAGTCAAGGTGCAAACACCAAAGGTAATAAAGGCACTAGAAACTCGTCTAGCAGAACTAGAAAAGAACTATGCCTCACAAGAAGCAAACGAAGCCAAGTATCAGAAAGCCCGTGAAAAGTGGCAGAAGGAAATTGGCAAGTGGGCTATCGCAAACTTCTCTAAGGCAGAGAACATCAGAACAAACTATCGTTCTTGGAACAACTCTCTCAATGTTGATTTTGACATCATAACAAAAGAGAGCGACTTCCCTGCTGAACCTCAAAAGGATTTTGAGATTATTCATCAGCACACTTATCGTGAGATGAAAGAGGACATCTCAAATGCTCTCACAATTCTCAAGATGACAGATGAGGAAACAGTAAATGCTTCTACAATGAAGCAAATTGCTAAGTATCTCTAAGTAATCTAATGACCTGAGCAAGTCTTAAAACTGCTCACCCACCCAACTAACGAAAGGTAATAAAATGTCACCAATTCTAGATACTGCTAAGGGTCGCTTTTATCGTAAGGGCGATGTATTCACAACTGGCAAATCAGGTGTCACAGGCACAATCACAGAAATCATTGCTATTCGTCCTAATCTAACTAAACTAGGATTGAACACAGAAAATGGTCTGCGTTGGGCTATGGTCAAAATCGGCGCTTAATGTTATACTTTTAATCCCTACTAACAAAGGATCAAAATGAAAAATCGTTATCGTGTAGAAATTTATGACGCTAACAAAATGAATGACGTAACTATTTACTCAGACAGTGGCGTTGATAAAGAATATCTAACCGAACTAGTTATAAGTAACATCCGCAACTTCCAAGGTCGTGTGAATGCATATGCTTATGACAATCTAAAAAAGAAAAAAGTCTCAGCATTATTTTATGATGAGGCAATGGTTAATTTTTTTAAAAAGAGAATTAATCTAGCAACACGTATAGTACTAGAGTAAAGCTTGAGGCGGGACCTTGTGTCCCGCCTCTCTTCCTGCCCGCAACGCTGCGGGGTTATCCACAGGCTTACGGTCTTCTGTGGAAAACCCCCAAATTTTTGTGAGATTGATCACCTGGGCAATTCGGACATATTGTAATTAACTATTGATAATGTCAGACCCCCCTGCTATAATTGCACAATCAACCAATCGAAAGGAAAAAAATGGCTCACAATCTCGAAGTCGAAAATGGCGAAGTTGCATTCGCCTTGCGTGGTGCTCCTGCTTGGCACAATCTCGCAAATCGTATCTTCTCACAAGATGAGGAAGTTACAACCGCTACAATGCTTGAAGAAGCAAAGTTAGCAAATTGGAATGTTCGTTTATCTCCAATCACAAATCACATTGACGAATCTTGGAATGATGTTTCAGATTCATCTCTAGTTGTTCGCACAAATCCATTTAATGGCGGAACCGATGTTCTTGCAACTGTTGGTAAGCGTTACAAGCCTGTGCAGAATGAAGAATTGTTTGCATTCGCAGACGCTATTCACGACGCCAATGCTGACTGCCGTTGGGAATCTGCTGGTTCTCTTAAGAAGGGCAAAGTTGTGTTCGGAACTGTAGATATTCCTCGCACAATGGTTCTTGACCCACAAGGTGCTAACGATGAGACAAAGTTATATCTAATCGTATGGACATCACACGATGGTTCTGTTGCTGTTCAAGCAGCGGTTACTCCTGTTCGTGTTGTTTGCCAAAATACTTTGAATCTTGCAATGCGTAACGCAAAGCAATCTTTCAAGATTCGCCACACACAATCTGTTGATGGTCGAATTCAAGTTGCTCGTGAGACCCTTGGTCTTGCTCTTGGTTACTTTGACCAATTCGAAATTGAAGCAAAAGCATTGTTTGAGCAATCAATCACTGACGCTGAATTTTCAAAGTTGATTCAGACAATTTATCCAAAGCCTGACAAGGACGCTGCAAAAGTTGCGCTAACTAAGTGGGAAAATAAGGTTGTTCTTCTTGATGACCTTTATCATAACTCACCAACTAACGCCACAATCAAGGGCACAAAATGGGGTGCATTCAATGCACTTACTGAGCGTCTAGATTACTATCGTTCTGGTCGTGGTAATTCTGAAACCCTAATGGCGGGTGCAAGTGGTTTTGACCCAATCTTAACCGCAGAAAAAAATAAAATTCTGAAGTTGGTTAAATCCTTCTAAAGAATAAATACAACTAAATAATCCTGAGCATGATATAAAACTGCTCATCTTGATTTCGTAGATCAATTGGTTAGATCGCTACCCTGTCACGGTAGAGGTTGCGGGTTCAAGTCCCGTCGGAATCGCAAGGTGCCATTAGCTTAGTTGGTTAAAGCCCCGAACTCATAATTCGGTAATCGTAGGTTCAAGTCCTACATGGCACACAAAATTTGCCCCCAAAGCTAAAGACACATTTCTTGTTTTACGGCAAGTATAAAAAAAGCCCTGGATTCTATTGTAAATGTCAGTGGGGTCCTGTACAATACTCACCATGACAACATATCAGAAATATACCTGGGTGTGCACGGGAGACTGTGATGCTTTAATTGAATATACAATTAAAGATGGTTATGGATGGCCAGCGGGTGTGATGGACCTCACATGCCGTTGCAACTCTAATTGCACATTATTGTCAGTGGAAGATGCTACAATACCACCTACAACTACAACGAAAGAGGAACAAATGGAAGAGACAACAACACCTGCAATACCTGACACATATAACCCTAATCTATTGGTAACTTATAAAGTTATCCGTGGTTATTCAGATGCAGAATATAATACAGATAAAGTAGTTAATCTTGAATGGGAACTACACAATGGACGTCAGTCATCAAAGACTGTTGGTGTTCTCCAGGATAAGATTAATACTGCCAAGGCTATTATTCATGAAGCATTTGCAGATTCAGATGACCAAGATACACTACGTGCAATTGCCGAAGCCTTGGGAATTGAACTAACAAGAACAATTGAATTTACCGCAACTATCGAGGTTAGCGGAACTGTCGAAGTCGATATGCTTGAAGACTATGAACTTGAGGATGACATTGCAGATAATCTGTATGTTGATTCACAGTCAGGTCGCATTGAGATTGGTGACATCGAAGTCTGTCACGTAAGGGAGTGCTAATGTATTTTGAACTCACCGCTCCAAACCAGGTGGCCCTGCAAAGGGCCTACTGGTCTGCGGAGATGATGGGCCTGGACCCGCAACTAATTGCACCATTGACATTCAATATTGGAACTGGTAGTATAGAGAAAGTAAGTTCCATACGAGATATGTATAATCTAACAGAAACATACGTATCTGATTATGAGCCAACAGGATACACAGGGAGATAAAATGTCAGACTACAAAGACGGTTTTGATGATGGTTATAAATTTGCTCGTGAAGAAATAATGGAAAAGCTTGCAGAGATTGACATCATGGACATCGACTCTTGGGTCTTAGACAGAATATCAGAAATGATAGAAGGCGGTAAAATCTAATGGAAGACCTAACAAGATGGATTGGCTGTGATCAATGTGGATCAGCTCAGGCAATGTATTTAATTAAACTTATTGATGGCGAGCTTGCTTTCTGCGGGCACCATTTCAATAAGAACAAGGAGGCCCTAGACAAGGTCTCATATGAAGTGATAGAATTAAACAAGGTAGAAGAAGCAGCACCTCAACTAGAAACGGCGGAATAAAAATGGGAGACAGAGCAAACTTTGGTTTTAGAGACCGTAAGGGCGATACAGTATTTCTATACGGGCACTGGGCAGGCTATAACATGCTAGAGAATTTGGCAAATGCTGTGGAGCATGCACGTCCTCGCTGGAATGATGAATCATATGCAACACGCATTGCTATCAGTCGGATGGTCGGAGAAGAATGGGAATCCGAAACAGGCTGGGGCATTAGCGTAAATCAATTGGCTGACAATGAGCACAAGGTACCAGTTATCGATTGGGCTAGCCAAACATTTACATTATATGAAGAGGACCTGAGCACGGTAGTCTTCTCAATGCCTTTAGTTAGTTTTGTACAAAAATACAGTCAACTAGTTATGGTATAATTGAAGCAGGCCCAGGGGCCTTCTTCACAAGTAAAGGTGCGGCTACATGAGGCATTCGTCAAGTCGCTAAGTAATGCAGGTCTTTTTACTTTCGTTGGTAGATCCTAGCAGCCTTTACTTTTTTAAAACCCTTAGCGCAAGCTAGGGGTTTTATTATGCCCGCAAAAGCTGAGGGTATCATATTCATTTTACGGAAGTCAATATAATTCCCTGGAATTTCCACAATGTGAGATCAGCTTTGATCAAATGTGGTGGGCATCACATGCATTTGCTATTCCATTTGTCAGTGGTCTCATATATAATTGGGTCATATCAACGAAAGGATATAAAATGCCAAACTGGTGTTACAATACTTTAACTATTCAAGGACCAAAGGCTGAAATTGATTATATCAAGGATAGACTGAATAGTCCATTTACATTAGCACAAGAAACATATGGTATGGGTGATATTTCATCTATGGGGTTCCCCACCAAAATTCAACAGGTAACTTATTCTAATCCTGTCTTTGCTTTCTTTAATATCCACTCATATAAGGATGACGGTATTACTGATGAGGAATATGCCTGCCAACCTACACGTTCAGGTGCGGATATGAAAGACCCTAATTGGTTTGCACAAGAGGTTGCACATGCTAAAACTCAGAAGGATTGGTATTCATGGAACAATTCTAATTGGGGCACCAAATGGGATGTTGCTGTTCGTGATGAGGATGAATATCCAAACACAGAACTAATTGAATATAAGTCAGAAGGTGATGACAATTGGCTTGTCTATAAGTATGAGACTGCTTGGTCTCCTGCTGTAACTATCTTAACTAAACTAAGTAATCTTGTTCCTAATTCCCTCCTCACATTAGAGTATGAAGAAGAAACAGGCTGGGGTGGAGAACTGGAGATTGTCCGTGGTGATGTAAAAGAAATCATGGAATATGAAACACGTTGCTATGCTTGCCAATCTTTTGATTGTGTTGAGTATTGTGAAAATGACTGCGGTGAATTCTGCTCTGAATGTAGCCAAGGCTCTTGGCAAGATGAAGAGGCTATGGCAAAATGTCAGACCCATAGTGTATTATTGACCCCTAGCAGAAAGAAGGAGTCATGAGCAATTTAGAACTATTTGATAAAGTAATTAATATAATCTATGAAGATAATTTCTCTCACCTAGATTTTATGGATAACATGGGCGGTGAAGATTGTGATTGTATTATTCACAATGTATTAAACTATTTACATGAATACGAGGTAGCATGATGTTAGGTTATACAGAAGAGGATTTAAATAAAATGATTAATGCTGTACATGACGCTAAGTTATTCTATCTTCGTTACCCGTCCGATTTAATGGACAAAACACAACTTAGAACTGATTTAGAAATGGCTGTAAGTTTTATGCAAGGCCTATGGGCGGAAGGATATTTTGATCATGCATGAACATAAGTGGGAATGCTCTGATGTACCAGGTGTATTCAGTTGTACATGTCAAGCAGCAAGATATTATGATAGATTAACTGGAAGATATGAGGTAGTAAATGTCTAAGTCATCTAAGTTTTTAGAGTATATGAAGATACATCTAATTAGTTTAGAACAAGATAGGGAAAAGCTTTCTGATGAAATGGAGTTATTTGAGGAACAAGAATCAAATGAGTTCCGTGCTCTTGACTATGAGTATAATCAGATAATTGGACAAATCCATGCAACCCGTCATTTATTGTCAGTGGCAACTGATATAATGAACTCTTCTAACGAAAGGTATGAATAATGGAAACTACTACTCTCCCGCCACATCTTGAACGTATGGTCAATGCAGGTTGTACTGGATTAGATATAATGCACGGGGAACTAAAGAATCTAATGCTCATTGGAGAGCAGGACCTTGAAGCAGCACAAAAGGCTGAGGACCTATCACAAGAGGCAATGGATTCCATGGAACGCACATATGCCGAAGGATATCTGGACGCTTTAACATATATGTATAAACTAACATATGATTTATCATTTGCGATTGGAGAACGTAATGCCTAAATACACAGCAATTGGAAGACGATACTTTGAGTACAAACTAGTTGTAGAGGCCCAAGATGAGCACGAGGCTTACAACATAGCATTGGAATCAGAGACCCATAAATGGACCCAATTAGAAGGGGACCAAGTCGTAGAAATCTATTCAATCCTAGACCCTGAAGGAGAAGAAGCAAATGAAGCCTGATGACAAAGATAAACTAAATAAATGTTTAGACATCCTTGACACCACCGACCTTGGCCTGTCCCTGGTTTGGCTATGGACCTGGAGCACAATCAAGAACTTTATGCAGGATGAGACCTTCATCATGAAGAAAACTGAGGATGAGATGTGGGACTGTCTCTGTGAGGCTGTCGATGCTGGGCACGGATTCTCTTTGGAGTATGGTGCCGAACAGCACAATGAAGACGTCATGGAGTGGATGCTCAATCGTGAGTACATGGTTGATTCCATGTTTGAAGAGGACGAGGAAGACGAAGATGAAGATGAGTGATCAGTATGTAGATTCTGTCCTCGCAGAGGCCCAACGGCTTCTGTGGGGCGGATCTGAAACAGAGAATATCCAAGCTCATAACCTTATAGCTAAACTAATTAAAGATAGGCTAGGCGATGAGTAAATATAAAGTAATCATAGAGTTGGTTGGAGGAGTCCCAAAGATAGTTGAATGCCCTCCTGAGGTCGATGTTGAGATCAAACAGATTAATCATTGGCAGCGTTGGCGAGAAGAACAAAAACTAAATAAAGATAAGTTGGTTGAAAAAAAATAAGCAGGGGCAAAAAGTCCGTGTTACGATAGGTATTTACAATCCCGTGAATTCCTGATATAATAAATACGATCATGAAAGGATCTAAAATGACAACAAAGCGAGAATATCTAAAGCAGCAAGGTATCACAGTTGGTGTTCGTGGACGTTTCTCAGGCGCAGCTAAGGTTGCAATTGCAGAGGCGGAATCCAAGGGGATCAAGTTTACAGCTGAGACTCCAGTCAAGAAGGCTAAGTAATAGAGTTGGGGAGGGACATGTTTCCACCAAGAATGGTCTTGTCCTTCCCCACATTTTTTGATACAATCTAGAGGCGGAAAGGCGGAGTATGAGTAAGACACCTGAAATCAAGGTAGCAGAACAACTAACTAATCTAACAGAATCGCATTGGTTTAATCCAGCGATTTTGGGCAGGTATCTAGCAGACCAGCCATTCTACACAACAGACCGAATTATGGAACTTGTTATCCAGATTATTCATTGGCAGGGCAAACGCCATATCGATGAATTGGACGGGGAACGAGGACTATACAACTCTGGAGAAACATCAGAGGGACTCTTCCTAGCAAATGAACTATCTAAACATATAGATAAACTAAAACAAGCATATGTTTGGGAGAATATCCAAATGCCAGTAAATCCAGCGGAGGTAATCAAAAACCTACCAAAGGTAGAAACACAATCATATAGATACTCCTGGTTACATGAAACAAATAATGGACCAACAGCTAATCTAAATGTACAAGCAGTTATATAAGGCATACTTAATTGAATAGACGAATGCCTGGCTAATTAGATAAACATAATAGCCCAAGTTATCCACAGGATTATCCACATCCTGTGGATTTCTTTTTTGTGGGCATGTGGGCAAAATATCCCCTTTACGACAGCTTGTCAAAAATCCCTGAAATTTCTAGAAGATCCATATAAAATATATAATAATAGATTTAATATAATATAAAATGTCTCAGAATATGGACAGAATTTGTCAGAATTTGTGGGCAAATTTTCCCATTTACGAGGACATATTTAAAATCCCTGAAGCTAAAATGCTTGACAAAATTGGATCAATATGCATGCATATATGGCTATTGACAAATATGGATCAATATGCTGTCACAAATCGGACATTACGGGCATATGGGATAGGGGCTCAATTACACATATATCTAATTAAGTATATATCAGTAGTATTTGATCGATAATCTGTAGTATATATTCTCCACAATACTCCACTTTACTCCACTTTATAGGCCATAGAAAGGCCATAGAAAGGAGAATTTGGGAGGGGAATAGATAGGGTTTAGGTCAGAATTTACTCATGCATAATAGCTGAATTCATCCAGATAGATCCATTGTTATCTATGGAATATCTGATGATCATGCTTGAATTGCATTTTAGGCAACTAGGAATATAGTCTAACTCCCTGGATAGCTCCAAGTTCATCGTAGACTTATCTTTTGGACAATAGAAGTTATATGTATATATTGGATCTATTATATCTATGATACTAAGCCTTTATAGGAGTGACATTCACATACTCCTACTACATCATACTTAGATTTCTCTATCTCTGCTAGATCATTGTATTTAGCTATACCTTGGCAGTAATGACACTTTTCAGTATCCCCCGCATTTTCTAGGTATGCCTCTAGGTTATCCAGTATGCCCATTATAGGTTATTCCTTTTTCGTTCTCGATACCGCACAATATTTATATATGCGTTTACCCAAACTCCTACTAAAATAAAGATATCTATTATCAGATCTATCAATTAGTTAGGTCTATTTTTAGGTATTAGGGTTTGAGGACCTTCTGTCCCAAATATTGATTTCTTTACAGGTACGCAATTAGGAACCATTCTTCCACCTTTTTCCTTCATGCCAACTTGCTTATATCCGCTCCAGCAAGCCTTTTCCATATTGTCCCATTTGTCCTCTTCTTCATTATCGGACTCATATGACTTAGAGATCTCTTCATCTGAAAGCTCTGCAGACTTTTCTACCTTCTTATGTCCTGAACACATCTTTTGAGTACATCCGCCATTTGCCTTGCATTCCTTGCAACCTTCACATTCGCATCCTTCAGTATCTTCCATGCCATCTTCTGATTTAGACATATCTTCAATTTCAGTAGAATCTTCTGATTCTGTATCTTCAGTCTCTTCCTCTGGAACTTCAATCATTGATTCAATTGCTTCCATAAGATGCTCTACAACCATACCAAGTTGTTCTTTTGTAACTTCAGGACGTATGGCCTTTTCTACTTCGTTAGATGAGTTAATGTTTTCCATAGTTATATTATATCATAATAATTATAGTTGACTAGAATTACTATGTTTCTCCATATCATCAATACTCTCTATTACTCTCATAAGATCATACTCTGGGACATCATTAAAGTAGTATGTATTGCCCTCTTTGCTCCAGCCCCGCCAGCCATCGCCTTCATCCCAAAATGTAGATGCAGTCTGCATCGCTTCTGGGTCTTTAGTCATTCTGCTAATTGAGTTATAGAAGTTAACCTCTGTAAATAGAGCCTCTCTAAGTTTTGTCCATTTAAATAGCATTTGTACCAATTTGTCCATTATACAGCCAACTCTCTAGGAATCATTTGTTCACAGTTCTCACAGTAATCATATGTTGATCCTGTGAAAGGGCATGTTCCTGCAGGTTGCAGGCTATGACCCTTAATACTACATTTGATCTTATTTAACATGGTTCTCTCTTTTCGCCGCACTTTTCGCTTCACTAATTGCGATCAATATGGTCCATAATAATTAAAATGAAGGTATGAGTATACCTTATCTGTCTTACCTGATTGTATCAATTCCATGGGTATACCGTCAAGGGCTGTGTT
>JACCDZ011712955.1_pt1 | contig 25741 bp, 27 predicted proteins | sample 7449551 | NCBI WGS metagenome assembly JACCDZ01 (sample SAMN15323452, study PRJNA562643) | freshwater metagenome | isolation source: river surface water | place: USA:Blue River Watershed | collected 2017-08-18 | reverse complement strand
TTAAAAGGTGGGGGCGCGACTAAATAGCTAAGCGCCTACCGGCCAAAGTGGGCTACAGGCGCAGGAGTGCCCCAGCCCTCAAAGCCCAGCTCAATGTAGCCAGTCAGGTAGTCGTCGCCGTTACCGCGGTTCTGGCCCTGCACACCGAAGGTGCTGGTCGCACCCGTGTTAGGCAGCATCAGCTGGATCTTGCGGAACGTGCGGCTAGAGGACACGACCGTCTTGCCGAGGTCCTTCAGGATCGCACCGCTCGCCTTGATGGTGGACACGGGCACACCGAGGCCGCCCGCCAGGTTAGCCGCCGCCCAGGAGACCGTGGACACGGTGGGGTTCAGGGTGCCGGTGTTACCCGCGCCAGGCGTCACCGTGTACACCTGGCCGATCAGGCTGCCCAGGGTGATGAAATAGCCAATGTCGTTGTGGTTCTGCTTGATACCGGCGGAGGACATTTGTATATCCCGGAGTTAGAAAAGAATTTTGGAGGGGCGTGGGGGGGCGATAGCCCGTGCCGGTAGTTGCCCTGCGGTGGCTGCCGGTAATCCGGAAGAACAGTCCCCCTTTTCCTTCCCTTCCAGAGGTAGGAACGGAGCCAGCCATGGATACCGGAAAAGCACCGCCAGATTTCATTCTCCCCCAAACGATGAACGCGCCTGCCGGACAAAATGGCCGCGTTGCCTTCAGCGATAGCGACTTTTCTGACCGGTATGGTGGTCTTCCCGGATATGGATTTGAGACGAAAGCGGAGTCGGACTTCAAAGTGGATATGCTCCGGGGAAACTGGGAGTCCACGCCGGTGAGTGACCTTTTCTTTTCTACCGAAAACGTGGATCGCATCCAGGCCCTAATTCGCAAGGGTGTCTATGACCGGAGCCAGCCGAAGGGCTATGTGATTGATAACCAGTCCGTAGATGAACTCAAAATCATCATGCGCGCAATTTATTATCAATATGCCCGGAATCTGCCCCGCGATGTTGCTGCCCAGGTCGCAGATCTGAATGCAAAGGTGATTGACTGGGCGGTCCCACATGTTCTGTCCGCCGTAGATCACTACTTTTACTACCTCAATGACATCAGCAAGCTGCCGGTGCCCCTCGCCCAGCCGAAGAGCCTCAGCAGCGCGGGCACGCGCTCCAAACCTCTCCAGCCTTTTATGTAGGGCCTGTAGGAAATGCTGTTTGGAACCACCCAGATAGACGGACGCGGTCGTCCAACAGAAGACCGCGTCCTTGTGCGAAAACTCATAGAAGGTTGCGAATGTTTCGCAGTCTTTGATGGTCATTCCGGAAGTGCCGTCGTGCGTATGACACTGGAACTTCTCCCTGAGCGGATAAAGGCTGCGCTGGTAGCCGCAGGGCCGGATGTGCTCCGGACGCCGGCGCAAATCGTCCAGATTCTGCGTACGAGCTTTATAGAGCACGACAAGGAGCTCGCGCGCAGCGGAAAAGCGCGCGATTCTGGCTCTACAGCCTCTGTTGCCCTTGTGACGGATACGCATATCATAATAGCCTATCTCGGAGATTCTCCCGCGTTTCTGATGGACCCACTCACGGGCCTCATTCGGCATGAGATCGGAAAGCATGAGCCAACTCTAGCTAAGGAAGCTGAGCGCATCGCCGCAGCCGGCGGTACGGTAGAAATAGATGAGTACGGTACTCCGCGAGTAGACGGGTCTCTGATGGTCAGCCGCGCCTTTGGTGATTTCAGCCTGAAGTTTGATGAGCGCAAGCCAGTTCCCTTTGAAGCTGATTGGAGCCGATTCAAGGTGACGGCCTATCCGGATGTTACCGTCTGGAGTCGTCCGAATGTTGGTGTTCTGGCCATCATGTCTGACGGATTTGTGGAAACAGATTCTGGGAATCTGAAGCCGACGGCGGCCGTCGCGAAAGATATCATGGAGGCTCTAAAGGTGGCGAATATGAACCTCCAGGAGACTGCCGCGACGGCGGCGAAGCGCCATGTGGCTACAGCGACTGGAAATAAGCCCGCGGACTATGATGGTGATGACCTGTCCATGGTGCTTGTGGATGTTGGAAGCCATCGGCCTCCTACTGCGCAGGTTGGAGGCGCGGCAGCACGCGCAGCGGCGGCAGTGGCAGCAGCAGCTGCGGCGAGGCCAAAGACACGCCATGTGCCACGTGGCCGCCGTAATAAGACTGGTAAGAAGTCGCGGATTATCAAGATTCTCACCGCGTGACAGCTCATCTAGCCAAGCTAGATGAGTGCTCAGCACCGTCCTTGGGCGGTCGGTGACTTCGTGACTTTGGGCGGCTACTCCAAAATTGCCTGCCAGCCCGCTACCACACACTTTAAAGCCATCACAACAAACCATGCAGCCGTTTCTTATCAGCATTGAGGGGAATATCGGGTCAGGTAAGAGCACGCTGATGCGTGAGCTGCGAGCGCGCAATCCGGATTGGCACTTTGTGGATGAGCCGGTGGAGAGCTGGATGAGTTTGAAGAATGCGAATGGTGAGACACTGCTGGAGGTCTTCTACAAGGATAAGCGGCGCTGGGCCTATACCTTTCAGAATACAGCGCTACTCACACGCATTCTCGCGCTTCGCGAGGCAGTCGCAAAGTGGCGCGCCGGCGGTTGTACAGGTTCGCCAATCTTCGTGACTGAGCGCTGTATTGACACAGATTCACGCGTCTTTGCAAAGATGCTAGCGGACGATGGTGATATTGACGCACTGGAGATGACGCTCTATAGGACATGGTTTGAGGCGTTCAAGGAGCAGGTGCCGCAGCCATCCGCATTCCTCCATGTGGATACGCCAGTCACTGTCTGTGATGAGCGCATTAACCGTCGCGCACGGCATGGGGAATCCGGTACCATCCCTATTGAGTATCTGGACCAGCTGGACTCGGCGCACTTCCGCTGGCTGCGCGACTATGGTCTTAAGACCCCTGTTCTGCGCGTGGATAACGCATCTAAAGACCAGACGCGTATTGAGTTTGTGGAGGAGTGGGTGAAGTCGCGGTGGCTGGAGTCCGTGGACTAGGTTGCTTCTTCGCCGAACGGTTTCAAGCTCTTCGGAGCCGAGCTCCAATAGCTCAGTTGGTTAGAGCGTCGTGCTTATAGTTAATCGCTATGTGAATGTCACGCGAAGGTCGCGGGTTCAACCCCCGCTTGGAGCATTTTTTTAGTGGCTCGTAGCAACTAAAAAAATGCTAAACTAGATGGCACCTCCGAACTGGCTTGTTGACTATTGGAAAGAGAATCCAAACTGGATTAAACGATTCCAGCGTGGAACAGAATTAAATGCATTTCTATGTAATGTTCCCCTCTATAGGAAATCTGATACTCTGTGGTCCCCAACTGCTATCCGACAGTTCAAAGCATATATGAATCGTGTAAAACAGGCGGCTCCTGATGGGTTTACCCTCTATAGAGGAACCACAGTTCCCTCTCCAACCTATCAACCATTGTGTGTAGAAATGATAAACTGCCAGTTTCTGTCTACAACAAAAAGCAGAGCTATTGCCACTGAGTTTGGTCGTAAAGGATACCTTCATATTCTAAAACTTGAAGGGGGTGTTCCGATTTATGATATGAAAGAAATCTATAGAACAGATCCTGTTAAGCGAGAAAAAGAAGTTCTTATTTATCCTGGAGCTAGTATGACCTTGGTTGGCTTGAAAGGGAGTGTGTTCACATGGAAGGTTACGCTCTAAGCCTTCGGCTTAATCTTCACCTGAACCGTGCGAATCTTCTTGCCGCTCCCGCCTGCTGCGCCCGCGCTCTTCTTTCCCTTCCCCTCTAGAGCCGCCTCGCGCTCCGCGCGCATCTTACCCCAGGCCGCCACAAACTCCTCCAGGTCCTGGAGCCACAGCGCCGACGCCGTCGTTGCCTCCAGCGCCGCCACAGCCGCCTGCGCGCGCTTGACAGCCTCCTCCTGCTCCTTCACAGCTGAAGCCTTCACGCGGTCCATGCGCAGGCGCAGGAGATACTCATACGAGTCCACGTTGGTTGCCATGCCGTCACCGCTCAGCGCCGGCAGCTCGTGTGCAATCATCGCCGCCACGATGTCCTCATCGGATGCCCGCCGCAGGTCAATCGTGCCCGCGAGGACGGCTGCCAGGAAGCGCGCCTTTGCATCCGCCTCCAGAGCCTCACGCTTCAAGCGTGCGATCTCCGCCGCCCGCCGGCGTTCATAGGCATCCAGTCGCGCTCCGTAGTACTCCTCCAGCATTTGACCTGCGCAGCTATAGGAGACAATCTTGTGCTCCGTATTGAAGGCCACCATATTGCTCGTATGCCATGTGCTGGTGAGCTTGAAGCGCTTCTCAAACTCCACAGGATTCGCCTTTGCATCCTCATAGTAGTCAGGGTCAAGCTCCAGCACAAACTTCACTGCGATGTGCGTATAGAGGTCATCAAAGTTCCGCAGTACCGGCTTGCCATCCTCCGTCTTTGACGCGTCAGCGCGCCCCCCTTCAGAGCCTCCCTTGCCGCCGGCTGCGCCGGCCACGCACATGTCGTCCAAGAACTGCTTATACGTCTGCGTCCAAGTGCCAACCGGCAGCTCCGTAATCGTTACGGAGTGCTTCGCGTCATCCCACGTGTAGAGACCCTTCGTGACCCAAGTACCGTCATTGACCAGCTGAATCGGTCCCTTGAAGCCAAACCACCACGGCCGCATCGCGATGTTGTTCAGAGTCTCACGCCGCCCCTCCAGCCGGTCGCGGAGCAGGCCGACTACCTCATCGGGATTGTGCGGAGGAATATCTGTGCTGAAGCCCGTGCCGATTCCCACGCAGCCATTAATGAGAAGCAGGGGCACAACAGGATAGTAGGCCTCTGGCTCCACAATCAGGCCATCGTCATCCAGCATCTTCAGAATGCCACTGTCCTCCTTCCGCATGATGGTGTCCACAATCCCCTCCAGATAGGTGTGGATATACCTTGGCGAGGCCGCGTCCTTGCCACCGAGGAGTCGCGAGCCAAACTGACCCTTCGGAACCAGTAGATTGATATTGTTCGCGCCAACGAACTGCTGTGCCATGCTCGTAATGGCGGCAGTAAGGCTAGCCTCGCCGTGGTGGTAGGCCATGTGCTCTGAGACATAGCCCGCCAGCTGCGCCACGCGCACCTCCTGGCGGAGCCCGCGCTTTAGACAACCCGCCAGAATCTTGCGCTGTGACGGCTTCAGTCCATCCAGAACCGATGGGAGCGAACGGAGATTGTCGGCATTGCTGAAGTGGATGAGCTCGTCATGGATGAAGCGACTGTAGTCCACGCGCCCGGCCTCACCGACCTCCAGAAGTCGCGCAGGGTCGTAGCCAGCCAGCCAGCGCTTGCGGTCGTCGGCGCGCTTCTTGGAGAAGGCGAGGGACATGGATTCATCAGTCTCTGCATCCCAACCATACTTAATCTCATGAAGATTTTGGAACCACTCCATAGCCTCCTCATCCTCGCTTGTACCCAGTCCCTTATAGTACTTCAGATGCCAACCAGCAGCAGTGCCAGACGGCTGCGCGGCCTTCCACTTCTCAAACTCCCCTGCAGAGTAGAAGGAGCGCGTCTCGGAGCGCCTAGTCGCCTTCAGCAGCGGCGTGGCGAGCGAACAGATGAAACCCAGCTGCATCAGCTGCGGCCACTCCGCATGGAACAGGTTCATCAGAAGACCCTTAATGTGCGACCCATCCAAATCCTGGTCCGCCATCACCATCACACGGCCGTAGCGGAGGGATTTGAGGTCCGTATACTTCTTACCCTGCTCCAGCCCCACAATCTTCTTGATAGCAGTCAGCTCCTCATTGGCCGCCATCTTCGCCGTACCGACATCGCGCACGTTCAGAATCTTACCCTTCAAAGGGAAGACACCCCACTTCTCGCGACCTACCACAGACAGGCCCGTGATGGCCGAAGTCGCAGCTGAATCTCCCTCCGTCAGAATCAGCGTACACTCGGAGGACTTTGCTGTGCCCGCCCACAGTGCGTCCACCAGCTTCGCCATGCCGCGAATGGTCTTCTTCTTGGTGCCATCCGTGCGCTTGGCATCCTTGTTCGCCTTCGCGTCCAGAATTGCCGCCGCCTCCTCCAGTAGCCCCAGCTTCACCAGGTCCTTGACCAGCTTCCCCTCTGTCTTGAAAGCGGAGCCGAACTTGGATGCTGGCGTTGTCAGCGTCTCCTTCGTCTGGGAATCAAAGGCAGGATTCACAATGGTTGCATTCACGAAGAAGACCACCGTGTCCTTCAGCTGTCCAGGCTTCACGGGCACCTTCTTTTTAGCCGCCATCTCGCAGAAGTCCCCAATTACTGTTCCCACCACCTTCTCCACATGCTTGCCACCCTTGCGCGTGTTGATACCGTTCACAAAGGAGACGTGCTTCTCATCAGGCACGGAGTCCTCAGCGAACAGCTGGCGCGCAAGGATAGCCGCGACCTCCCAGCGGTCTCCGCAGCGCTCGTAGGCGACGGACTCACCCTCGCGCACGAAGAGCTTCACAAACTTCTCAAAGGTGTTCGTCTCCACTACCTTGTCATTATACTTCACGCGGACATCTCGCCCCGCCATGGCGGCGAGCTCCACAGCGCGGGTGTGGAGCACCGCCTCCATATCCTCCCTATTGAGCCCTGGAAACCGGACCAGATCCGGCTCATACGAAATCTTCACAAAGCCTGACTTGGCCGCGTCGGCCGCAATGCTCGGCTTTCCCGCCACCGACATGTTGGTAGTCCAGGTCTGCGTATACTTCTTGCCGTGCTTGGGGCTTCGCGTGGACACCGTGAAGCGCCGTGAGAAGATATTCGTCAACTTGGCGCCATAGCCGTTCTTGCCACCAACAATCTTCTCTTCACCCTCCTTGTAGTTGCCCGAGGTCAGCAAGTGACCGAAGATGAGCTCAGGAGCCCACACCTTCTCCGTGGGATGCTGCTCAATAGGGATGCCGTCGCCATCATTCTCAACGTCAATCTCCAGGCCACCAGTGGCGGTGGGCACCACCTTGATCTCAATTGTCTTGACAGGAGTCCGCCCAGCCTCCGTACGTGACCGCACGAGGGCATCCCGCGCATTTACCAGGATCTCATCAAAGATCTTGTAGAAGGCGGGGTTGAAGGCGACTTCGCGGCGCACCATCTTTTGAGCTGCGGGGTCATAGACCCAGCGGTTCTCTGCGTGCGTATCCGTGCTGCCGACATAGGTGTCGGGCAGCTTCAGAACGTGCTCGCGGTGGGAGAGCTTCTCAAAGGCGGCGGCGTCTGTCATCTCGGAGTCCTATACTGGAACCATGACCCCCACCCTTAGGCGCAATTTTAGGGGGCCCCAGGCCCCAAAGGGGCCTGCTTCCCCCCAAACCCCCCTCAAGATGAATAGTTATCTTGGGCGGGCCAGCCCCCAACTGCTCCGCTCACCCCTTCACCAGAACCAGCATCTTATCATTATCCCATCCAGGCGACCACTTCAGCTGGTGCTCACACAGAACAAAATACGCCGCTACACAGCCAGGCAGAATCTCCTTTAGAGCCTCCTCGTACTCTGCCTCGTCAATAGAACGAAAAACATCCTCTACAATCAGCATTCCACCCCTTTTGAGCTTTGGAAAGGCCTCGCGTACAATTCGCATCTGATGACCAAATTCGTGCGAGCTATCATCAAGAATTACATCGTATTCGGTATCTCCTAGAGCCCGCGCGACATCCCCGTCCACACCGACATCCATCTTTTCTGCGGTCAGGCGCATTTCTCCAGTCCCCTCGCCAACCCCCTCGCGACAATCCGCGATGAATTTCTCATCACGGTCAAACATCCGGATTTTGGTGTCTGGATGTGTAAAGTAGCCAGACCACATACATGCAGATGCACCGCCTGCGATACCAATCTCTGCAAAGGTGATGGGGCGATTCTTAAGAGGGGACAGAAGCATAGTATAGACTGGCGTATAGGGATGGCGATGCCCCTTTGGATTTATAGGGGATTTATCTGTACCGTATACATGGCCAATCTTACAAAGCTCCGTTATAGCATGGCTGGAGTCAATAACCAAACGATTTATTGGCATCCTAGCAAATTCAATCTCACCCCCTTTTAAGTATGGCTGGTGGTGGCACAAGGCGTTGTGGATGTAACTGGAGGGGGCAGGCCGGGGGATTTTATCCTTCTGTCATGTCTGGTCTGACGACAACTGGGCCCTACTTTGTGACCGCCGCCTTTGCACAGGGGGCGAGGCTCATTCTGAACAATAGTACACGGATGGCCAAGCGCCGCCGGGGGGCATCCAGCCAGGCCCGCAACAAACGCACTCACACGCGCCGAAATAAACGCGCTCCCCCGCATAAAGGACTTTTCAACAGGAAGGGTTAGAATGTCCGTTGCCCGGCCGAACGCGAATGGAAACCTGTTTGAGATTAAGACTGTCCAGGCGGGGGCTTTTCGCACGCTGATTGAGGCTCTAAAGGAGATTTTGACTGAGGCAAACTTGGAGTTTGACTCTAACGGTATTCGCGTGATGGCTGTGGATGAGACTCACACGGTTCTGGTCTATTTGCGCCTCCATTCGGACCGCTTTGAGACGTATTACTGCCCTGCAAAGCACGTGCTGGGCGTGAATATGATTTACTTTTTCAAGCTGATTAAGACGATGGGCAACAATGATAATTTGACGCTCTATCTGCCTGCGGATAATCCGAACAAGCTGGGAATTCGCATGGAGAACTCGGAGAAGAGCACGGTGACGAACTACTTCCTGAAGCTGTTTGACACCGATGTGGAGGATATTGATATTCCCACGCTCAACTTCACGAGCATCATTCACATGCCGAGCCTGGATCTCCAGAAAATCTGTCGCGACATGAATGCGCTGGGGGAGAAGTTGGATGTGGAGATCACCTCCTCGGGCTCAGATCTCATCTTCAAGTGTATGGGTGACTTTGCAGAGCAGGAGACCATCATCTCGGAGAATAACAACTCCAATATGAAGGTTCATAAGACTAGTGGGAGCGGTAGCGAGATTGTTCAGGGGATTTTCCAGCTGAAGCATCTGGTGCTGTTCACGAAGTGTACGAGCCTCTGCCCGAGCATTGAGCTGTATCTGAAGAATGACTTCCCGCTGATTCTGCGCTACACAGTGGCGAACCTGGGCGAGGTCAAGCTGGTACTGGCGCCGATGAAGAACAAGCAGGCCGCTATCGCCTAACGAGAGCGAGACCGAGACTGCGAGCCCCGCGCAGCCATCGCTCGGGTCACACGACGTGTGACTGTACCCCCTTTAGAGCGTTCCTTCGGTCGCATGGAGGCACCTGGTGCCAGGTGGGCAGGCCTCCCAGCAATCTCCCAGTTCGCTCCTGCACCTCTTTTCCGTGTTTTTTGTCTCTGCTCGGCCTTGCGCGCTACAGCTGAGGCCGCTCGGGCCGCCTTGCGAGCATTGATGCGCACTCGCTCCGCAGCAGCATTTGCAGCGCGAGCCGCTGCTGCTGCCTGTGCTGCGGCCTCCAAGGCCGCTCTAGCTGGAGCCTCCCGCTCGGCCGCCTCCCGCTCGGCCGCCTCCCGCTCAATCTCTTCCAAGATACGCGCTCGCTCCGCGAGCACCTCCCTTTGAAGCTCTGCGATGCTTTTTGACATTTCTATCTTTAGCCTAGCTAAAATTGACCTAAGGTGCTCGCCCCTATTCAGTATACAAAATGGCTTCCACAACGGTTGATACTGGAACTATCTTTGACAGAATGCTGGGCTTTGCACACACTCCTGGTTTACCCAAGTCACGTGAACCGAAGCCGAAGACAGATGAGACACATCGCTTCTACCTCTGTGAAAAAAAGGATGGAGCGAAGTGGACGTATACCTGCCAGAAGGGAACTCTAAAGGAGGTATGTGAGGAGCGGGTGGAGCGCCATCAGTTGGCGCCGAAGCACCCCATCTACACTGGCTATCATGTAATGGATGTGGCCGCGGGCTGCCCTGAGTGGAATGACGAGATCGTGCTGGCACAGAAGTTCATGCGGCTTGTGAAGATGGGTCCGCCGCTAGCGCCTCCCCAGGCTTCTGCGCCGCAGTAGGGGAACGAAACCGTTCCCCTCGCCCCTTCGTAGATGAATTTATTTTTATGGCTGCGCCGCAGGCATAAAAATCAGTGCCGCGTTAGCGGCACATAACTAGGAAGGGGCGAGGGCATAAGCCGCAGCCATGCGGCTGCTTACGGAGACGCTTCGCTCCACTACTACATCTTTTTCTCCACGTGCGGAGTATACAGAATATCACTCGGCACCAGTTTCTGGTGGAGCAGATGAATGCCCGCCGGATTCTTGAACTTCTCGCAGTCCTTGTTCCAGACTTTAATAACATAGAACCCCACACGATGCGAGCCATTTGGTCCGTTCATAATCTTCGGAGAGATGCTGATGCCAACAATCTTGTCATCACTCTCCACAGCTGCCTGCTCCAGCATTGCGCCCAGAATATAGGACTTGTAGTAATCGGCCCCCTCCTCGGGACCGCCGCGCAGCGAATACGAGCCGCCGCGAATGTTCTGATAGTTCTCCCACAGGGGAGGAATAGGGTCACGCATACAGAAGAACATCCCCCTCTTAAGTTTATCACCGAGCTCCTGAAAGACCGCCAGCGCCTCACGCAACGTCTTAATCTTTGCAATCAGCTGGAACGTCTCCAGCGTCCACCGCTTCTCCCTTGGCGCATGGTAATACAATGACCATACGCCAGAAGGTAGGGTAGAGTCTAGGGCAACAGCAGAGGACATCCTTTGCTGGCTTATACTCTTTTATCCGAACTCAATTTTAGGCCGCCGGCCGCGTTTCGGTGGCAGTGGTATCCTCCTTAACCTCCTGCGCCCCCTCTTCAGCCTCGCTCTCATTGCTTGCCGCTTGCTCAAGAACCTCGCGCAAATCACGCCAATCATTCAGAATAGTCTCCACCGTATTTCCTTCAGAATCAATAAGGCGTACACGGAATCGCTCGCGGTCCACTATGACTCGGGAGGATACTGACCAGGCACTCACCAGGTGCGCTACAGAAGGAGTTTGAAGAAGTACATCACCCAGCTGTCCAATTCGCATAGGCTCCAGGAAATCTGTAAGGTCATAATGTGCCCGCTCGCCGTCCACAATCTCCAGGCTCAAAATGGGTAGGGGGTGTGTATGGAATGTCGGGGAATTCATAGTGTCATGAATATGGCCAGTCCAAGGATACCAGGTGGAATTGCCACTGTGGTAGACCCACTCGGGGCGCGCGGAGCCAGTTGCCCACGGTGCGTAGTCCTCAACGTGATAAGCGCCCGCTATGTTGTGGAACATATAGTAGACCTTCGGAACAAACACACCAATCATAGCGTGTACAATCTCTCCAAAGGTGGAGAGGACCGTCATTGTAACATCGGACAGCTTAGAATAAGCTCTCAGAAGGAACAGAGCACAGGTGGCGTTCATTTCTAGACTAAAGATATCAAGTAGCCTTAGGCTGGTGTGAGCTCCCGCGGATTTACGCAGCAAGGAGCCTTATACATCCACTTGCCGTTCCACATACATCCAGCCGGTTTTACCTTTGGTCTATAGGGAGGTACCATTGGAGCCCCGCCGCGTGGCTTCATTGCCATAATAGCCCACCCTACAGAGACCAATACCGCAGGTGTAGCGAGTAGAATCCATGCAGTGAACTCGGAACCAGAGCTACAAATAAAAGAAATTAGGGCAGTTGATAGGGCTCCAAATATCATATGGCCTGGCAGTAAATGAAACTCCTTTCGGAACAAATCCAGAAATAGGAGGGCTATAAAAACTGCTGCCGTTGTTACGGCTGGTAGGCAGAGACCATCCATCTATTTGCCTTGGAGGATTTATGCAGCAGGCTTCTTCACAACGATGCGCTGCTTGGCCTCATTCCAGATACCAATTGGCTCATCCACAAGCTCGCCGGCCTCGTCAGTCTTGAAGACATTGCCTTCACCGTCGCGGTAGTATGTGATGCCGCGATACTCAAACTCCTCCAGCTCCACAGCCTCCTCCACAGCCTCCTCCATCTCAACATCCTCCTCATCAGCCTCAGCCTCCTTCACGACTTCCTCCTCTACGACTTCCTCCTTCACGACTTCCTCCTCCACGACTTCCTCCTCCACGACTTCCTCCTCTACGACTTCCTCCTCCACAACTTCCTCCTCTACGACTTCCTCCTCCACAACTTCCTCAGCCTCAGCCTCCTCCACGACCTCCTCCTCCACTGTCTCCTCTGCTGCTACCATCACAACATCCTTCTCCTCCTCGGCCTCATCTTCAGAATCCTCCACATCACCTCCGTCAATATCAGGGTGGTCGGTGATATACGACTCTCCCATCTCCTCTGCCTCTAGAGCCTTTCGTGCCGCACGATTTAGCAGAAGTCGGTCCTCCTTGCTGATAGCCTCCTTAGGGGCTGCCACTGGCTCCACCACAACCTCCCTCTTAGGAATCACCTCAAGCCCCTCCAAAGGGTGAGCAGGAATAAGGGGAGAGGCCGTATCACACGGGCAAGGCGTACTCTGCGGCACTCCCTTTAGAGCCTCAAGCCTCGCCTCCATGCGATCCAGCCGTTGATTGATGTCCTTGAATGCCTGAACAAATCCAGGAATTGTCACCTTCTGAAAGCCCTCCTTGAAACTATTCAGTGCACGAATATCCTCATCTGAAGAGGTCGTCGCGCCTCCAGCCTCTCCGCCACCCAGCGGACGCAGACGCATAACATCCTCCATCACTCGGAAACGCTCAGAGAGCATCATCTCCGTGCTACGCAGAAGCTCACGAATAGTACTCTCAGACATTTTTATACCACACCTACTAAAGTTTCGCGGCTCAATTTTAGGTCGCTGCCGCCCCTAAAGCCGTCAACCCAGTACCCCTCCGCCCTGCACTAACGCGGATATTCATAACATTATCCAGCGTAGACTCACGGTCCTTTAGAGGCTTTGTGCGCTTTAAGCGTAGCTCACCCTCTGGCACTCGCTGAGGCATCGGCCCACCGATAGGAGCGCCACCGACCGCCCCCTGTTTAGAATTCGTATCAAAGAAATCAATCGGCTTCGTATCAATTGAACCAAGAATACTCACCATTGGTGGCATATGGAGGTCTACGCGCACACGCCCCTCTTGAGCTGTTGCACGGAACGTGTCAATATCCATGGGACCGCCAAAGAGCTTCAGACTCTCGCGAGCAGGTGCGGGAAAGATTCGCCCCTTTCCCTCCACGTCATAGATGCGATGAAGGAGTGCCATCCGCTCCCAACGTACGTGAGGGTCCAGTGACTCGCACAGAAGATATGCAACTGCGCAGTTCGGGCAACAGAAGTTGCCATATACATTATACACTCCTCCAACTTCCCGCTCAGGAATAATACACGGCATACCCTCAAACGTGTGAGCACACCAGAAGCAAGCGATATCAGAAGATGCTGGTAGGCACTTCCGATTGGAATCATCGCGGAATTCAACCATCAAGTCAGACTTTGTAAAGCAAGGAAATGACTTTGGCAAAGTTGGAGCAGGCGCCGCTGGTGCGGCTACAGGAGTAGGTGTAGGTGTAGGTACCGGCGCAGCCTCCTTCTCCTTTGGAGTCCTCTCTTCGCCACGCAGAACAAATTCACCTAACTGCTCCTGACCCGCGCTAAAGAAGTTGTTCTCAGTCGCATCATAGGGGGCAGGATCTGCCATAGTTGGCGGATTCGGGTCATACCGAAGAGCCTGGTCGTGAAATACGACCTCGTTCGTCTTAATCTGAAGATGAGCAATAAGAGGTCGCCGCGGTTCAGGAGTAAAGGACCCCTCAATTCCATTCGGAGTAACAACAGCAATCACCTTCACTGGCTTCTTGGAGCCTCCCTTTCGCTTTGTAGGAGTGGGGTCCACCGCCGCTGCCGCTGCCGCTGCCGCTGCCGCTGCGGCAGCATCCTTAGGAGCGATAGGCAGCTCTGTCTGAAGTACCTCATTCTTCTCTTCTGCGTTAGCCTCCTTCTTCTTTCCCCTACGTGCACCAGCGGCTGCGGGCATACTTCTACACCTAGACCGCACTCGCAGGTTTAGGCCGATTCAGGGCCGGCTACCCACACCGGTCTAAACCCCTCGGTGAAACTGGTCTAAACCAAAAACGCGAGCTTGTCTAGAGAATGGAAGGAATCGGGCTTCCTAGACGTATTGAAACAATTTTACAAACTATGGTGGAACAGCCATCCTGTCGCTCACATCTTCTTTTAATTGGCCCACCAGGCTCTGGCAAAACAACATCCGCTAAATTCTTTGTAGAGGCTCTTCACGGAAAAGGGAGTTTCTCGCAGGCAAATCAGTCCAAATCCACTTCGTTTTTCGGCCGCGCACTCTTTCTAAATAGCTCGGATGAGCGTGGGCTAGAGGCAGTCCGCAGCCGCGTCTATCCCTTCGTGCGCTCTTCGTTTGAAGCCCTCTTTCCTTCCAAAAATCCGAAGGTTATTATTTTTGACGAGGCAGAAACTCTGACAGATCAGGCGCAAATCGCCCTCCGCCCCCTCCTTGATATGAGCCCCCAGAAAATTATAATTATTTTCTTATGTAATTCTATTTCACGAATTCATCCCTCTATTGTTCATAAATTCCTCACTATCCCCTTTGAAGCCCCCAATACAGATGATTTTCACCATCGTATTGAAAAAATTATGGGAGAGGCAAAGGCCCGCACAATGTCTGGCCTGGATATCCAGTTCCGCCGTGGAGATATCCGATTCTTTCTTCTGAATCCAACACGGTTTCAGGATTGTGCAAAACTCTGGACGGAACTTTTTACTGCGCATGAAACGCAACTGCTACATAGTTTAGAGCAAGTACTTCCAAAGTGGACCTTCTCAGACCTTGCAATGTTCTGTATTTTTACTGCAAGGGCCACTGGCACACTAAGTACGGAGGCACTACTGGATATTCTCAGAATCACCGATACTGACTTTATTAAGCAATGTGGCCCTCGCCAGCGCGCCCAGTTGCTGCACAATTGGTTTCATTCGCACGTCCGGGCAAAATTGGAAGTTTGGCCCCCCCCGCCAGCCTAAACAAAAGCCTGCCACAGATGTCTATCCCCCCTTTGACATTTACGCCTCTTCGGATTTCCACTCTTGTTACGACTGGACATCTGGGGACAACAATCAACCTCAGCCGACTCTTTGAGCAGCTCGGTCCCCGCCTGATTCCTATTGGATATCCTGCGGAGGGCTTCCTGAAGATGGAGCAGGATACAAAGGTTATTGGACACTCTGCACGTGATATGCTTACAAAGCGACGGGTTTCTGACAAGACTTTCTTCAATCAGAGCACACTGGTTATTCGGAAGCTGCGGGGCGGCGACGGTTCAGATGCCGCCGAGCTCAAGGAAGTCAATGTGAAGCTCTTTGCAAATGGCGGATTTCAGATGACTGGTGTAACTTCAGAGATCTTCTCCCGAGCAGTTCTGGACTGGATGCTTGCGCAGTTTGCCAGTCTTCCGCAGCCAATCTCCGAGGTGCCACTCTCTGTAGCCAAGTTTGCAATTCAGCTGTTGAACTCCGATTACAAGATGTCGGCGCTGCTGAAGCGCGCAGAGCTTCATAAGATTCTCTGTCAGAAATACCGACTTTCAAGTACACTGGAGACGACTATCTATCAGGGAGTCAATACGAAATACTACTACAATGAGGAGGCCCCAAACAATCATGGAATCTGCCGCTGCCCACGCTTCTGCTCCGGCCAGGGTGATGGTACGAAGGTTGGAGCTTGTAAGAAAATTACGATTGCCGCATTTCAGACGGGCAGCATCATCATTACGGGCGCTAGGAATCGCAAGCAGCTGGATGAGGCATACGACTTCATGAACGAGGTTCTTCAAACGCATCGTGAATCCATCGCGAAGCTCCCGACCCCGGCATGAACGAAGTGGTGCCAGCTACAGGACCTGGTAGCTGCGGGAAAATATCTCTCTTGCTTTCCCAGAATCTTCCAGATTTTACCATGGCCGCTCCCTCTAGTAATACTGGCGCGACTCCGGCGACTCCGGCCCCTCAGCCCGTGCTTCCGAGCACGGATGTTTTAATTCATGCCGCAAAGTTGGCAATTGAGAAGGATATGCCGATTCAGCTGGACTATTACCAGGACAGCGCGAATGGCAAGGCGTTTCTGGGTGAGGACACCGATACTAAGGAGAAGATGCTCGTGAAGTCTCACGAGGAGTTTACGAGCCTTGTCCAGAAGGTTTACAAGGTGAAGGAGGATTACATTATTCTGACAGAGAACTCTATCTATCTGGCATCTGGCAAGGTCCAGAAGCGTCGCATCCAGGCACCGGCTCTGCGTGGCTTTTGAGCCGGCCTAGAAATGCATTAAGAAGATAGCTGCAAGCATCAAAAATATTCCATCATTCCACGCATGTTGCTTAGAGATGACGAATTCACCACTTCTCCAAGCATCAAGCGAGCCGCCAATAACAGTCATACCAACAGCGATGATCGCTAACATAACTGCTATTAAATGCGTTGCCTTCATTTCTTCTTAAAAGGTAGAAGAAATGGCCAAGAAGTCTACTCGTAAGAATCGTCGTAGTTCTCGCCGCAGTGGAAGCAGACGTGCTAGCCGGCGCTGCTGGAGCCGCCGCCAGTCCGGTGGCCAGTGCGGTATGCTGAAGCGCCGCCAGTCCGGTGGCATGGCGCCCGTCAGCATGCCCTCCCTTTTGAGCCCCAGCAGCGCATCTATGGCCCAGGGCCAGGACTATGCGCGTATTCATGCGGCCCAACACGGAGGTGCAGCTGTCAGCCTCGCAGCCGCCGCCCCGGTCGGCTATACCGGTATGCTGGATGACAGCCTCCGCGCCACTGCCCGCATCACGCCACTAGATCAGTCTATTGGCGCCATTCAGGGTATGCGGGACCAGTCCGGTGGTGCTCGCCGTAGGCGCGGGGCTTCTAAGCGTGGCGGCAAGCGTAGTGGCAAGGTCATGCGCCGTCGCATGGTCGCCGCTACCCGCCGTCTGAAGAAGCTAAAGATGCGCCTGCTCAAGGCCATGAAGCGTATGAGCCGTCGCTCCCGCCAGCGCGGAGGTGCGAGCTACCAGTATACCAACCAGGCTGACTATGGCTCCCCTGGCATGCTCCTCAGCCCGGCACAGGAGGCGAAGGCTCTCCAGACTATGAACACCGTGGAGTGGCGCCTGGCTGCCGACCCTACGAGCTTTGCTCCCAAGTAAACAGCCCCCGAATCGCATCCCGCCCCTCCCTTAGGGCCGCCAACTCCTCCTTTGAAGCTTCCACAGTTACCCGGACGCATAGGTTTCCGCGTGTAGGCTGCGATGGCATTCCATCTCCCTGAATCCAAATACACTCTCCATTTTGAACTCCCAGAGGAATCTCCACATTGAATCCCTCTGGCTGTCTCGGATGCCCCATAATCGTGGCCTCACATCCGAGGAGTGAATCCTGAAGTCGTATTTTTACACGCGTTTCCAGATTATTCTTGTCATCGGCGCATCGCTTCACAGGGATATCCTCATCCGCCTCGTGAAGAATAATCCGGACATCGCCCGCCTCCATATAGTCATGTGTATCCGAACACTCCCGAGGAAACACAATCGTATGTCCCGGGCGCGCTCCTGGAGGAATCACCACCTCCAGCTTCTTCTCCTCCCGCTTGAACTTGTTCCCTCCACATGCCCCACATACATCCTTAATCCGCTTCCCCGTACCTGAGCATATCTGACAAGGCCCCGTCATAACTCCCATCATTCCTGGCCCCATCATGACATGTTGCTGTGTGACACCGCGCCCTCCGCAGGGCCCACATGACTCCCACTCCGTCGCCCCCTCCCCTTTGCAGCCTGTACAGAACGACATCCGCTCAAACTGAATTGTGATGGTCTTTCCGTGATAGAAGTCATAAAGAGACAATGGCATTTCGTGAATTTTCGGCGGAGCTTTCATCCCCTTTTGAGCTGGTCGCCCACCGCCCCGCGGCCCTGACCCAAACATCCCTCCCATTCCCCCAAACATGGCGCCGAGGTCAAAGGGAAACGGGAATGGCATACCTCCAGGGCCGCTAGCGCCTGCCCCACCCCCCTCCTCTCCGTCTTGCCCTGTCATATCATACATCTCACGCCTCCCCTTATCCGAAAGTACCTCATAGGCCTTCTGAATTTCGCGAAACTTATCTGGATTTCCACCCTTATCAGGATGATGCTCAAGAGCCAGTTTGCGATATGCCTTCTTAATTTCGCTCTCATCTGCACTTTTGCTAATGCCTAGTGTATCATAATGAGAGCGCTTGCTCATACTCCTTTAGAGCTACATCCAATCAGCCTTTATGCGGTGCCCTGGTCAAGCTCGCCGCCATGCTCCATAACAACTCCATATTACCAGCCAACCATACAGAACAGCTATATATTTTATAAAGCCTAGAAATTCAGAACCTAACTCGTCCAACTGTTCATCAAGGCTTAGTGCCCGCCCTCGCATCTCCTCACTTTAAGATTCTTCTGCTTTAGACAAGTAGTATGGCTACTAGCCCTGTTTCCTTCACATCTAGCTTAATAGGGCAGGATGAAACAATAGCAATTCTGAATCAAGTTATGCCGAATCCGCCCCATATTTTTCTTTCTGGTGGCTACGGAACGGGAAAAACCACCCTCATGCACGAATTTCTGAAGGCCTACTATGCCCCTCACGGAATTTCTCCCACAGACTCTCAGTGGACCCTATGGCTGAGCTCAGAGCAGGACCGCGGCATTCACTGTGTTCGGCAATCTGTAACGGAGTTTGTGCGCCACTCTTCTGCGCGCCCTGGTGTCTATCGCTGGATTATTGTGGATGATGCGGATTCACTTCCAATGATTAGCCAACAGGCTCTCCGTCGTCCGATGGAAACTCATGGTCATACCACCCGGTTTTTGTTCGTTAGCCGCTATACTTCCGACCTTATTCAGCCTCTCAAATCCCGCTGCCTTCATATTGAGCTTGAAACTATTTCGCCACTGCTTCTCGCCAGCCATTATGCAAAAGAGGCAGGGTATCCTGAGTTTCAACTAGACCATTCTGCGATTGCGATTTTAATGAGCCTATCACAGACTCCTACTGAACTTCGCCATATCATTACCATTTTATGTAGGGTCTATGGCTCGCAGAATAGCCCCATTACGTCCAAACATATAGTATCTCTTTTTACTTCTCCATCCTTTTCCTTATGCCTGGACCTCCTTCGTGCCTATATTCGTGAAGATAAAGATACAATGAAAGCATTGTTCTTGGATATTTGGACAACTGGTATTTCCTACGAAGATTTTCTCTATGAGCTTACTTCGGCCATTTATCAGCTTGGCATCTTGAGCCCGAAAGTTAGTCAGGATATTCATCAGCTCATTTTGAAAGGGTGGATTTCGTTTGCACAGGGCAAAACGCATTCGCTAGATGCCATGCGTCTTTTTTTCACAGAAACAGCAGGGCAGGCCTAACAGCAGTATGGTCAAAAAGTTATTCTCACAACCACCCCCTTTGGAGCTTGTTACCTATACTCTCCGGGCCTGCGGCATCAGCCTACATGATTTGCGCTGGTTTTCACGCGATGAACTGAATCTGACCACACAAGAGGAGTGGCTTCCACTTCTGGCCCCCTACTATCTTCCATGTAAGGCGCGACGATTTCTGGAGGATAAGGGGTGTCTCAGTGCTAGCGATGTAGTCACTATTTTCCGCCATATTCTGGAGCCCCACGGGTACGGCCTTGGGGCAGAGGAGAGACTCTATAGGGATAAGAAACAGACGATTTACCAAGTGCGACCGGTGCGAACCATGCTGGACCTCAGCGGTGACAGTATTGTTGTAGATTTTTCTTAGAGAACCTGCCGAAACAGCTCCGAAACCGCCAAGTCAGAGTCCAGAATCTGGTCTTCCGACATGCGCAGAAACCAGCCGAAGGCACGACGCTCCTTGATTTCGGGCCAGGCGATTGGTACATATGCTGTCTCTCGTGGAACTTCAAAGGGAAGTTCACCCTCCTGGCCGGCAGCCAGCAGGTCCTCTAACTGAATGCGCTTGCCGGCTGCCCCCTTGCGCGTGAGCTCCATCAAAGGTCGCATGGCGACCGGCTCTCCGCGAGCTGCCGCGAGCCGAATCATCTCCACCGCATCGGTCATCTCGTCGCGACGGAACTCTGAGCCGCCGGATCGCCGCTCCAAGCGCGCTCGCGCCTTCTGTTCCCAGGTCCGCCAAACAGGGTGCTCGGCCACCGGCGACCAGGCTACACGAAGACTCGGCGCCGCTGTGCCGCCGGCGCCCACATTTGTGACTTCATCATCGGAGCCAAACAGCACAATGCGGTCCTTAGGCAGCTCGCCGACCGGCCGCAACCAAATAGCCGACGGTGTCACCCAGAGACCACCCCACTGTGCCAAGACTGCCGCACGAATCCACGCCAGCTCTGGCTCATTCACGACTGCATCCGGATTCTGGAGAGTGCTCGGCAGGTTGCCCCAGCCGCCCAGGCGTCCAGCCAAGTCCGAAAGGCCGCCTATGACTTCCACACGATAGTGCGCACCATTCATCTTCACACAGCTCTGGTAGCACAGATTCAAATACGGAATATTCATCACGCGGCTGCTGCGAGCACCGAAGTCATCCCAGAATCGCGCATTCACCTCGCTGTTGTTTACGTATATCCAAAGGGGCGGTAGCTCCTGACCCCTTTTGAGCATATCCCTATCCTGCATAGGATCATCGGAGCGGGTGCCAGCAACAACATACCATCCTCCCAAAACAGCCATTGAAAAGATAAGTCCAACCACTAAAAGTTGCTGAGTCTCTGGACTTGCCATGGCTCTTCCTGTTTTGAGCCGCTAATTATTGGTGATTACTAGGCGCTTCATACGCTCAAAATACTGGGACGCGAGTGTTCCCTCTTCTGCCGCCCGAATCTGCCGCTGCTTTTCACGCTCTGCTGCCGCTCGCTCCGCGGCAGCTACTGCAGCCATTTCATGGTCTGCGAGAGGCTTTGGTGCCTGCTTCCATTGGGCTGAATACTTGTCAAAGCTGCGTGCTTCTACCTGCACATCCGCGACTTGATTCGTTATCATGTTCTCGCTCGTATAGGCGGATCTGAGGTCCGTGAATTTCATAGCGGCATTTGCCGCTGCCGTATAGGTTTCTGGACGCCCGCGCCCCAGCTCCACGCCCGCCGTAGGGGCGAGTGTGAGCGCATCCGGCTGGCGGAGAGCAAGCTCTGAGCCTGCCCCCCTCTTTTTAGCCTCCTCCTCAAAAGCGCGGTTAAACACATCGCGATTGAATTTGCCACTGAACTTCGGGCCGGCATCGGCGCCATCCGTAGATTTCAGCCAATCACCGTAGCCCTCCTCGTCTGGATCCGGCATCCGCGTTTGCTCAAACATCTGGTTGAAGGCATTGAGATCCAGTTTCTTCGGATTCAGCCGGACAGGCTGAACCATCTCCCACTGCTTGGAATCCTTCTGGCGAGTATCCTTGAGGGCTTCGGGTGCCTCCACCTTTCCTTCCACCTTGCGCCCACCCTTGATGCGAAGGAGAATCTCTCCGAGGTAGGCGTGGGCACGTGTGACAGCCTCAAAGTCCTCTTCGGAGCCTCCCTTGTCCGGGTGAGCCTTGATGGCCGCACGTTTGTAGGCGCGCTTGAGTGCCTCCTCTGTGAGGGCAACTTCCTCTTCCAGTCCAAGGACCTGGAGGCACGACTGAAAGTAGTTGAGCGCCTTCTCGTTACGCCGTCCCTTGCTGACCACCTGGCTCGGCCGCTGCTGGACAGCTGGCCGGATACCACCGGCAGGGTCAAACTGTGTCAGGGCAGTTTGTGATGGATGCCCCCCTATTGAGCGTGGATGCTGAGGCGGCTGGATATATTGCGGTTGCGGCTGCTGCCCTTGGTGTGGCGCTTGCGCTTGTGGCGATGAGTAGGTTACAGAAGTCATGGCCATCTCACCAGGGAGAGGAAGAGGTCGTTCACCAGCCTGAACCTTTGCAATGTAGCTCAGCAAATGGGAATAAATCCCCGCTGCCCGGGCAGACGCCACATACTCCTGTCCGACCAGAAGAGTGCGGATCATTTCCACTCTCGTCCTTGGCTCTTGAATTTGAATTAAGTTTCTATAGATACGGACATGTGCAGCAGGAAACTGCTGAAGGGACTGGACATTACCCATGTCTAACTATCGCAGATTGCTAAAGAATAGAAACATTCGGTGCGCAAGTTTCACACTCTCCAATAGAAATGGAGCCTTCTTGGACAAAACAAGTGCCTAGCTGGCTGGTGTGCGACTGGTTCTATGCCTTTTTCATGATTAACCTCGTGCTCGCGGGTGCTCTGCTTATCTCAGTACTGTATCTCCTCCTCGCCTCTAAAGCTCCAAAGGGTGTCTTCGGCTTCCGCCTCTTTGTTCTGCTCGTCCAGCTGGGCCTCGCGACGACCAGCACGCTCTTCTTCTATTTGATTTGCGACCGGTCATTGAAGCCGACGAAGTAGCATTTTTGCGTTCTGTTTAATGTATGATTGTCTACAGAACATATAAATGACCCACTATACTCAGCACCTTGAAAGATGCTTTCAAAATGCTGAGCAGGGAATTTCAAAACTGCCAAAGGAGATTCTGGAAATGGAAGGAATGACTGGAACCAAAACTCGTCATTTTTACAATAATCTTCTTGATATTTCTGGAGCACGCTACTTGGAAATAGGGACCTGGAAAGGGTCTTCTGCCTGCTCTGCTATGTTTGAAAATACTGCAGAAGTTCTTTGTATTGATAATTGGAGCGAATTTGAGGGTCCTCGCTATGAATGTTTTGAAAATATTAAAAAATATGTGGGTAATAACCGATTTATTTTTATTTCACAGGATTCCTTTGAAGTTGATATAGAAGATATACCCAAGTTTAATATATATCTGTATGATGGCGATCATTCTCAAGAATCTCATAAGAAGGCTTTGACGCATTATATTGATGTTATGGATGATACATTCATTTTTATTGTAGATGATTGGAATTGGAATGAAGTTAGAGATGGAACAAGAGAGGCTATACAGGAATTAGGATTAAAAGTCCTTTGGGAGAAGGTGATTGAATGCGAATATACTGGCCCCAAAGGAGAATCTGCTAAGACTTGGTGGAATGGAATGTGGGCTGCAGTGCTACAGAAATCTTAATCCGGCAGCCAACTTTTCTTTGGGCCATTTAGAACTATGTCCCAGCCTGGATCTAAGATTGCTTCTGGCCTGAGCCACCGCGAGCTGCCGAATAAGGCGTATCAGTCCACGCGCGCGTTTGCAACTGGCGCCGGCGCCCTGTATACATATTCTACGTCGCTGAATGGAAACTACCAGACGGTTGGTTCGCTAGTTTTAAATACAGGTAACAGCGCGGCGAATTGCCCCGTGAATCGCGTTCTCCATGCCAATGGTAAGGTACTCATTCCGGGTGTAAATCCCGGTGGTGGCGTTGGTGTCAGTCCTGTCACCGGTACTGGCAGCACGACACCCAATCCCCTTCCTTTCCCGATGATTGGTGTGTATGACCCTGTGAGCGGCCTGAATGGATATATCAATCCTCAGGACCCTACCTGGGCGGTCTACGATGCCACGCTGAGCGCATTCTACGACGATGGTCGCAGCGCGCCTTCTTCTACACTTGGTGGCCAGGGTGCGGAGCCTCGTGTTGCGGCGGCGTTTGTAGGCTCGCAAACTGGTACAACCCCTACATTTGCTACTGGAACTGCTCATGCGGGGGCCCTAACACTTACAGATGGCTCTGTAACAGCTATTACAGTCACCAATACTGAGGTAACTGCAAGTAGTATAATTCTTGTAACACTTCGATCTGCGACAAGCACAGTTGTGCTACGTGTAAGTGCAGTAACAGCAGGGACTTCGTTTGTTATCACCCCATCTGCTGCATTAGCTGCTGGCGATATTGTCTATTTCCAGATCATCAACTAAGCAAGTAGCTGCTTGACGCGTCCAATTGTAAGAATCGGCACTTCTGCCTCACATTCCCACATGAAACGCTTGCCCACACTGAAAAAGCCGAATGTGGACGGCCAGAAGTGCGGGGCTAGCGCCGGTAAGCGACGCAACCGCGCATCGCGCACGAGGCGCCAAGACCCCTCAGGCAACACCATCGCCAGCTGCTCCGCAGGAGCCACCGGCGATGTCACTGGAGGGGCTGCCACAGCCCCTACTTCCTCTAGAGCCTTCACGATATCCCGCCACAGCGGCGGCACGTTCCAGGGAAAATACCATGTATAGGATACCGGCTGACCCAGATAATAATCCATAATCCACTGGAGCCCTCGCATATACTCTCCACATGTCTGCCCCGCCGCCGCTCCGCGCAGCCACTTGCCCCTATAAATTGTATCCCAACCTTCTACGAGCCCGTGCGACCCTCGCTGGTAAATAGCAGACTCCTCCGCCCACTCCAAAGGGAGATTTTGAACTGCCGCCATCGCCTTCTCCCTATCGTTGCGTGGAGGCGGCCCCCGCCCCTTATACTTATCGCTAAAGTTCTCCGCCATCCACGTCTCCTCCTCTTGAGCCCAGCCCCGAATTAGAGCCGCGCACCCTAAAGGCTGTACACGCCCCTCCGCATCCACAAGCCGCAGACCAGCTTCATGAACCGCCGTCAAGCTATGGCACATCAGGTCGTGCCCACCCTCACGCATCTTCACAGAAAGTGAGTGCGGCAGGAAATCATTGCCTAGGAACGACATCGCGCACGCATACTCCAGCATATATTCCGCCGGTGTCAGTGCCGGCGGCACTAGAATCCCCAACAGCTCCCGCACATTCAGCGCACCAAATGCCCCACCCTCCGCGCGCCCTCCCTCAAACTCTGCCAGCTCGCGCAACAGCTTCCAACCGCGCACGTTCGGCGCAGCGCGACTCATGGTCAGCAACGACAGCACAATCAGATCTGCGTCTAGGCCATACACAACCACCTCCTTTCCAGCCAGTGACCCCGCAGCCGCCTCACGCCTAATCCACGCCATGACCTTCTGCTCCCCCTCTCCAGCCTCATCTGCCCCTGAAACCTCCCAGGCCCCCCGCCCATCGGCGCTCCGTGCTGTAGCTAGCCCCTTTAGAGCTCGCCCAAGCTTCTCCATAAACTCCGTACCAGGTGTAATCGCATTCGTATCCCAAGTCTCTAACTCACGCACCCCCGCCTCTCGCTCCTTTGCCGCCCACCAGAGTGACTTGAACCGGCGCAACCGCTGCTGCCGAATCTTCGCCATCGGCACCACACCGTCCACGGCAATCAGCACGCGGCTAGGCCGCCCCGCCACATCCCACACACGCACTGTATACGCCTTCACGGCCTCCAGCAGCGCAGCCTCCCACTCTTCACGGCTCTCCTCTGTATAGGCCGGCATTGTCGGTCCCCGCACGCACTGATAAATGAGACAATTGAAGTCCATCAGCAGCACATCCCCTTTTAAGCGAAAGGTTGGCCCTTTCTCTACAAGCCGCGGAAACCTATCAATCAAGCGTTTATAGTATGATGGAATACCCATCTGTACGCCTTCCTACTGTAACATGTGGCCCGCGCTTAAGGCTCTTAGGACTGACAGGTTCCTAAGTTTCCCAAGCCCCTGTAGAGTGAACCCCGATGGAGTTCAAGCGTATCCTTTCAGAGTATATTAATTTCCGAGGTACATTGTCACCTCTGGTCCTAGAAGGCATTCGCCTTCTGCCTGATGGCATCGTCGTGGGCACAGGCCTCTATTCTCTCCTTACTCTTTCCTATCCGTTTGCGGTTTTCTTTGGCTCGCTCATGG
>JACCDZ010019963.1_pt1 | contig 25759 bp, 30 predicted proteins | sample 7449551 | NCBI WGS metagenome assembly JACCDZ01 (sample SAMN15323452, study PRJNA562643) | freshwater metagenome | isolation source: river surface water | place: USA:Blue River Watershed | collected 2017-08-18 | reverse complement strand
CAGAGAAAAAGGTGTGACTTCAATCTTGCTTTCCTTCAGATTGTTAATATTTTTATAAGGCGACTCAAACTCGTATCGTTCAGCCGCATCATTGAGTATCATACGTAAAGGCGTCATGATTTGATTGATCCTCGATGCTTTCAGACTTGTTTGATCTTTTCCGTGTGTCACTTTGGCGAGAGAGGCACGGAAGTTCAGCAAGTCTGACTTCTTAATTTTTGTTAAAACAAGATTACCAAAAGCAGGTAACAAGTAATTTTTAATGACAATCGCTACTTTCTGTTGATAAGAACCTCTCCATTCAATTTGTTTCTGTTTAAACCACAAAGCTGTAAAATCTTTGAAAAGTGGCACTTGTGTTTGTACTGCAATTTGTTGACTACGTTTTTCTTTGAAGTCATCAATTTTTTTACTTTTAGGAAAATATTTTTCATATTCAAAAGTACCTAAAGTGATTTCCGCTTCCAGTTGTTCTAGACGCTTCTTTAGTACTCTTCGGTTGTATGCGTTATCTTCAAGGCTCGTTGTTTCTCTGCATCGAATACCCATATAACGGAAGTCAGCAATGAGCCTTCCATTTCGTTCGCGGATGCTAGCCATATTCATAGTTCCTCTATAGTCAATTATTGAAGAGCATCCATGCTTAAACCTGTAAATTTCAGCATTTCCTTTTCGATACGCTCCCAGACAAAGAGAATCTTGCGTCCACCAAAAGGACGAATATAGTGAACACCTTCAATGAAGACGCTATCTTTAAGTTGATTGCGAATAGTACGAGCGTCGTACTGAATTTTTTCAGCCAGCTGTTGGGCTGTAAGATAGGTATATGACATAATAAAAGCCTCTGATTTTTTACTAGTTAAATAGGAAAAATTATCCCTAAAACGTAAATTATCATATTTTTATGTCTTTGCAAGTACTTTTTATTATCTAACTAGGAAATTTTATGATTATTTCAAACTTGGCAGTTTTGTTGGCAGAAAGAAAACTAAAAGTTGCTGATCTGGTTAGAAGCACTGGAATTAATAAATCTACTTTACATAAACTTTATAATGATGAGTCTGTAAGAATTGATTTTGAGACAATTGATAAGATTTGCACAGCACTAGAGGTAGAGGTTGGAGATTTATTGATTTTTAAAAAAAATATTAATAATCAGTCCAGTGAAGAGTAGTTTGGTCACCGATGGTCACTTTGAAATCTTGATTGGTCACAAAGTAGATATGAAATTTGAACGATTGTTAAAATTTATCTAGATAATTTGAATTGATTTATTTAAAACTTAGACGAATATCTAAAAATGAGCTTTTTTAGGTAAAAATTTTGGTCACCGATGGTCACTTTAGAAAAGTGATTGGTCACAAACTTAAGAAATAAGTTCAAATTTTTTTTTGGGGGGATTCGATTTTTTAGGCCTCTATTTTAAATCTAAACAGTCTAAAATTGTATGTAAGTGAGTAGCGTTTGAGGTCATTTAAGGTGATTTATATACGGTGTGGCACATAATGGTCACATTTTGGGCACTGAATATAGAGCTGGGCAGTAAAATTTATAAGTAGGCTTTAGTAGATAATTGTAATTAGATGAATAAATATCAATTAAATCAACAATAAAAAAGCCCTAATCTTTCGATCAGGGCTTTTTGAATCTGGAGCGGGAAACGAGACTCGAACTCGCGACCCCAACCTTGGCAAGGTTATGCTCTACCAACTGAGCTATTCCCGCATATTGAGCAGTTTTTACTAAAACTTACACTTAAAAAACCAAACTGGAGCGGGAAACGAGACTCGAACTCGCGACCCCAACCTTGGCAAGGTTATGCTCTACCAACTGAGCTATTCCCGCGTGCCGCTTATAATACATTAAGCAAAACAAGGGTCAACAACTTTATGCAAATAAATTAATTAATTGCATAAAATTAAAGCATTTCTGCGATTAAAAAAGTTAAAAGGCAAAATTTTGTACAAAATTTTCTCTTCATCTAGGGTCATGTATACTAAGGCACTATCACAATCTGACTTTATAGAGTGGCTGATGAAATTAGAGCAACAGTTGATTGAGCGTTTGCAAACATTAATACCGACCCATTTGGAAGTACTGAATGAGTCGGCTGGACATGGAGGCTATTTCCCAGGAAAAGAATCACATTTTAAAGTGATTGTGGTGAGTGAGGAGTTTCAGGGTTTACGTTTAGTACAGCGTCATCAAAAAATCTATGCTGTGGCTGCTGAACTAATGAGTCCTGGTAAAATTCATGCTTTAGCAATTCATGCTTACGTTGCTAGTGAATGGCAAGGTCAAGCGCCAGCCAGCCCTGAATGTGCACACGCACCTAAAAGTTAAGGATGGATCATGGACGCACATTTACTCACCAAAATTATTCATATGTCCGCTGTAAGTTTGCTGATTATTGCTTTTGTTTTTCGTGCAGCGACTTTATTTGTTGGTGTTCAGGATCAGCAGCCAAATCCAAAGGGATTTAAAGCACTCGTTGGCTTACAACACTTATCACTGACGCTGATTATTGTGACAGGTGCTATTTTAGTGGTGATGAAAAACTTTGAGGTTGCGCCTTGGTTTTATGCCAAAGTGATTCTCTTTTTTGTACTTTGGTCATCTTTAATCAAAATTTATAAAAAAGATAACAGCGTGTTGTTACAACAGCGCCGTGCAGGTTTGTTGGTCGGTACAGTGGCATTGGTTGGTATTATTGGCTTAGTCATCATTAAACCTGTTTTTGCGTAATTGTTTGACATTGTTTTAGTAATTGTTTTTGCACTAGGTTAAACTGCGTGCAGTTTACAAAAATCTTGTAGAGGGAAATCATGTTAACTCGTGTGGTATTTAACCAAAAAGGTGGTGTAGGGAAATCAAGTATTACAGTCAACTTAGCTGCAATTAGTGCTAAGCAAGGTTTAAGAACTTTGGTGATTGATCTTGATCCACAAGCAAATTCAAGCCAGTACCTTTTAGGTGAAGATGCAACATATTCTGCTGACAAAGCAGCACTAGAGCCAAACATTGAAAATTTCTTTGAAGATATTTTGGGAAGCACGCAGCAAAAGGGCCTGATTGGTAATGCAATTGGTTCGATTTTGAAAGCACCACGTGGTAAGGGTTTAGAAAGTTACGTTCATCGCTCATCTTTTGAAAACTTAGATGTGATTCCTGCAAGTCCAAGTCTTGGTGCTTTGGAGCACGCATTAGAAAGTAAGCACAAAATTTATAAGTTACGCGACTCGATTCAGTCCCTGAGTGCGCGTTATGACCGTATTTTTATTGATACTCCTCCAGCGTTTAACTTTTTTACGTTATCAGCATTAATTTCAGCAGACCGAGTATTGATTCCTTTCGATTGTGATGTCTTCTCGAAACGCGCGTTACAAACTTTGATTGAAAATGTACTCGAAACCCAAGATGATCATAATGATCGCTTGGAGATTGAAGGAATCGTCGTAAATCAATTCCAGTCTCAAGCAAAGTTACCGCGTGAAGTGGTTCAGCAATTAAAAGATGAAGGTTTGCCTGTTTTAGAAAGCATGTTACCGCCATCCGTGTTGATGAAAGAATCACATCAAAAGAATTTACCCTTGATTCACTTGGCATCAGAACATAAGTTGACCTTAGCTTACGTCACTTTATTTGGTGAGATTGAATCAAAAAAATAAGAGAATCTTATGAAACGCTTATATTGGATGCCTGTGGTAGCACTCAGTATGTTATTAGGTGCTTGCGCATCAACGGTTAAGCCGTCTTATGTTTCACCAACTCAGTACCAAGCTTTAAACTGCCAACAGTTGCAAGCTGAATATAATCGTATTCAACAATACATCGATAATGGTGTGCAGACACCTAAACGTACTGGGGTTGGTGTCGGTATTGGACTTGGTGGTGGTTGGGCAAGAGGCGGTGGTTGGGGAATTTCACCAACAATCTCATTAAATATGGGCCAGTCGATGAACACCAAGAACACCGAGCTCGCTAACTTATTAGGTCAGCAGGATGCAATTGTGCAAGCTGCACAGTTCAAAGGTTGTGCAATTGTGGTCAAGCCACGTTCAAAATCATAAGTTGAAATTCATTTATCACTGTAATTTACTACAGTGATAAATAACTAAATTTTAGCAAAATATTTCAAGATAAAAATATATAAAACAATATCTTAATAATATTTATATTCATTTCTTTAATTTTTATAGCCTAATTTTTTCCTCTAAATTTGTTTTTTTACTTCAAATTCGTTTAAGGTGACGAGCATATTTTGTCATCTGGTCTGTCTATGATTGAAAGTTGGTTTTTTGTTTTGGCGATGTTGGCGGTGTTATTAATACCCGGTCCAACCAATGCATTGCTCGCCAGTGCAACTCATCAACAAGGCGCTTTTAAGACGATAATATTCATTCCAATTGAATGGTTGGGATATGTATATGGCATAAGTTTGTGGGCATTATTTATTCATCTCTTTGAGCCGATTTGGCCAGCTTTAGATGTGATTTTACATACGGTGAGTTTAGCAGTGGTACTTTGGATGGCATTTCATCTTTGGAAAAGTGCGCATTTGCAAAAATATGATCAACGCCATCAGAAGATACGTAAGACAAAATTGTTTAGCGCTACTTTAAAAAATCCAAAAACAGTGCTTTTAGCGGCAGGTATTTTTCCTGTTGAAACATGGAATTCGATTGAAAATGCAGTGCTGGTTTTTGCGATTTTTAGTGTGATTTTAATCCCTGTAAGTATTTTTTGGATGTACTTCGGACGAGCACTTTTGGTTGGGAGTTTCAATGGAATTACAGCCGACCATTTATATAAAGGGTCGGCTATGTTATTACTGATCTGTATGTTGCCTATGATTTTTCGATTATTTTAATTTATTGAGCTTTACGCTCATTGAGTTTTTGCCGAACAAAACCAATAACGCCCGGTAAGATACTGATGATAATAATGCCAAAAATTAAATGGGTGAAGTTATCTTTAACGATTGGCATATTACCAAAGATATAACCTAACGTAATAAATGATGCGATCCAACAAAAAGCACCAATTACGTTATAGGTGAGGAAAAATTTATAATTCATACTGCCTGCACCTGCCACAAATGGTGCAAAGGTACGTGCAAACGGAACAAAGCGTGCAAAAATAATGGTTTTACCGCCATGACGTTGGAAGAACTGCTGTGTTTTGAGTAAATGTTGTTGATTGATGAATCGTAAATTCATTTCGAATACACGTGGGCCGATATAACGCCCAATATGGTAATTTACGGTATCACCTAATACTGCGGCAATAAATAATAAAATACCGAGTACCCACGGATCCATCGCACCAGTTGATGCTGCTAGTGCACCCGCAGCAAATAATAAGCTATCTCCGGGTAAAAAAGGCATCACTACGAGACCCGTTTCCACGAAGATAATTAAAAATAAAATGGCATAAATCCATACGCCATAATTGGTAATAAATTCTAAAAGGTGTTCATCAACGTGCAGAATAAAATCAATAAGTTCCATGAAGCTGTTAACAGTATGAATTTGAGCTAAATCGTAGCAGTGCAACTATAGAATGTCAGTATAAAAACCAATTTAATTGGTAACATTCATTGAGTAGCGACATGATTAATTTTGATCTGGAATAATGATGTTTGTTGCAAATATAGAACGATTCATTAATTAATATAACGTTTATTGCAAAATAAAACACACATAAACTGTTTCTGTATTAAAAAACAACGAGTGTGGAATCAATTATGTTTAATCCAAATGTTATCGTAAAAAATATGATAACGCAGTCAGGTGTAGAAAATATCGTTACGCTTGTTGCTCGTATCCTAATGGCCTATATTTTTATTATTGCAGGATGGGGCAAGCTTAGTGCTTATGGCGCTACAGCGGGTTATATGGAATCGATGGGTGTGCCTGCCGCATTGTTACCAGTAACGATCTTGGTTGAGTTTGGTGGTGGACTTGCGCTGTTATTTGGTTTTCAAGCTCGTTTAGCTGCATTTGGTTTAGGTATATTTAGTATTATTACCGCATTCATTTTCCACGGCGCAGATGATCAAATGCAACAAATCAACTTTATGAAAAACTTAGCTATGTCTGGTGGTTTATTTTATTTTATTTAATGTTGCATGGTGCTGGTCGTTTGAGCTTAGATCATATGATTGAGAAATAATGAGCCATTAAAAACAATCCCTACGTTAGTGAGTGGGGATCGGTTTTTATACAGATAAAGTTGATGCTTAATTACAAACAGAAGCTGAAGCAACGGCTTATCTCTGTTTAGATAATAATAAAGAGAAGAACTGGAGGAGATATTCAATGAAACAAATCTTGATGCCTTGTGGAATAGCGATTTTAATTGGCTTATCAACATCAACTTGGGCAGGTAAAGATGATCATGTGCTTGTGCAAGAAGCAGCAAAAAATGTGGTAATGGTGAATCAGATTGCTCAACTGGCTGATGAAATGGGTGTTACTTTAACAGGCCAAATTACGAAACATTTGCGAAGTGATCATTACGAATTTAAAGATCAGAGTGGCACGATTGGCATTGAAGTTGATGATGATATTTGGCGTAAAGCAGGCTTGAAAGTGGGTGATCATGTTCGGCTACTGGGAGAGGTGGATACCCACCGCTATAAACCCACTGACATTGAAGTGATCAAAATAGAAAAACACTTGCATTAAGCATAAAAAAGGAAGCCTTAGCTTCCTTGTTTGATTCTGATGGTATTGCTTTAGAGCATAAAGTGAATTTGCATTTCCCCAACAAGGAAACCTAGTACTGCGCCAACAATGATCAATGACCATTCATCTTCTTTAAATGCAGGGCGGAGCATACCTTCAAATTCTTCAGGGCTTAATTTTTGCATTCGTTCGACTAAAGTCGTGCGAACATCCATGGCATCTTCGGCATAAGACTCTACATAGCGCATCGTCTCTGGGAGTTGTTTTAAAATACGTTCGGCAACTTCTGCTTTCAGATTTTGATATTTTTCACCACCAATCGCATAAACAACCAATGGACGAACAATACCTGCCTGTAGGTCAATTTCTTGTTTGACATGGCGACTGACCAGTTCGATGACTTTATCTGAATTTGTTCCAGAGAAAAGCTCTTCCATCATATTACGGGATGTGAGTAATTGTTTAGAAATGAGCGCTGCATAGTCTGCCGCGACTTCATTTTGACGCTTAATGAACAAACCTTGCCATGTGTAGCCCAAAATCTTCTTTGGATACAATGGTCTAAACATCATTTGTAAAGCCATCCAGTCACTGAAAAAGCCGACAAAGCCACCGAACATTGGCAGCATCCAAGGATATTTTCCTTGAGTGACCACCCAACACAACATTTGTACAACACCGATCGCAAAACCAAAGACAAAGCCGACATTACTAAAGAATCTAAACTCTTGCTTACCGACTTTTTTGAAAATTTCGTTGAGAAGACGCTTATCTTTGAGGAGATTGCTAATCACCATGTGTTTGATGTCAAAGTATTTGATCACATCTTTTTGGACTTCGCCCATGATATGTTCAACAATCTCAGGGGCTTTGGCTTGAACTCGCTTAATTAATTTCTTGCGTGCGAACTCAGGCATACCTTCCCATAAACCCGGTTGATATTGCTGTGCAACTTCGCGAGTAATATCCTCGGCAGAGGCCATTAATGGTTTTTCAATTTCTTGAGCAATCCTTTTCGGATCCAGTCTGGCAAAAATTTCTTGGGGCTGAATTAACTTTGAGGTCATTAACTCAACGGCTATGGTCGCCATTTTTTCAGCTTTTCGCGGGACGATGCCTTGCCATCCGATTGGAAGACCAAATAACCTTAGTCCCTTAAATTCAAGTGGTGCAAACATCATTTGAATGGCAATAACTTTCGTTACATAGCCAATAAAGCCACTAATAAATGGGATCGAAATATATAACCAGAAATTCTGTTGAAAATCCGCAATCATTTCTTGAAACATTATTTTATTGGTCCTTCAAGTCCTAATTGTTGCTCGTGATAGGGCAAGCCATAGATGATAGTGAAATATTTTAGAATATTGACTGAGCCAATATCTTTTAGGCTTTTAGTTACCTTTTTATTTTTCCTCTTTCCAAGGATAGTGCAGTCGCACAAAAAGGAAACGATGATGCCGACTGCATACCTTTCCGTGGTCATGCATATTTTCGACTCATCATCTTAGCACCAATTTTTGCTTTTTGTTGATCAGAATCAGCAAGAATTGTTGATTTAATTCTCTTTTCCAACACGTGCTTGGGGAATTTTAGTTTAAATATCAGTCGCAATTGATCATACATACTAAAAAATAAGATAGATGATGAATTGCGGTGCGCCAAAGCGTGAAAAATGTTAGAATATGGCGCTTAATTCATTTGCCTTTAATGTTTAGCCATGACGACCAATACTCAAATTACTGAAGATCGTATCCTTATTTTGGATTTCGGCTCTCAATATAGCCAGCTGATTGCACGTCGCGTACGTGAAGCGGGTGTTTATTCTGAAATGTATGCTTTCGATATGTCTGAAGAAGACATTCGTGCGTTTAATCCGAACGGGATTATTTTGTCAGGTGGTCCTGAGAGCGTACATGAAGAAGGTAGTCCACGTGCGCCACAAGTTGTATTTGAACTTGGTGTACCAGTATTGGGTATTTGCTATGGCTTACAAACCATGTCTGAACAGCTTGGTGGTAAAGTAGAACCAGGTACAGTTCATGAATTTGGTTATGCCGCTGTTGATGTGTTGGTACGTGATCAATTGTTGGGTGATCTTAATGATGGTGACGACAAGCTTAATGTTTGGATGAGTCATGGCGATAAAGTCAGTGTGATTCCTGAAGGTTTCTCTGTTACTGCAAGCACACCAAGCTGTCCATTTGCCGCGGTAAGTGATGAAGCACGTCGTTTCTATGGTGTTCAATTCCACCCTGAAGTGACCCATACGGCGAAAGGCGCAGAGTTATTATCGAACTTTGTACATGGGATTTGTGGATGCCGTAATCTCTGGAATTCTGAAAACATCATCGACTTGCGTGTTGAACAATTACGTGAGCAAATTGGCGATCAAAAAGTTCTATTAGGTCTTTCTGGTGGTGTTGATTCTTCTGTTGTTGCTGCACTTTTACACCGTGCGATTGGCGATCAGTTGACTTGCGTATTTGTAGACAATGGTTTACTTCGTTTAAACGAAGGTGAACAAGTGATGGACATGTTTGCGAAAAACATGGGTATCCGTGTGATTCGTGCTGATGCTGAACAGCGCTTCTTGACTGCGTTAGCGGGTGAAGTTGATCCTGAGAAAAAACGTAAAATTATTGGTCGTGAATTCATCGAAGTATTTGCTGAAGAAGCACGTAAACTTGATGGCGTAAATTTCCTTGCACAAGGTACGATTTACCCAGACGTGATCGAATCTGCTGCAACCAAAAATGGTAAAGCACATGTGATTAAATCACACCATAACGTAGGTGGTTTACCAGATGACTTAGCTTTTGAATTGGTTGAGCCGATTCGTGATTTGTTTAAAGATGAAGTACGCCGTCTAGGTACAACTTTAGGTTTACCACATGAAATGCTTTATCGTCACCCATTCCCAGGTCCAGGTTTGGGCGTGCGTATTTTGGGTGAAGTGAAAAAAGAATATGCTGATATTCTTCGTCTTGCGGATGACATCTTTATGCAAGAGCTTCGTGCAAGCGGTTGGTACGACAAAACTGCGCAAGCCTTTGCTGTATTCCAACCTGTAAAATCGGTCGGTGTTGTCGGTGATGGTCGCCGTTATGCATGGGTGATTGCACTTCGTGCGGTTGAAACAGTTGATTTTATGACAGCTCGTTTTGCACATTTACCATACGAATTGGTTGATAAAATCTCAACGCGTATTATGAATGAAATTAAAGATGTATCACGTGTTGTATATGACGTGTCATCTAAACCACCAGCAACGATTGAGTGGGAATAATTAAATGAAAAGGCAGGATTTAATCCTGCCTTTTTTATATCTGTTTCTTCCAAAGGAGGTGAGAGATGCCTGATTTAATTCAGTTAGAATATCTACAAGAAAAATTACAGCAGCTTTTAGCGGAATCATTATTTGCAATTTATCTTTATGGTTCAGCTGTTGACGGTGGTTTAGGGCCAGAAAGTGATCTTGATGTACTGGTCGTGGTCACTCAACCATTAACTTCTGCTTTACGTGAGCAGCTTGCACAAGAATTACTAAAAATTTCACAGCCTGTTGGGGAATTACAAAGGCCATTAGAAGTTACTATTTTATTAAAAGATGAGATTCAGTCTGGAATTTATCCTTTAAGTTATGAAATGCAATTTGGTGAATGGCTGCGTGAAGAGCTTAAAGAAGGTGGAATATTGAGCTCACAGAAAGACCCAGATATTAGTATATTGCTTAGAAAAGCGAGATCTCATCATACAGTTTTATTTGGGCCAGCTTTAAACCAATGGGCACCTGAAATTTCTGATCAAGAACTATGGCAAGCAATGTCTGACACTTATCCCGAAATTGTAGCGCATTGGGATGAGGATGCAGATGAAAGAAACCAGATTTTAGCTTTATGCCGGATCTATTTTAGTTTAGTGATGAAGGATATTGCTTCAAAAGACAATGCTGCACGATGGGTTATGTCTCAGCTTTCTGATGAGCAGAAATTCGTATTGCAGCGACTTATACAGGAATATAGAGGGGAAATCGGCAAACAAAATTGGCAAGAGGAGCATTATGCTTTGCAGCCTATTGTCAATTTTTTGAGTTCAAAAATTGAAGAGCAGTTTGAGCAGAAAAGAAATCTGATCACATAATAATTTTTTGATTCTGGCTTTATTTACCGACTTTGCTAAACATGTGGCTCTATAAGAGTGCTTAAGCACTCTTTTTTATTACTTAGATTTTAAAGCTAAAAATTAATTTTGATAACTATCAAAGCAATAGATCAACTCTTATTACTTTTACTTGATCAAAGATATATTAAGATATATCTTAATAATTATAAATTGATCATTTTGGATCTTAAAAGATGAAACAACAATCAGAACAGCATCATGCTGAACATCATCGTTCGGGACGCCGTGGAAGACTTTTTGAAGCTGGACGCATGAAACTTTTGGTACTCCACCTTATTCAGCAAAGCCCAAAGCATGGCTATGAAATCATTAAAGAAATAAGTGATTTGGTAGGCGATGGCTATATACCAAGCGCAGGGACAATTTACCCAACTCTAACCAGTTTAGAAGAAATGAACTATATTTCTTTGCTCGATGCCGAGCGTAAACAATACCAAGTCACTGAATATGGCGAAACCTACCTGAAAGATCAGCAAGAAATGTTGACAGCCTTATTGGAAAAACTACGGATTCGACGTGAAATCCATAACAACGATCAACTGATAGAGATCCATCGAGCAATGGAAAATCTAAAAACAGCATTACGATTAAAACTCAATATCGCTGATCTACAGCAAGAACAAATTTATCAAATTGCTGAAAAGATTGATCAAGCCGCAATTGCGATTGGGCGTTTATAAACACCTTATCCAATATTAATTTAGAGAAAACTTATGAAACAACATCAATACCATGTCACCGTACAACATTTAAAAGATGCGAAAGGACAAGCATCAACTTACACCGAACGTTTAGAGTTTTATACTGGAAATCATGATGATATTTTTCAGATCGTTGAACGTTTAAATAGTGCTGAATTTTTTGATGATCAAACCACGAAAGCTTTTGCGGTAGGTTTAAAACTTGTCAGCGAAGTGATGCTCGAGAATAAAGATCATCCACTATTCGAAGAATTCTTGCCGCAGTTCGGTCAATTTATGAAGAATCTAAAGCAACATGTAAAGAAACAGGCTGAATGAGTATGGGGACAAATGGCATACAACAAACAAAGAAGAATTTCTTTACTAAATTACCCGCAAAATATGCTGCTTGGATTATGCCATTATTATTATCAGGGCTGATGAGCGCAACATTATCATTGATGAACTTACTAATGAATGTTGGGCTAATATATGGATTTACAGCGAAGTGGCTGTCAACATGGCTGTTTTCATGGTTGATTGCCTATCCTGTCGTGCTTATGTTTTTGCCTGTTGTTCGACGCTTAACAAGCTTTATTGTGGAAATGCCACCACATTGATATATCAAGCTGTTGAATAATAATACAGATTGTCTCATGCATAGCACTCTGTGTATTACCAAAAGACTATATTGAATACTGTTGATATTGTTAAGATCAATAAAACAACTCATTGCAATAGCATAGGTAAAAGAGAGTAATATCATGAGTAATAATAACAATTACGATATTTCTGATTCAACAGATTGTGAAACTTATATCAATCAGTTTATTCAAGAATTTACGATTCGCTCGGCAGAAATTGGTAAGGGCACAATCATTAAGCGAGCCTTGCCGAGTCGTCAAAAGCGTTTGGTGGGGGCATGGTGTTTTCTGGATCATGCAGGGCCAGTGAGTTTTCCCGCTGGAGATGGTTTGGATGTAGGACCGCATCCACATATTGGTTTGCAGACTTTTACATGGATGATTGAAGGCACCATGATGCACACCGATAGTCTTGGTTCAAAACAACTGATTCGTCCTAAGCAAGTGAATTTAATGACGGCGGGGCGAGGAATTTCGCATACCGAAGTTGCACCTGATACTGAAACTAAAATGCATGCGGCACAGCTTTGGATTGCTTTGCCTGATGACAAGCGCAATATGGAGCCAAAGTTTGAGCATTATCCAGAACTACCGGTGGTCAGTAAGGATCAGGTTGAATTTACCATTTTAGTGGGGGATTTTCTTGATATGGTTTCTCCTGTGCAAGTACATACACCTTTGGTTGGTGTGGACTTAACCGCACAAGCGAATACTAAAACCCGTATTCCACTCAATCCAAACTTTGAATATGCTTTTATGGCACTTGAAGGCATTGCTCAGGTCAATGGGCATGAACTCAATGCCGATAATATGGTGGTGTTGGAAACGGGGCTGACTGAAATCGAAGTTGAACTGACTGAAGGTCATCGTGTGTTACTCATCGGGGGTGAACCGTTTGAATCACCAATTTTGCTGTGGTGGAATTTTGTTGGGCGTACGATGCAAGATTTGCAACAAGCACGAGAAGATTGGATCAATCATGATGCCCGTTTTGGTGAAATTCCTGATTATCAAGGGAAGCGTCTCGAAGCACCTGTACTGCCTGAGCAAATGAGGGCTTCAAAATGAGTGTGATTGCGAGTGCAAAAGTTCAAGTTTTAGCCGAACCGTGGAAAGGAGTGGAAAAGAGAGGTGATAAGTGGCTCACACCAATTTCTAACAGATAAACCCGAATCTTTTGGTGGACATGACACGGGATCTGCACCTTATGATTTTCTGACTGCAAGTTTAGCATCATGTACCATGATTACCTTAGGCATGTATGCGCAGCATAAGCAAATAAACTTGGGTGATTTTCAGTGTTGAAGTTGATTTTCATACCAACCGCGAACAGCAAGAAAAGATGACACATCGTATTATATTTGAGCAGATTCCATCACAAGTGTTACAAGAAAAGCTGCTGAATGTATGTAGTAAAACACCGGTGACGAAAACTTTGTTACGCAGTTTAGACATACAAACCGTGATTGTTTGAGACTAAAATGCTATTGTGCTTGGGCAAATCATAATTCTAAACGTAACTGTGAGAGGGATTCATACAGCAGTTGCGTAGACAAAGCAGGCACAAAAATGATTACCTTACATTACCTACAATGCTCACGTTCGTTCCGTATTTTGTGGGCATTAGAAGAGCTTGGTATGGACTACCAAGTTGAGTATTATCAGAGATTACCTAGCTACGCAGCTCCTGAAAGTTTGAAACAGATTCATCCGCTAGGTAAAGCACCAATTCTGGTGGATGATGAGAATGTCATTGTGGAGTCGGCTGTTATTTTAGATTATCTGCAACAGCAGTATGATGTTAAACAACAGTTCAAACCGCAGCAATTCAAAGATCAGCTGCAATACTCGTATTGGATGCACTACGCTGAAGGCTCTCTCATGCCTTTATTGGTGATGACTCTCGTCATCAATAATGTGAGTAAGCATGTTCCGTGGATTATTCGACCTGTTGCTGAAAAAATTACCGATGGCGTGAAAGCTGGCTTTGTTCGCCCTCGAATGAAAGAACATATGCTATATCTGGAGCAGTATTTGGGAGAGCATGATTATTTTGCTGGAGCTTTTTCTTTTGCAGATATTCAAATGGCATTTCCACTGATTGCAATTCAAAATCGACTACACGGGAAATATCCCAACATTCAGGCTTTTGTCCAGCGTATTCAGCAGCGTCCAGCGTTTCAGCGAGCTGAGCAGAAAAGTTTAAATTCACAGTGCGCATAAATTTTCAAACATGAAAAAAGGGAGAACAACTGGTTCTCCCTTTTTTCATTCATGAAGATTTTTATCGTTTAATTACAATTGAATCAATGCCGCTATGTTGCAGGGTTTGTTGAGCAGCAAGTGCTGCATCTTGGCTATCATAAGGACCAGAGAAAACACGATACCATGTTTGCCCATTTTCAACCGTTTTTATAACATCGGCAGATAAACCATTCAGAATAATTTCTGCACGACGTGCATCAGCACTGTCAGGATCAGGATAGCTACGTACTTGTAAGATATAACTGGCTTGATCTGGTGCAGTTGGTTCAGTCGAGGTGATCGTTATTGGATCTTCAGTGGTCGTTTCAGGTTTTGGTGATTCAATAATCACGACATTACCTTGTTGTTTGGTTTCAGGGACAGCCTGTTCAGGGATTGGAGTAACTTGTTGTTGTGGCAACAAATCGTAGAAACGATAATCTTTGTTGGTATCTTCTTCTTGATAATGATCGGAGGTTACCTGATTTTTTGCTGGAACAGGTTGCCATGGTTGCCATAGCATGAGCATGACACCAACACATAGAATCGCAAGAATCGCGACAAGCATTCCCAACCATTTTGGAATGAGTGGTTTTTTGGGTTTGTTTGGTCGTTCAGATACACCACGTTGCGTTTTTCCAAACACCTGAAATTCCTCTTGATCCTATTAGATTATTTGTAACTTGAATCTGGTTAAAAACAAAGCATTATGTTTGAAAATAATGCTTTGTTTAAGATATTGCCGACCAATGATAGGCTAAGTTTAAAAGTAGATCTGTATAACGTTGTTAACAACAATATTTCAGATTCAAACTTTTTATTGCAACTGTGTGTATTGATTACATCGCTTCAGGAGCAGATACACCTAGTAACTCTAAGCCATTACGTAAAACTTGCTGTACATTAATTGAAAGTAATAAACGCGCTTGTGATAAAGGAATATTTGTTTCATCAACAAATTTAACGCCATCTTGAGCATACCATCCATGAAATAGCGCAGCTAAGTCTTTTAGATAATTACCAATTTGATGTGGTTCGTAGACATTCGCAGCACGAATCAAAATTTCAGGATAAGCTGCTAATTTAGCGAGAATCTCTGTTTCAGTCTCTAATGCTAAGAGATTAGCAACTTGGCGAGCAGATGCGACATCAAATGTAATGCCTTTCTCTTTCGCGCGGTTCAAAATGCTATTTACACGTGCATGGGCATACTGAATGTAGTACACCGCATTGTCTTTGCTTTGAGAAACGGCAAGGTCTAAATCAAAGTCGATATGTTGTTCAGATTTACGCATCACATAGTAGAAACGTGCCGCATCGTTGCCGACTTCTTTACGTAGATCACGTAAAGTCACGAATTGACCTGAACGAGATGACATTTGTACCATCTCGCCACCACGCCATAAACTCACGAACTGAACTAAAAGAACAGTCAGTTTCTTAGAGTCGTAACCCATTGCATCAATCGCAGCTTTTACACGTGAAATATAGCCGTGGTGATCTGAACCCCAAATATCAATCAGGTCAGTATAACCACGTTGTAGTTTATTCAAATGGTAAGCAATGTCAGATGCAAAATAAGTGGTTTGACCATTACGGCGTTTGACCACACGGTCTTTCTCATCACCAAATTCGGTTGATTTAAACCAAATATTGCCATCTTTTTCATAAAGAAAGCCACGTTGATCAAGCGTCTCAAGTGCTTCATCAATTTTTTCGGTTAGCGAAGCTTCGCTAAACCATTCATCAAAAGTCACGCCAAAGTCAGCAAGGTCATCTTTGATATCATCCAAAATGGCATGTAAAGCCGCTTGGTGAAATACACGATAACCCGCACCTAACTGTTGTTGTGAATTGGCGATTAAGCCATCAATGTGTTTTTCTTTATCACCAGACAGAATAACTTTATTGCCTTCAGCATCGAGCTCTTCAGCATATTGGACATCTTCAGGTACATCGTTGTAAATGTCAGCAACTGGACGAACGTGTGCATCGCCATCTTGATCAATAATGCTTTGTGCGATTTCTTTAACATAGTCGCCTTGATAGGCATTTTTAGGGAAAACAAGCGTTTGCCCAGTCAATTCTAAATAACGTAAATAAGTTGATGTTGCCAAAATATCCATTTGGCGACCTGCATCATTGACATAGTATTCACGGTCAACTTGCGCACCTGTTGCTTCTAAAAGGTTGGCAACAGTCATGCCGTAAGCTGCACCACGACCATGTCCCACATGCAGACTAGATGTTGGGTTTGCAGAAACAAATTCGACTTGGATTTTTTTAGCTGCATTGGCTTGGCTGCGTCCATATTGGTCTTTTTGTGCTTGAATTTGATCAAGTACAGCGAAGCGTTGGTCTGCATTTAGAAAGAAGTTAATAAAACCGGGGCCTGCGATTTCTGCTTTTGTAATGTCAGCGACTTCAGGTAGTGCTACTAAGATTTTTTCAGCAAGATCGCGTGGTTTCATACCAGCAGCTTTAGAGCCGATCATGGCAATATTGGATGCAAAGTCACCGTGACTTCGGTCTTTAGTACGGGTTAAATGGCTCGTGTTTGTCCAATCTGAAGGAAGTACCCCTTGTTGTTGAAGGGATTGTACCGCATGATCAAGAGCTGCTTGTATTGCCGTATTCATAGTTACCGAAATAAATGTCGCGGAAAAACGTCAAATATAGCAAATTTTAGCGGCTTAAGGGGAGAGTCATTGCAGCTGAATTAACATATTCCTATAAATCTTTCGAGTTTATTGATTAGAGATGCTGTGCTTACAACACCTCTTCTCTTGTGTTATCGATTAAAGAATACGAGAACCTTTAATCCAACGCATTTTGCGACCAAATTTATAATTATCACCTTCAATACTTAAAATTAAGACGGCTTGTTCTAATGGCATATTATTTTGAATTTGTTGTAAAATATCCTCAATTCGCTTTTTATTGGTGAATTGGTACCAACGAGTCGTTGAAAATGCCAAGACATAACAAGGTAAATGTGTCAAATAATCAACTTTCTTTTTGACGAAATATGCTTTCTTTAAATCCTTAATTTTGCTCAACGCATCTGTGACCTGTTGTAACTCGATTGAGCTTAAATCATGTGGGGTGAACTTATTGTTTAAGTGAAGTTGATTTCGCTCTTGCTGTGCAAAACTCTCTAATTCAAGACGCTCTACAAGTAAGTTGTGATAATGTTGTGCTTGATCTGGTTGTCCTTGTTGCCAATAAAAATCACGTAGTCTTTCATAGCAAGTTGTCATCATGAATTCATTGAGTTCTGTGGCACGAATAATGTAGGCACAACCTTGATCATCATTTTTTTCTAATAATGCTCTGCCATATTCCAAACAAATTTCAGCATGTTCTGGTGATTTTTCATGAAGTGCTGCCAATTGTTGACATGCTTGCTCTGTTTGTTTGGCAATAAATAGCGTGAGTTGAGCACGTTCAAATGCTTCATCAATATTCAAATCATCGCTCTGTTGTTTTTGATCAAGTTCGATAAGGCGCTGTTTGCCACCTTGAATGAACTGGTATCTTTCTTGCCACGAGGAAGAAATATTACTTTGCCACATTTGGTCAAAAGTGGCAGTCACTTTTTCGAGTTGCTTGCCAAGTAGGCGATCTGCACGTTGTTCAGCAGAAGGATATTTAAACTCAGGAACTACCCCGATTGCTTTTAAACGATCTTGTAATGATGGATGAGTATCAAGATGCGTTGTCATTTGTTGCATCGACACTGACAACCAAGCTGCGGTATTTTCTTTCTCTAATTCATGTGTCAGGGCATGGGTGAGATTAAAGAAAGGTGTCATCACTGGTTGTGGCATATCATCCGCATGTTTATAAATTTCAGTCCAATATTTTTCATCAAGATATTGGCTAATAATACTCACAGTGGTTAATGCCTCGGCTGTAGATTGCGAAGAGGTTAGTTGAACCGCGATGGCATCTGCTTCATATTCATTTGCCTGTGCAAGAGGGAAAGAATAAGCCGTAAAGTACGGGACAAAGCGATTGAGAAAAGGTCTAAATAAGAAGTCTCCGCGACTTTGGTTCTGTTCTAATACCTCGACTAACTGCGTCCAACGAATACGTTGACGATAAATCCAGTTTGAAAATTGTGCATGATTTTTCGCGAGATGACCAAATTCATGAGCTAGAACCGCGGTAAATTGCGCTACGGTTAAGGACTTAAGTAACGGTAACCCTAACAATAAATAATTTTGAGAAGAGCCTAAACCCAGAAAACGAGGGATTTGAACAACGCCAGCATTTAAGTCTTCTACGATAAGCACTTTATGAAAATCAGGTGCATTGAGCTGTTGTTGTAATTTATGAATAATCTCAAATAATTCAGGAGCATCTGTAGCAGTAATTGCATAACCCTGAGGTGGCATTTGCTTAACCCACAAAGATCGTAAAATGACCCAAATAAAAAAACCAACGATTAGAATGAGTTTAATTGCAAAAGCTTTTAAAAATAGAATCGACATCAGTAATAAGGGAATGAGGGCTAATAAGAATAAAATCATGATTCCTATATATAAATTTCCTAAAATAGCCAGCATAAATACTTTTAATTGATAGGCTTTAGGATTTTTTCTGATTTTCTCTTGTAGCTGGAGAATGAGCTTTTCAAATCTTTCATTTTCTGAATATTGCGTATTGTTCATATTTTTTCTTTAAACTGATTATGATTTAAATAATTCTCTTTGCAGCATATTAGATCGAGTTGGATGCTATTTATGCTGCAAAGTTTTTTATTATATTGAAGAAATTTTATTCTTTTCAATTCTAAATTTTATAATTCAATAACTTCTTCGAGTAATTCATCACTTGGTGCGAAATAATATGCCCCATCAATCGCAGTAGTGAAATGTAATAAACGGTCATGAATACCATCACCTGTAGTACCAAACATTCGTTTTAACATAGCATCAATAATGCTCAACTTATTGGTATAGGCAACAAAAAATAGACCTTGTTCACCTTTACCATCACCATAAGGCAAACTGTGACGCAAGATTTCCATTTCTTCGCCATCCTCATCTTCTACCACGGTACGTGCGACATGCGAATTTTGGGGTTTGATGTCATCATCAAGTTCAATAGATTCAAGTTTGGTACGTCCAAAAACATGTTCTTGAGCATCGACTTTGAGTTGTTGCCATTTTGCTAAATTATGAATATATCGCTGTGCGAAAATAAAGCTGCCATCTGCAAAAGCCCCTGCTGTTTCTGCAAGGAGGGCAGCTTCAGCACGGTCATCTGGGAATTGAGGATTTTCTGTACCATCAATAAAGCCTGTCATATCGCGGCCATCAAAGAAACGGAAGCAAGCACGCTCATCTAAAACATCAACTTTGCTTTGAATACCATTGAAGAAAGCTTGACTGATCGCAAAGCAGATATCAGCACGAGCACTTGCAATATGTATAAACACATCTGCGGGTACCACAGGCATGTCAAATGCTCCCTGTTGAGGGTCAAGCTGTCTAAAGTCTTTAGGTGTCTGAGAATAAAGCTTTGACCAAAGCTCAGGACCAAAGGCAATCGCTGTTTTAATTTGATCGTTAGGGTGTTGGGTAATAAGACGATCACGGGTTGAGAGCAGAGCTTCAATCTGCTGTTTGAGTTCAGAGACGCTTAAATCTTTTAAACGCAAAACAATAAAACGGGCATGATCAGAAGGTAATGGAAGAATGACGGATTGAGCAGTCATGAAGCTCTCCTTAGTTCGTTATTTTTAAATGATACAAAGATATGATTTTGCCCGATGTGAGCAGTGCTTAATAGCTTATTTTTTGACGATTTTTACGATATTGGTGATCGTTAAAATAATAGTCGACATAGCATCCAAGTATTGAATGCTAAGATTGGAAACATTTAATTGGTTTTAAAATTCGGTAAGAATTTTTGTACTGCAAAAATAACGGCAAAGCAAAGCGCCATACATAAAACGATACTGAGACCTGTGGCAATATTTAACGCCGCACTAGACCATAAGCCAACTGTCACAGCCAATTGAGCCAGTAAGAATGCCCAAATCACCATTTGTTTAGGTGAATGTGCAAGTAAGCGTGCGCTTAGTGCAGGAATCACCAGTAATGCACCCATAAGGAGTGAGCCAACAGCACGGAGCGCAAGTACTGTAAATAGCGCCAATAACAGCATGAAAATCAAGCGTTGCCAATTGGCTCTCACCCCTTCACTCATTGCAATATCGGGATCAATTGCAATTTGAATTTGTGCAGACCATGAACGATACAAAACGATAAGCGAACCTACAATCACGACCGCAAACATGGGTAAATCAGACCATTCAATACTAAGAAGATCGCCAAATAAGTAGCTTAATAATTCGGGGCGTAAACTCGGAATATGCTGAATTAATAACAAACCAGAGCACAGTAATGTCGCTGAACTTAATGCGAGTAAGGCATCATTAGGGAGGCGGGAGTCATGCAGTACCCATAAAATACCAACCAGTAAAGCAGCCAGAAAAGCGACCCCTAACCAAAAGGGTAGATGTAGTAAGGCTGCAATAGCGACGCCTAATAGCGTGCCATGTGCCATGGTATCAGCAAAAAAAGACATTCTGCGCCAAAGCATCAGACAGCCGAGTGGTGCTGTCAGAAATACCAAAAGTGACCCCATAATCCAAGCAGGTAATAGTAGTTGTAACCATTCCATCATCGCTTAGACCTTCGGTTCAGGGTGAATGTGTGGGCGTGGATCATGAGAACAGGGTTCCGCATGATCGCTATGTCCACAATGATTGTGATGATGCTGATAGAACATCCGTTGCGTACCAAAAATCGCTTGGTATTCAGGATGCTGCTGAATACTTTCAGGTAAACCACTACAACAAATGTGTTTGTTCAGACAAACAACGCGATGTGTACCTTGCATCACCCATTGTAAATCATGTGACACCATCAATACCGCACAACCGTAGCGTTCAGGTAGGCTTCTCACATAGTCGTAAAGCTCAGCTTCGGATTGAATATCCAAACCTTGCATGGGTTCATCAAGCACTAGGATATCGGGTTGGCGGAGTAGTGCACGTGCCAGTAAAACCCGTTGTCGTTCGCCACCTGAGAGTTGTTGTACTTTGGAGGCTTGTAATTTTTGAATGCCCGTATCCCGGATAATTTCTTCGCGTAAATCAGCGGCACAAATTTCTAAATCAAGTAAGTCTTGAACACGTAAGGGAAGACTGGCTGAGGGGTTGAATTTTTGTGGGACGTAGGCCAATTTTAATTTCTTGGAAAAGTGAACTTTTCCCTTATTTGGCGACATAATGCCAAGCAAGATTTTAATTAATGTTGATTTGCCAGCACCATTGGGACCAATTAGTGTCACAATTTCTTTTGCCTGCAATGCAAAATCAATATTTCTTAAAATATCTCGTTCGTCGCGTCGAACAGAAATATTCTCCAACTGAATAAGTGGAGCGCTTATTGGCGTGTGTTGCACTGATGACATTTTCCAGAAATTTCAATAATGCTGTGTTGAGCAGCAAATTGGTCAGAAGCAGCAAGTTGATCGAGCTGTTGAATTAATCCTTGTGCTGAAGCCTCTTTCACTGAATGACATTCAGTGCAGATCAGAAAAGCAGCTTGATGCCCTTCACGTGGGTGGCAACAAGGAATATATGCATTAATTGAGGTCAGTCGATGAATTAGACCTTTTTCTAATAAGAAGTCTAAAGTTCTATAAACTGTAGGTGGGGCAGCAGGGCGGTCTGCTTGACCTTTGATTTTAGCCAGTAAGTCATAAGCGCCCATTGGAGCAGAAGCATTTAGAATGAGTTCAAGCACTTCTTTACGTAAAGGTGTTAAGCGAGCGCCAACTGCAGTACACAAAATTTCTGCTTCAGCAATGCGAGCCTTAATATCGTGATGACCGTGAACACCATGTAAAGCATTGTTATGTTCATGTGAACAAGAACTCATAGGTAGACCTCATTGTTTTTGTAGAATCTATTGCTTTTCATGTGCTCATCGCCTTTATGGTATTGCAATAGACTCATTATCATAACATGCAATTCAATATAACCATCTATATAAGTTGAAGCTCGGCAGGCGAGCGCGACAAAGCTAAAAAAGACATAGGTGTTTTTTAACTTTTGTTATATTATAACACGCTTCGCTGAGTTGAGTAATGTTGTGATGTCCCGCCTAATAGTATTTGTTTTCTTTTCAATGTTAAGCACATGGGGATGGACTCAAAGTTTAGTTGTTTCAACGCATCCAATTTATTTAATTGCTAAAGAGGTTACAGCAGGCATAGAAGAGCCTGTTCTCTTACTTGGCGATCAAACAGGGCATGATGTACAACTCACACCCGCTCATCGTAAGGCGATTCAAGATGCTTCGCTGGTATTGTGGCTAGGTAAAGTACATGAAGCACCTTTAGATAAGTTGCTTAATCAAAACCCTAAAGCAATTGCACTTTTAGATTCTGGTATTTTGACGATTTTACCGCAGCGTAGTTTGCGTGGTGCTGCATTGGCAAACACCGTAGATAGTCATGTCTGGTTAGAGCCAAACAATGCAGTGCGAATCGCTTTCTTTATTGCAACTTTACGTTCACAACAATATCCAGAAAATAAAGCCAAATACATGGCCAATGCAAAAGAGTTTTCGCAACAAATGCTGCAGGTTTCACAGCAATATGAAAGTTCCAATAAAGCAAAACCTTATTGGTCTTATCATGATGCCTATCAATATTTAGAAAGAGCACTCAATTTGAAATTTGCTGGAGCATTGACTGATGATCCTCATATTGCACCTACAGTAGCTCAAATTAAATTCTTAAAAGATAGTCGCCCTAAAACACAAATGTGCTTGTTGGCTGAAACATCAGCAAGTCGTGGTCAATATCAAAAGCTAAATCCAGTCGTGTTCCAACCAGTTGATGAAAGTATGCGTGGTCAAGATAATTTTGTTGTTGCATGGAAAAAATTGGCTACAAAAACTGATAAATGCGTATTAAGTACACAAAATTGATGAGAAAAATAAAAAACCAGTTGACTCTATCGTCAAAAAATGGACCAGCGAAAAAAACAGACTTAAGTCGAGAAAAGATTGCATGTTCATGGGTGTAACTCTATAATGCCTGCGATTCGAAACAATCATGATTAAAACTTGTCAAGCAGTTATGCTGTAAGTGGGTAAAAAATGAGCCGAACTAGTCGCTTGATTGACCGACGATTAGCAAAAGCTTTGGTCTTCTTACAGGCGTGTATGATTCCTGTTGCAGCTTTGCTTGCATGGATGATGAAAGACACTACTGCTGCCCTGAGTGCTGCGCTTGGAGCGCTGGTTTGTTGGTTGGCGCATTGTTATTTTGCCTGGCAGTCGTTTAGAACGGCAGGCGCAAGAGCATCAAAACAAGTCATGCTGAACATGTATCGAGGGATGCTGGGTAAGTTTGCAATCGTGATCGTGGGTTTTATTTTAATTTTGAGCAATGTTAAACCGCTGTCACCGGTTGCGTTGTTTTGTGGATTTATCCTCGTTCAGGCCATGTCGTGGGTCGCGCCATTTTGGGTGTCACGTCTACAAAAACGAGTTTAAAACACATTTAAGATTTTTTGGAAGTGTGAGTGAGATTATTGCAGTTCGCAGAATTCGCTTCGCTTCTTTTTAATGATTGACATTGACCAGGTGTGATTTATGGCTGCTGAAGAACATGCCCTGACTTCGACCGAGTATATCAAGCATCACTTGACCAATATGACCTATGGCAAAATGCCTGATGGTACATGGAAGTTGGCTGAGACTGCTGAAGAAGCTCATTCGATGGGGTTCACTGCAATTCACTTGGATTCAATGGGTTGGTCTATCGGACTTGGTATTATTTTCTGTTTGTTATTTTGGACAGTTGCGAAAGCTGCAAATGCTGGCGTTCCAACTAAATTCCAATCTGCAATCGAAATGATTATCGAGTTTGTGGACTCAAGTGTTCGTGATACTTTCCACGGCAAATCACGTTTAATTGCTCCTTTATCATTGACCATCTTCGTGTGGATTTTCCTCATGAACGCAATGGACTTGATTCCTGTTGACTGGATTCCTTTCCTAGCTCAAAAGATTGGTGCAAGCGTGTTTGGTATGGACCCTCACCACGTTTATTTCAAGGTTGTTCCATCTACAGATCCTAACATTACCCTTGGTATGTCATTGTCTGTATTTGCACTGATCTTGTTCTATAGTATTCGTGAAAAAGGGATCGGCGGTTTCGTCGGTGAATTGGCACTTAACCCATTTAACCCAAGTAACCCAGTTGCAAAAGCGTTATTGATTCCAGTGAACTTAATTTTGGAATTAGTAACTTTTCTTGCTCGACCAGTTTCGTTGGCTCTACGACTGTTCGGTAACATGTATGCGGGTGAGTTAATCTTCATCTTAATCGCGTTATTACCGTTCTGGATTCAATGGGCGTTATCTGTGCCTTGGGCTATTTTCCACATTCTTGTAATTACGTTGCAAGCATTCATCTTTATGATGCTGACCATCGTTTACTTGAGCATGGCAAGCGAAAAGCATTAATGGTATTGCCTAATTATCAATCGATGGTTAGGCTTAAATTTTAGTTTAATTTGGTAATAACCTAACCTCTGAGGAATTTTTCATGGAACTCACTTTAGGTCTAGTTGCAATTGCATCTGCTATCTTGATCGCTTTTGGTGCTTTAGGTACTGCGATTGGTTTTGGTCTTTTAGGTGGTCGCTTCTTAGAAGCTGTTGCTCGTCAACCAGAATTGGCTCCACAACTTCAAACTCGTATGTTCTTAATCGCGGGTCTTCTTGATGCTGTGCCTATGATCGGTGTTGGTATTGGCTTGTTCTTCATCTTCGCTAATCCATTTGTAGGTTAATAGCTTAATTCCTAAATCCACATATTGAGGAATAGCGAAATGAATATCAACCTCACATTGATTGGTCAAGCAATTGCATTTGCGATGTTCGTCGCATTCTGCATGAAGTTTGTTTGGCCACCACTAATCAATGCGATTAGTGAGCGTCAGCGTAAAATCGCTGATGGCTTAAATGCTGCTGAAAAAGCAAAAGCTGACCTTGCTGATGCGCAAGCACAAGTTAAGGCAGAATTAGATGCAGCAAAAGCACAAGCGGCTCAATTGATCGAACAAGCGAACCGTCGTGCAGCACAATTGGTAGAAGAAGCGCGTACCCAAGCATCTGCTGAAGGTGAGCGTATTCGTCAACAGGCGAAAGAAACTGTTGATCAAGACATCAATGCTGCTCGCGAAGAATTACGTCAACAAGTTGCTGCTTTGGCAGTTG
>JACCDZ010954936.1_pt1 | contig 25765 bp, 22 predicted proteins | sample 7449551 | NCBI WGS metagenome assembly JACCDZ01 (sample SAMN15323452, study PRJNA562643) | freshwater metagenome | isolation source: river surface water | place: USA:Blue River Watershed | collected 2017-08-18 | reverse complement strand
TTCCAACCCTTGGTGTATATCGCGGTGAGTTACAAGGGCCTTGTTTAGGCATGGCAACAAAAGTATTTAATGCTAAAGGCGAAATCGCAAAAGAAGATGAGAAAGGTGAATTGGTCTGCACCGTTCCATTTCCATCAAAACCAATTGGTTTCTGGGGCGATGCAAATAATGAGAAATATTTATCAGCATACTTTGAAGGCTTTCCAGGTGTTTGGACGCACGGGGATTTTGCATCAGTTAGTAAAACTGGTGGCTTCACTTTATTTGGTAGAAGCGACGCTACCTTAAATTCAAAAGGTGTTCGAATTGGAACTGCCGAAATTTATCGAGTAGTTGAAACGTTTCCGCAAATTCAAGAGTGCATGGCCGTTTCTCAAGATTGGGACAATGACACCCGAGTAGTGTTGTTTGTCGTCTTAAAAGAGGGACAAAAATTTGATGAAGACGTTGCTAAAGAGATTAAGAAAGCGCTTAGAGATCAAGCTAGTCCAAGACACGTCCCGGATAAGATCATTGTGGCGCCTGAGCTACCGCGTACCAAATCAAATAAATTAGTCGAGTTGGCCGTTACAGATGTAATTAATGGCAGAGAAGTTAGAAACTTAGACGCTTTAGCAAACCCAAAAGCGCTGGAATGGTTTAAAAATCTTCCAGATCTATTAAAGTAAATTCATTTCAGCTGCTGCTTTAGCCAGCTCTTCTTTAGCATCTGGATGTGCTGCATATCTGATTATGTTTGCTGCTTGTTGTTTGGTTGGATGGCCAAAACATGGGGCGATTCCCTGCTCGGTTGCCACATACGAGTGCTGGAAAGACGTTACCGGAGTATCAAGTTTTGGAATAATTGTTGAGACATCAGCTTTTGGATGCCATGAAGGTAGCGCCATAAAGGATTGACCGCCTCGAGAATGTAGCGCTCCAACGATGAAATCAGTTGAGCCACCAAATCCAGAATAAATTTGACCTCTAACAAAGGATGCGTTCGCCTGATCATACAAATCAATTTGTAGGGCAGAATTGATCGAGGTCATTTTCGCTTGGCGGGCTATAACTGATGGATCATTTGAAATTTCGGTTCTACGCATTCTGATTTTTCGATTCAAATGCACCCAGTCGTAAAGTTCGCGTGAGCCGAATAAGAATGATGCATTTAATGGCAGCTCTTCATCTAAAACTCCAGCTTTGAATAAATCTAATACCCCATCGCTAAACATTTCAGTCCAAATGCGCATATTCTTGCGATTAGTCAAAGCGCTTAATACCGCATCAGGTACACCGCCAATACCTAACTGCAAGGTTGAGTTATTCTCAATCAAAGCGGCAATTCGATTACCAATCTCTTTTTGGGTATCAGTAATTTGTGCAACCGGTTTTTCTAGCAAAGGCTCATCAACTTCAATTAGATAATCAATCTCAGATTCATAAATTTGTGCATCGCCATATGTGTAAGGCATTTGCTTGTTAGCCTGAGCTATCACGATTCCATTACGGGCTCTGGCAGCTTCGATAGCCGCAGGGAGAATATTTACTTCAACTCCCAGAGAGACTGTGTCATATCTTTGAGGTGAAGTGTGTAGAAAAACTATATCTGGACGATAGTGATCACGAAATAGAATCGGAACCATTGATAATCGCGATGGTATGTAGTGAAGTCGTGGGTGTCGCCGCATGGCTGGCCCCACGAAAGCAGATTCGTAATCAACACCTTCGCGATCAGGTATGCCAGGGTGCGCATTCAACATATGCAGATTGAAATTCTCAATAGTTTCATCTGCAGCTTTCAATAAAGTCATTGGTGGTGCGAAATTTCCAGAGGCCACAATGCGAGGCCATTCTGATTGCTGAGCTAAGACACTCTTTAATTGCTCATAATTAATAACACGCACAGAGTGAGTTTATTCTTAAAAATCGGCTCGATTTCACTTTCGCGAGTGCAAGCCCTTTACTGGTTGTGATTTGCGCGTGATTCACCAGCAGACTTACGCCATTTTGCGATTTCTGCATGATTGCCAGAGAGTAAAACATCCGGAACTTTTATACCACGCCATTCAGCAGGTTTTGTAAATGCGGGATATTCAATATAGCCATCTTCAGAATGTGATTCATCAACAATAGATTCAGGATTTCCAAGTACGCCTGGAATTAGTCTTGAAACAGCCTCGGCAATTACGATTGCTGCTACCTCACCGCCATTTAATACGTAATCACCAATTGATACTTCACGTACTTTGAAACCTTCATTTAAGTAATATTGACGCACACGATCATCGATGCCTTCATAGCGTCCGCAAGCAAAAATTAGATGAGCAGAATTTGAAAGTTCTTCAGCCATTCTTTGATTAAAAAGCTGGCCGGCTGGAGTTAATATAATTAGTTCGGATTCCTGGGTAATGACTTTATCAATTGCTTTACCCCAAACTTCCGGCATCATGACCATGCCTGCGCCGCCACCATATGGTGTGTCATCTACTTGGCGATGAACATTAATCGCTTGGTCTCTTAAGTCATGCACGCCTATTTCGATAATTGATTTGTCACGTGCTTTTCCAATTAGTGAAAGTTTTAGTGGTTCGAAAAATTCAGGGAATATAGAGATGAAATCTAACTTCATGACATCACCGGTGGAATAACTACAACTCTCTTACCTGCTAAATCAACGATAGGTACGAGCTGGCGGACAAAAGGAATTAATACCTCGCCGCTCTTAGTTTTGATTACAAGACAATCTTGTGCTGGCAGATTCAAGACATCGGTAACTACGCCAAATTCTGAACCATCTTCTAATTCTGCTCGAAGGCCAATTAATTGTTGTACGTGGTAATCATCTTCATCTTCGCCAGATTCGTTTATATCTACATCGGCATAGAGCAAAGTGTTGCGAAGCTTCTCTATATCATTGCGAGTGTTTATACCTTCAAAGCCAAGCAAGAGAATTCCGTTGTGAACGCGTGCGCTTGAGATAGTTAATTTGCCATCTTCGGTTAGAACTTCTGCGCCAACAGCAAAGCGACGCTCGGGTTCGTCCGTGCGAACCTCGATTGTCGCTTCACCTAAAATTCCGTGAGCACGTCCAATGCGCCCAACGTTAAGTCTCATTAAAGAGCGCTAACGAACTTCGTCAGCCTCGATGAGATCTACGCGTACCGAACGACCTGCAAGCGCGCTCATCACAGTACGTAGCGCTTTCGCAGTACGTCCGTTGCGACCGATTACCTTGCCAATGTCTTCTGGATTGACATTAACTTCAAGAGTTGTGCCACGACGATGTGTCTTCTCTTTAACAATTACATCTTCAGGATTTTCAACAATCCCTTTAACTAAATGTTCTAGAGCTTCGTCAAGCATTATTCAGCTGCTGCTTCTTCTGTTGCTTCTGCTGTTGGAGCAGCTTCTTCAGCAACTACCTCTGCCACAGCTTCTGCAGCTGGTGCTTCCTCAGCAACAGCTTCTGCAACTGGTGCTTCTTCAGTTACAACTTCAGCAACTGGTGCAGGAGCAGACTTCGCAGCTAATTTATCTTGCGCCTTCTTCTTTGCAGTTGTTGCGCCTTCAGCTGGTTCGTTAGCAGCAGCTTTAACTGCAGCTTCGTAATTAGCCTTCTTATCAAATCCTGGCTTCTGTGGTTCTACCGAACTTGAAGTTGAACCTTCACCTGTGAACTTACCCCAGTCGCCTGTTAGCTTAAATAACTTTGTCACTGCTGCAGATGGCTGTGCGCCAACCTTTAACCAGTGCTGTGCGCGATCTGAGTTGACCTCTACTACTGATGGATTCTTTCCTGGAACATAGCGACCAATCTCTTCGATTGATAGACCATTACGCGCCTTCTTAGAATCGATAACGACGATACGGTAGAAAGGTGTGCGAATTTTTCCAAGACGCATTAAACGAATCTTTGTTGCCAAAGTATTGCTCCTAATAAATAAAATTTTGCTATCTATGCCAGAAGAATTTCCACAATGGAGTTCGTGGGAACTTTTCTTGCCTTTACATCCGACGCGGGTAGAGGGCCGCGCTCAGGGTCGTAATTCTGCCAGCGCTCTGAGAATCGGCCAAATCGGGCAATTTAAGCTCTTAGCGCCCCTCTTCGGCGGCTCTCTTTGCGGGATTGCCACTCTTGGACTTCTTCTTATTTGGAATGGGAGGCTTCTTGCTTCCTGCACCTGACATGCCTGGCATTGCTGGCATACCTGGCATACCTGGCATTGCTGGCATACCCGGAATAGCTGCACCGCTTCTTGCCATCTTCATTGCTTTCTGCGCCTGGCCAAATCGATCTACCAAATTATTAACCTCTGAAACTTGGCGACCGCTGCCCTTTGCAATTCGAGCTCGACGCGAACCATTAAGAATCTTTGGATCTCTGCGCTCTGCTGGCGTCATTGATTGAACAATTGCAGTTGATTTTGTGATTTCTGAATCATCAATTGCTTCTAATTGTTTCTGCATTTGCTTATTGGTAGCACCAGGAATCATTGAGAGTATTTTGGACATATTGCCCATCTTGGCAATGCCCTGCAACTGCTCCAGAAAATCTTCTAAAGTAAAATCTTCACCTTTAACAAATTTCTCTTCTAATTTCTTAGAAGTTTCACTGTCTAAAGCCTTTTTTGCTTGCTCTGCAAGAGTGGCAATATCTCCCATGCCCAAAATACGAGAAGCCATTCTCTCTGGATAAAAGACATCGAAGTCACTTAACTTTTCGCCAGTAGAAGCGAAGAGAATTGGTTTGCCAGTTTGCTTTGCGATTGAAAGCGCTGCGCCACCTCTAGCGTCACCGTCCAATTTGGTAAGCACGACACCATCAAAGCCGACACCTGCTCCAAATGCATTCGCAGTACGTACCGCATCTTGTCCGATCATTGCATCAACAACAAAAAGAATTTCGTCAGGATTTATTACATCTCTGATAGCCATGGCTTCGTTCATCAGCTCTTGATCTACACCAAGACGTCCTGCCGTATCCACAATGACCATGTTGTGTAGCTTTTGCTTTGCAAAATCCAAACCATCTTTTGCAACTTTAATTGGATCGCCAATTCCATTGCCTGGTTGAGGAGCAAATACTGGTACTCCTACTTGCTCTCCTACTACCTGCAATTGCGTAACCGCGTTTGGACGCTGCAAATCTGAAGCAACTAATAGTGGAGTGTTACCTTGCTCTTTAAGATATTTAGCTAATTTTCCAGCCAATGTGGTTTTACCGGCACCTTGCAAACCTGCCAACATGATGACAGTTGGTGGATTCTTGGAAAATCTAATACGTCTAGCCGAACCACCTAGAATATTTACTAATTCAGTATGTACTAAATCAAATACTGCCTGTGCTTGATTCGTGCCAGCTTGGATATCCTTTAAGAGATCTAAAGATTTATTTTGGGTGTTGTCGACAAACTCATTAACTACATCTAGAGCTACGTCTGCGTCAATTAGCGCATCACGAATTTCTGCAAAGGTATCAGTGATATCCGATGACGATAACTTTCCGCGGCTTCGCAGTTTTGAGAACGCGCCGCTAAATCTTGAGGTAAGGCCTTCGAACATGATTGGTGAATCTTAATCGATTGCGAAACGGATACTCGCCACTACCTCTTCAGCTTTGGTTTTTGAGAGTTTTTCGCCTGATATTTCAGTTACGTAAAGTGTGTCAATTGCTTCAGCGCCAAGAGTAGATGCAATTACAGAGCGGATATCAACTTCCAATTGTCGGACTGCAGCACCGATTCGGTAAAGCAATGCAGGGCGGTCATGACTTCTAATTTCAATAATTGTGGCACTCGATGCTAAATCTTCAATAATTTCCACTTCCGGTGGAGGTACTGGCACCCCGGGTAGCGGTGCATATGACTTAACTTTGGCATCAATTTTCTGCGCCAACTTCTCGTTATCACTTAGCGCATCCTGTAGCGCTTGCGTTATTTTGACATCCGTTGGAAGTGTGGCAAACGGATCCAAATTCACTATCCAAGTCATTACAGCTGATTTGCCATGAGTTCTGGTTTTAGCAGCTCTAATATCTAGTTTCAATAAATTTAAAGTGCCAGCAACAATCGAGAACAAGCCAGTGCTATCTGGCGCGATAATTTCAATAGCAAAACTTCCTGAACTTTCGGATATTGAAACTTTTAAATCACTATTAGCAGCCTCTTGTTTCTGCAGCTCATTCAATTCCATTTCTGGCGCAACTAACGTCCCTTTCATTGCGCTCTTTACGCGATTTACTAAATCCCTTACTAAACGCGCTTTCCATTCACTCCAAGCGGCTTTGCCGGTGGCTTCTCCATCAGCTATCGAAAGTGCATGCAGAAGCTCAAGGTGCTGCAAATCTGGGACCACATCTAGAATAGATTGAATTGTTGCTGGATCATCTAAATCTCTGCGGGTTGCAGTACTTGATAAGAGCAAATGATTTCGAACTAGGAATTGCAAAGTTCGAATATCTGTATCTGAAAAGCCTATTCTCTTCGCAATAGGTTCGATAAGGCGTTCACCTCGTTCAGAGTGATCTTCTTCTGTGCCTTTGCCGATGTCATGAAATAGCGAACCGACTAAGAGTAAATCTGGTCTATGAACGGATCTGGTTAATTTTGCGGCAACAATGGCTGTTTCCACCATGTGTCTATCAACAGTATGGCGATGTAGGGCATTTCTCTGTGGCAAAGATCGAACAGTGCTCCATTCAGGAAGCCACTCTTCGATAATTCCCGCTTGATCTAGCGCTTCCCAAACTCGTTCCATTGCACTTCCACCGCCGATAAAAGCCACCAAATCTTCTCGAGCTTCTCGCGGCCAAGGATTTTCCAAGCCAAGACCTTTAATTAATTCACAAGAATCTAATGAGATTGGCAGACCCAATTGAGAAGCTTTTGCAGCTGCTCGCATGCCAACAGTTGGGTCCAGCGCTTCGATAATTATTTCGTGGTTCTCTACTCCAATATTCTTTCCAACATTGGTTGCTTTTGGTTTTCTAAAGGAAAACTTACTGCGTCGATTGTCATATCTATGCCAAGCGACATTTAATTGATAGTCGATTGATCTAGCAATGGTAGCGACTTGCCCCATTAGGACATCCGCATCAACTAAACCTAAATCTGCCGCAACTTTATCTTGTTCCTGGAAAAGCAGCAGATCTTTATCTCTTCCACTTACCTTATGCAGGCTATCTCTTACATTTAATAATTTCTCTTCAAATTCATCTAATTGATCTGTGTTTATTGCAATGACTTCACTGCGTTGTATTGCTCTTAAGGCATTGATATCTCTAATTCCGCCTCGAGCTTCTTTAATGTCCGGTTCGAGTAAATATGCCAAATCACCAAATCGCTGATGTCTTTCGTTTAGAGACATCCGAAGTTCTTCTAGGCGATCTTTTTTCCAAGCAACTTCTGCTTCCTGCTTAATTAATTCAAATTGAGAAATCTCCCCACAAATAAATCTTGCATCAAGTAATCCAAGAGCAACTTTTAGATCCTGCCAAGCTTCTTTGGTCTCTTTGATTGTACGAACCGAGTAATCAATACTTTTAGGAAGTGATGATGGACCTTGTTTATCCCAAATCGGATAAAGCATTGAGTTAACGAACTCTGACAAATTGCCCAAAGAGCCATCATGAAGAATAAGTAAATCTAAATCTGAACCCGGAGATAGCTCGCCGCGGCCGTAACCACCGACCGCGACGAGCGTTATCCCGTTTGGTTTGCCTGCTTCTAGATAAAGATGGGAAAGGTAAGCATCACTCTCGTTTGATCTCGCCTTGCGCTCTGGCAAACCCATTTCTCTAGACTATCTAATAAATTTATTAGATAGCTTCGGTGCCGCGTTCTCCCGTGCGAACGCGAACAATCTGTTCTATCGATGTGACCCAAACTTTTCCATCACCTATTGAACCGGTATTCGCAGCTTTCACGATTGCCCCTACAACCGATTCCACATCCGAATCATCGACAATTACTTCAAGACGCACTTTTGGCACTAGATCAACGGTGTATTCCGCTCCTCTGTAAACCTCTGTGTGTCCACGTTGTCTTCCAAAGCCTGATGCTTCAGAAACTGTCATTCCATTTACTCCAAGTGCTTGGAGCGACGTTTTCACTTCATCCAACTTGAATGGCTTTAGGATTGCGGTAATTAGCTTCATACTGTTGTACCTCCACGGCTTGAATTGAATAGTTCGTATGATGTTTCTCGGTGTTCAGCCAAGTCGATACCTGTAATTTCTGCTTCCTGAGAAACTCGGAATCCAATAGTTTTTTCAATAATGAATCCGATAATCAATGTAGCTACGAATGAATACGCAAGCACTAATAGCGAACCTAAAGCTTGAGTCTTAAGTAGATCTAAGCCACCGCCATATAGAGCTCCATCGCCACCGATGCTATTTACCTGCTTTGTTGCAAAAATTCCCACTGAGATTGAACCCCAAAGGCCGCCAACTAAGTGAACTCCAACCACATCTAGAGAATCATCAAAGCCAAACTTGTACTTAAGGCCCACTGCTAACGCACACAAAATTCCAGCAATTAAACCAAGTACTACTGCTGCCCAAGGAGCAACAAATGCACAAGCAGGTGTGATTGCGACTAGGCCTGCAACTGCACCAGATGCTGCACCAAGTGAGGTTGCATGTCCATCTCGGATTTTTTCAACTAATAACCAGCCTATTAGTGCGGCACCCGCTGCAACTTGGGTATTGATTAATGCAAGTCCGGCAATGCCGTTAGCACCTAGAGCGCTACCTGCATTAAATCCAAACCAACCAAACCAAAGTAAACCAGAACCTAGTAGAACTAATGGAAGAGAGTGTGGACGCATAGGATCACGTCTCCAGCCATGTCGCTTACCTAAAATTATTGCAAGTGCTAAACCTGCAGCGCCAGCATTGATATGAACCGCGGTACCACCTGCGAAATCTAGAACACCTTTACCGGCTAAATAACCAACGCCAATTAACTCTTCGCCGACTTTATCGCCAAAATCAAAGACCCAGTGAGCTACTGGGAAATAGACAATACTTACCCAAGCAGCAACAAAAATTGCCCATGCGGTAAATTTTGTGCGATCTGCGATTGCGCCTGATATCAAGGCTGGAGTGATAATCGCAAACATTAATTGGAATGAACTAAATACCAGCGTTGGAATTGGATAAACGCCACCGTTGTTTGCAAATGATTCAACTGTGCCACCTAAACCTGATAGACCCCAGCCACCAATCCACGGTGAATTTGCACTAGAACCAAAAGCCCAGTTGTAGCCATAGATAACCCACAAAACACTAACGATGCCAATTGTTATGAATGACATCATCATCATGTTCAATACGCTCTTAGTGCGAACCATGCCGCCATAGAAGAACGCAAGTCCTGGCGTCATTAATAAAACCAGCGCACTACTTGCAAGAACCCAAGCAGTGTCTCCAGAATTTAAAACTACATCCATGAATAATCCTTAATAGAAGTCAATTGTTGAAAATTGAAAACGGAATAACTCAACGCTGAGATAGATGAAGTTTCGGCCTCTTACGTTACAAAGAGCTGCTTTATGTGTTGCCAAAAGAATAAGAATAGGTAAAGGCTATTTGTTCAGAATGTTACAAAGGTGTTAACCAAGTAGCCCTGATAGGTAACTTTGAGCGTCAAAAGGGGCAAAGTCATCTACCCCTTCACCGCTTCCCACCCATTTAATTGGGATATTAAATTTATGCTCAATAGCTAGGGCGATGCCGCCACGAGCAGAGCCATCAAGCTTGGTGAGGATAATTCCAGTTACTTCAACAGCTTCGGTGAATACCTGAGCCTGAGCAAGACCATTTTGTCCAGTAGTCGCATCGATAACCAATAGCACTTCAGAAACCGGTGCGCTCTTTTCGATTACGCGTCGTACCTTTCCAAGTTCAGCCATTAAGTCAGCTTTATTATGTAATCGCCCCGCGGTATCTACAATTAAATTGTCAGCACCTGAATCCATAAACTTCTTAGATGCATCAAATGCAACTGCTGCTGGATCGCTATTTGCCGCGCCACTAATAACCTCAACGCCAATTCTTTGACCCCAGGTGCTTAATTGTTCAACAGCCGCTGCACGAAACGTATCTGCTGCAGCTAAGACGGTCTTACCTGGAAGTTGCTTTGCTAACTTAGCAACCGAAGTAGTTTTGCCAGTTCCGTTTACCCCGACTACCAAAATTACTCCCGCTTTGGTTTCCCTGGATTTTTTTGAAAGCGCTTCTTCTAATTTCAATTTTATGGCTTGAAGTGGCTTCTCTTTAGAACGCTTACCTGCTTCGATTAGTTCGCTAGTTAACTCTCTGCCTAAATCAGATTGAATTAGGTCGCTTGCCAATTCATCCCAATCAGAATCTTTTATTTCAAGCGATATTGGCTTTGACCAAATATCATCTTTAGGTAATTCTTTAATCTCAATCTCTTGGATTGGCGCAGCGGTTTCAGATTTATTTGTGAATTTATCTACGAACTTCTTAAAGAGGCTCATACTGTTTCGGATTCGCGTAAACGCTGCGAAATAACTTCAGTGACTCCATCACCGCGCATAGTTACGCCATAAAGTGCATCTGCAACTTCCATGGTGCGCTTTTGGTGTGTGATGATGATTAGTTGCGAACTGGTGCGAAGATCTTCAAGTACGCCAAGAAGACGCTGTAAATTAACATCATCAAGCGCTGCTTCAACTTCGTCAAGAATATAAAACGGACTTGGACGCGATTTAAAGATAGCAACCAACATCGCCACAACGGTTAGTGATTTCTCGCCGCCAGATAGTAAAGATAAGCGCTTTACTCGTTTTCCTGGCGGGCGTGCTTCGATATCAACTCCAGTAGTAAGTGGATCCTCTGGGTTGGTAAGAATTAAACGACCTTCGCCGCCAGGGAAAAGTCGAGCAAAGATATCTTTGAAGTGTTTCGCAGTTTCTTCAAAAGCCTCCATGAAAATAGATTGAACACGATCGTCAACCTCTTTTACGATATCTAATAAATCCTTTTTGGTGCGCTTTAAGTCTTCAAGCTGCTCAGACAAGAACTTCAGGCGCTCTTCCACTGAGTTGTACTCCTCGAGCGCAAGTGGATTGATTTTTCCAAGTAAATTCAATTGCTTTTCAGTCTGCGCCAAACGTTTCTCTTGCTGATCACGACGATATGGAACATGTTCGCCTTCAATAATCTGTCCGTCCTCGGTTTCAAAGAAGGTAGGTACGTCTTTATGTGGGCCATATTCGTTTTGAAGTGTTTCGACATCTACACCAAATTCCTCAAGCGCTTTCTGCGCAAGAGCTTCAATACGTAGGCGCTGTTCACTTCTAGCCAACTCATCTCGATGAACACTAGATGTTAATTGTTCGAGTTCGTGAGTTAATTCGCGATTACGAGTACGAACTGCAAGGGTCTCGCCTTCTCGATTCTGTTTTGATTCTTCCAAACGAGAGCGTTCGGCACCGGCTTTAGCGATTGAACGTTCGATGTGAACCAAAGTTTCGTAAGCGGCTTCTCCGATTGCTTGTGAAATAACCGCACCTTGTGCTCGAGTAGCTCTACGTGCAATTGCATTTTCATTTGCTATTCGTTCAGATTGCGCAGCCGCTTCAAGCGCTTGAGCTCGCTCTGCGATTGAGTTAACGCGCTCTTCAGCGGTTCGAACCGCCAAACGGGCTTCAACCTCGACACTTCGAGCTGAGGTTAACTTCTCTCTAAGTGCTTCTGCTTGCGAGTGATCTGGTTCTGAAATTTCACCATGTTGGCCCAATTGGCTCTTTGCGATCTCTAGTTCGCGTTCGTCTGAACGTCGCTCATTATCCGCTTCGTTGATTGCAATGTTCAAGCGCTCAACTTCTGCATTTGCAGACTTAATGTTTTGACCAGCTACCGCTAATTGTTCTGTTAGAGCTGAGATTCGGGCATCAGAATCATTTAGCCTTGATAATGCCTGGTCGTATTCGCTCTGGCGATTGCTCAAGGCATGCTGTGCATTCTGAATCTCAAAACTTAAGCGTTCGCATTCATGAGTTGCGGTGGTTAACTCTTCTGAAAGTTGATTAATTAATGCCTGAATTTCAACTAGTGAACTTGAATTCTTTGAACCACCGCGTACGCGAGTTGCAGTAAAAGTATCTCCATCTCTGGTGACAACATTTACATTTGGATTTGCATTTAGAATTTCAGCGGCACTTCGGGCATCATCTGCAACCGCAGTATTTCCAAGCAATGCAGCAAGCAAACTTGAAACTTCACTTCCTCGTACGTGATTTAGAATCGGAGTTAATCCGCTTGGCACTTGTGCCCCACTAATGACAGCATTATTTGAAACTAATAATTCAGCTTGGCCTAGATTCTCATTCCTCAAGGCGCTAATCGCAGTTACAGCCGCATTCATATCTTGAACTACAACTGAATCTGCCAAGCTACCTAGTGCTGCTGCTACCGCTGCTTCGAAGCCTTGGTCAACCGTAATCAAAGAAGCTAAAGATCCAAGAATTTTTACGCCTCTTGAATCATGGAGCAATGCGCTTGCGCCATCGCGATTTGCAGTTGTCAATCGAATTGCCTCTAATTTGGATTCGATTGAATTACGTTTGCGGTCTGCATTTCTCTCAGATTCAGTTAGCTTAGCTACTAATTCTTTAGCTTCTGCCAGATCGCGCTTTGCAGATTCGAACGCAGTATCCAAACCAATTTCGCCACTATCAGCGCTAGCAATCTCTAGTTCATGTTGTGCGTATTCAGATTGCGCGTTTGCGGCGCGAGTCTGTGCATCATCGCGAGCCTTTGTAAGTCGAGTAATTTCTTGCGACATCGCATCAAGGCGTGCTTGAAGTGATTTAATGTGACCTTCTTGGCGGGCAGTTCCTTCGCGCTGATCGGCAATTGCGCGAAGCGCCGCCGCAATTCGATCTTCTTCAGCCTTTACATCTGCTTCCAGAGCGCGCATTGCTTGAATTGCTTGATTTAATTCATCTTGTTTTGAATTCAAACCAGATCGCAATTCACTTTCCTCTTCGCGCAGAATTAACGCTTCGGATTCCAAAGCTTCTGGATCACGGCCAGCTGTAATTTCAAGTTCTTGAGTCAAGAAGCGAGTGCGTTCTTGAGCCAGCGCTGCAACCGCACGTAATTTTTCTCGGATTCCTGTTAGCGCGTAATAAGTCTCTTGAGCTGCAGAAAGCAAAGGTCCTTCAAATGCAGCTTCGGCATCCAGCGATTCTTCGCGAGCGCGAACGCCCTCAAGATCTGCTTCTACAATTGCGCGACGTTCACGAAGTGCATTTTCATCTGCAACTTCAGTTGAAAATACTTTGTTCATTGAAATGTAGTCATCTGCAAGTAGGCGCAGCTTTACATCTCGGAGATCTGCTTGAATCGTTGCTGCTTTCTTTGCAACTTCAGCCTGCTTACCCAAAGGCTTTAGCTGTCTACGAAGTTCGACCGTTAAATCCTGCACGCGCGCCATGTTGGCTTGCATTGAATCAAGTTTGCGAAGGGCTTTCTCTTTGCGCTTACGATGCTTTAGCACGCCAGCTGCTTCTTCAATGAATGCGCGACGTTCTTCCGGTGTCGCCATCAAAATTGCATCAAGTTGACCTTGACCCACAATCACATGCATTTCGCGGCCAATACCTGAATCAGAAAGTAGTTCTTGAATATCTAGTAAACGAGCGCCTTCTCCGTTAATTTGATATTCACTCTGTCCATTACGGAACAAAATACGTGAAATAGTTACTTCACTGAAATCAATTGGCAATGAACCATCTGTGTTATCAATGGTTAAAGAAACTTCCGCGCGACCAAGTGGCGCGCGACCAGAAGTGCCAGCGAAAATGACATCTTCCATCTTTCCGCCGCGCAAAGATTTCGCGCCTTGTTCGCCCATTACCCAACTAATCGCATCCACGACATTTGACTTGCCAGAACCATTTGGACCGACCACGCAGGTGATGCCTGGTTCGAGAAGAAGGGTCGTTGACGAGGCGAAGGACTTAAAGCCCTTGATGGTCAGACTCTTCAAATACACGCGGAAAACCTATCGGGTCTGGCAGGCAGGACAGAGGCGCGACGAGCGGTTAGTGAAGGCAATTCTGATAATTTCTCCGCCGCAGGTGCGTTGTCTGCGACATGGCTCACCTTCTCGGCCATAAACGGCCAAAGATCTTTCAAAATATCCACTCTCGCCATTTACATTGATATAGAGCTCATCGAAACTGGTTCCGCCAGCTGCCAAGGCCCTAGTCATGACTTTTTGAGCTGCGGTCAGCAAATTTAGAATTTGGGTAGTAGACAAATCCGATGCGATTGATTCTGGATGAATTCGCGCATACCAAAGCGCTTCATCTGCATAAATATTTCCAATACCGCTAACTACTTCTTGGTCAAGAATCACTTTTTTTATTTGGCCACGCTTTAAGTTAATTTTTTTCACGATACTTTTCTTGTCAAAAGTCGGGTCGAAAAGGTCTGTCGCGATATGTGAGACGACTGACGGAACGCCTTCTTCAAGTTGGTCAACACAGAGCCAACCGAATGTTCGTTGGTCAACAAAACGCATCTCTTTGCCATTAGAGAGCTCGAATTTAGCGCGTAAATGAGCTTCGTTATCGCTTCCAGCCTTCTGAATCTTAAATTGTCCACTCATGCCTAAATGTGCGACCAAGACTTCTGGTCGATCAAATTCGAGCCACATAAACTTTCCACGTCTCTTAACGGCTTTAATCTTGGCATTTTTAAATACGGTCAATTTATTTAGAGAGTCACTTCGAAGTGCTCGAGGATGTAATTGTTTTACTCCAATAATTTTCTTGCCGACTACATGTTTCTCAAGGCCAGCTCGAACTGTTTCGACCTCAGGAAGTTCTGGCATTAAGAAATTAATTTCTCATAAGCAAGGCGAGCCGCAATTTGCTCTGCCTCACGTTTACTTTTACCTTCTCCAGTGGCGATTGCATCCCCACCAACTACAGCTGTTGCGACAAAAGTTTTATCATGATCAGGACCGGATTCTGTTATCTGATATTCCGGTGGAGAAATTTTTCTAGCAGCTGCCAACTCTTGAAGTGCAGTTTTTCCATCTAAACCAGCGCCTTTATCTTTCGCACTCTCCATAGTTTGACTAATTAATTCTCCAACTATTTTCTGGCTAGCTGCAAAACCTTGGCTTAAATAAATCGCTCCAATTAACGCTTCTAAAGAATCTGCTAGTAAAGAATTTTTGTCGCGGCCACCGGTAACCTCTTCACCTTTACCAATTCGCATGTATTGGCCAAGCTCTAGCGAGCGCGCAATGTCTGCCAAAGCTCGCATATTTACAATCCCAGAACGAAGTGGTGATAGACGAGATTCATCTAAATCTGGATATTTCTTGTAAAGCTCTTCGGTGACAACTAAACCAAGTACTGAATCACCGAGGAATTCCAAACGCTCATTGGTTTCGGAAATACCATTTTCATAGGCGAATGAACGGTGGGTAAAAGCTAATTCGAGAAGCTCTTGTCTTATCTCTAAGCCAAGTCGCGCTTGTAATTGCGCGAACATAAAATCAAACCTCTACGACTTGGCGACGGTTATATGTACCGCAAGTAGGGCAAGCAGTGTGTTGAAGCTTTGGCTGCTGGCATTGAGCACAGGTAGAAATCGCTGCAGCAGTGGTTTTCCATTGGCTACGACGTGAACGTGTCTTTGAACGCGACATCTTTCGCTTTGGTACTGGCACTTTTCTCTTCCTTTGATCAAACCCTGAATGCAACGCTTTGGCGTGCGGGGCTAAGTATCGCTCATTACCGCCTAGCGGGGCAAATTAGTGAAATGGGGTTAATTCTCTTCCTGAAGCAGCCCTTTTAACGCTGACCAACGGCTGTCCACCTGTTCGTGAGCATGCCCCGCAGGTAGCTCTGCCCATTTTTGACCACATTCAGGACAGAGCCCTTCACAATCTTCATCGCAAACCGGATTAATTGGCAGCGCCAAAACAATTGCATCTCTTATAGGCGCCTCCAAATTCATGACCTCGCCATCCATTAAAAGTTGGTCTTCTTCGAGTTCGTCGGGGTCATCGCGATTTGGTTCGTAGGCATACAGTTCTTGAAAGTTACGATTCAATGTAAGCGCGATTGGATCAAGGCAGCGGATGCACTCTCCCTCTGCCACGGCTTCAAATTCACCTGTTGCAAGTATGCCTTCAGCGACAGATTCAAGGCGCAAATCTAAATTTAATGTTCCAGCAGGAACTGCAATCACATCAATTCCAATTGGTTTATCGAATTCAATGGCCAGTTGATATTCCTTCATCTCTCCTGCGCGACGAGGAAGATCATGCGTATTAAGCAGAAACGCTTTTGACATCGAAATAATTACTTATCGGAAAGTTGAGATAAAACATCTTTATCTGAAGAACCGGCAAGTCGTTCACGTCCTCGCGTAATTGCTTCTTGTGTTTTATTTAGGATGACTTCTAAAGTTGCAAGTCGAGAATCAATATATTCTTCGATTTCTTGCTTTTGTTCGGCGGCTTCTTGGCGCGCTTGAGCCAAAATATTCTTCGCTTCTTCTCGAGCTTGTTGCATGATTGCGGTCTGTTCGATTAGTTGTGAAGCCTCTTCTCGAGCCATTGCAACCATTTGCTCTGCTTGCATCCGGCCCTCATCAATAACTTTATCTCTATTTGCAACAATTGATTCCGCTTTTGCGAAAGATTCAGGAAGTGCAGCTTTCGCTTCATCTAGAACGCCGAGCATCTCTCCACGGTGAACAACGCATGAAGCAGAAAGCGGAACGCCGCGCGCCTCTTCAACCATTTTGATTGCCGAGGCTAATTTCTCAACTGCATCCATTTTCAACCTGCATCTTTCTATGACAGTTTCTTAACAAGTGCGGCTTCAACCGAAGGTGGAACCATCTTTGAGATGTCACCATTGTATTTGGCTAATTCCTTGACTAGCGAAGATGAGAGGAACGAATGTGCTGGATCTGTGGCCATAAACATAGTGTCTACGCCGGCCTGTAGATTTACCTGAGCCTGTTGTAATTCATAATCAAAGTCTGAAACCGCTCTTAGGCCCTTAGTTATTACATCGATATTGTTTCGCTTGCAATATTCGACAGTTAAACCGCTCCAAGAATCAACCATAATGTTAGGCAATTCCTTGGTGGTCTCTTTGATCATTTCAATTCGCTCTTCGACTGTGAAAAGACTTTGCTTAGTGCTGTTAATAAAAACTGCAACCACCACTTCGTCAAAATGAGCACTAGCGCGCTTGATAATGTCCAAGTGGCCATAAGTCACTGGATCAAAAGAACCCGGGCATACTGCGCGTCTCATAGGTAAAGATTAACGCATCTCTCCATAGTAAAGCGTTGCTACTCCATATTCCTTCGTGCGTAGCTCCTTTAAAGGCGCTGGCCAATTAACGTATGAGCCCTTGGTGGCACGCTCAATAACAATAACTCCACCTGACTTGATGAAATTATTTTGCAAAATCATATTCAGCAACTCATGAACCGCTTGGTCACTAAAATCATACGGAGGGTCAATAAATATTATGTCGTATTGATTCCCGATATTTCCCAAAAACTTCTGAGCGCTCATTGCATAGAGATGAAAAGTGCCAGCGGGTTTTGATTTCTCAACTATCTCTTGATTGGCACGTATGGTCTTAACTGCCGCATCATCTTTTTCAACCGCATGCACTAGAGATGCGCCTCGAGAAAGCGCCTCTAATCCAACCGCAGCAGAGCCTGCAAAAAGATCTAAGAATTTTAAATTATCGAATTCGCCAAACTCAGAGAGTAGAGTCGAAAAAAGTGCTTCACGTGCACGATCAGATGTAGGTCTTGTTGCTCCAGCAACCGAAGCCAAATTTCGACCTTTTGCTACACCTGCAATTATTCTCACTTGTTAAACCTTTACCTATTAGCCTTTATCTAAGAATTCAACTTCACGTTCGGCCATGAGCTTTTTAATTTCGCGCTCTAGAGTAGGGCTAATTCCATTAGTTAAGGTAATTTCAGCTGCGCTTCTCGCATGAATAATTATCTCTTCATCTCGCAACACTCTTAACAATTTCAAATGCGAGCGTGAGCCGCTTTGAGATACTCCCAATACATCACCTTCTCGGCGTTGATCTAGATCTATTCTTGCCAATTCAAATCCGTCTAAGGTATTTGCAACCGCATTTAATCTTTCGAAAGCCAAAGAATTCTCTGCAACTTTCGTTATCAATAGACATAAGCCTGGTGCTTCGCCACGGCCGATTCGGCCACGTAATTGATGAAGTTGCGAGATGCCGAAACGATCGGCGTCCATAATCACCATAACAGTTGCATTAGGAACGTCGACACCAACTTCTATAACTGTAGTTGAAACCAACACATCAATCTCGTTTGCCGAGAATGCCTGCATGGTTGCTTCCTTCTCTTCCGAACTTTGCTTTCCGTGCAATTGCGCTACTCGCAAACCCTTTAAAGCACCTGTTGCAAGTTCAGGAGCTAACTCGGTAACGGCAGCCATTTCTTTGCTTTCGGTGCCAAATAGGAAATCCATATCAATATCTTCAGAATTTCCGGCGCTTATTCGCGGCGCTACTACATATGCTTGATGGCCAGCAGCTACCTCTTCTCTAATTCGTTGCCAAGCTCGCTCAAGATAATTCGGCTTACTTAAAGCATTTACCAAATGAGTAGTAATTGGGGTTCGACCTAATGGCAACTCACTCAATGTAGATATATCCAGATCTCCGAAAACTGTAATTGCCACTGTTCTTGGAATTGGCGTAGCTGTCATAACTAACAAATGTGGCGGAGTTTTTGCTTTGGCTCGTAGAGCATCTCTTTGCTCCACTCCAAATCGATGTTGTTCATCAACTACGACCAAGCCCAAATCATTGAATTCAACAGCTTCAGAAAGAAGTGCATGCGTCCCAACTACTAAATCTACTTCCCCGCTTCTGATTCGAGCTTGAGTTTCGCGCTTCTCAGATTGGGACATCGAACCAGTAAGTAGCGCAACATTTATAGCAAGCTCGGGCGCCCCCAATTCTCCCTTTGTAGAAAGTTCTCCTAATTGTTTTTTGATTGTTCGATAGTGCTGTTGTGCCAAAACTTCAGTAGGAGCCAAAAACGCGACTTGGGCACTTGCATCAATCACATTTAACGCCGAACGTAATGCCACGATGGTCTTACCCGATCCGACTTCACCTTGCAATAATCGATGCATAGGATGTTCTGCAAGTAGATCCCTAAATATTTCTTCGGAAACTGAAATTTGCCCTGGGGTAAGTTGGAACGGCAACCTCTTATCAAATTCCGCAAGCACCCCATTAGCTTTTGGAATTCGAGCCAGGGTATAAATTTTTGCTTGCTCTCTCTTTTGATTTAACATCGTTAGTTGAAGTAAAAATGCCTCATCAAATGTCAAGCGTGCTTTTGCAAGATCGGCGCTTTGGATATCTGTTGGGCGATGCACTTCTTTGAAGGCAAGATATAAATCTGGAAATTCGTATTGAGTTCTTATAGTTTCAGGCAAGAAATCTTCAACTTGATCTAGCGAATCAAGGACTATTTCTAATGCTTTCGCAATTTTCCAAGATGGAAATTTACCGGTGGCTGGATATATCGGCAGATACTTATCGGCAAAAGATTCAATCGCATCTTCTACATCGCTATCTCCTGGTAGCCATTCAAGTTCAGGGTGCGCTAACTGCCTAGACCCTTTGAATGTTCCTATTTTCCCTGCAAATAACCCTTGGCGACCAATGCGCATCTCTTTCTCACGCCATGCTTGGTTGAAGAAAGTTAGTGACATTTTCTCTCTATTGTTATCTTCAATAATTACTTCAACAATAACTTGTTTTCTATTTGCCATGCGGCGACTTTTCACTGAATGTACTTTTGCAAGTACTGTCGCCTCTTCACCTTCGCGCAGTTCGGCTATGTTTGTAAGTTCACCACGTCTTACATATCTTCGAGGATAATGGTGAAGAAAGTCTCCTACCGTCTTATAACCTAATTCAGAGGCAACGACTTTGGCGCTTCGATCGCCAATTACGTCGATTAATTTGGTCTCTAAATTTGCCACGGCCTATTTTCTAATGATTATTTAAAAATCTCTCTATTTCTAGTTGCGGCACACCGCACCAACCTGAGTGAGTTATCACTAAAAGAGCCCGGTCACGATATTTCTCAAGAATTCTACTAGTAATACGTTCTGCTAAGTCAGGATCTAAATGTTCGGTTGGTTCGTCAAGAACCAATAAAGGTGCATCACTTAAGAGAGCTCTTGCTAGAACTATTCTTTTCGCTTCACCTCCTGAAATTGGTCGACCAAAATCCCCGATAATTGTGTCTAATCCTTCTGGCAACTCTGAAACCAGTGTTTCCAACTCAAGTAAAGTGAGTACCTCTTGCAAATTATCAGAACCGGAAATTCTCAAATTCTCTCGAAGCGAAGTATTAAAAATGTGTCCATTTTGCAGAGCGCCTGCGACTAATTTTGGTAAATTATTAATATTCCTTATTTCTACACCGTTGATGGTTAAAGAACCTACATATTGAGTTAAGTTAAGGATTCCCATGGCACTTGTACTTTTGCCAATACCACTAGGGCCTCGTAAAACTAAGACTTCACCTCGCTTCAACTTAAATTCAAGAGGTTTAATTATTTGATTGCTCCAGAAGGGGCTATAACTATTTGCAACAAGTTGATCAAACTCCACATCTAATTTCTTTTCTGGCTTAACTTCAGGAATATTCGCCAGCTTGCTTTGAGCTAATTTCAATTTTCCACTTGTGTATAAATTTGGATACCAATTAAGGATTGACTCAAAACCAGTTAACGCTAGAAAAACAAACATTGTGATTTGTACTGGAGGGAGCGAGTATCTACTTGCATAAAAGAATGTCCATATTAGCAAAGAGGTGATTATGAAATTGATTAATAATTGGAATCCACGAATAATCCTTAAAATCTCACGTTCTAGATCGAATATTTGATTCTCTACTTTGTGAGCTCTAGCTATTACTTCATCGAGGTAACCATAAATCTCTGCCTCTAATGCTCCATGCACACTACTGCGTATGGCATCTGAATATTTACTCTCTAACTCTTCCAGTTTTCTAGTAGGACTAGCTAATGCTCTTTGAATAACCATTGGCGCCAACAATGTCGCGGCAATTGAGATAATTAGCCAAGCTAATCCCATTTGGGGTTGTAGCCAAAAGGCCAAACCCGCAGCCCCGAATGTCGTGATGATTGCAGCTGCACCAGGCAGGAGTACTCGTAATTCATATTCTTGCGCGCGCTCAACGTCATCAACAACTTGTTTAATTAATTGTCCGCCGGTTCCGGTATTCAAAATTTGCTCAGGGTTGCTAGCAATTCTTCGATAAAGATCGCTTCTTAGTTTAGCTAGTTTGTTGAAGACTGATTTATGGCTAATAATCCGTTCTAAATATCTGGTTACCGCTCGTCCAATCCCAAAGAAGCGAACCATCACAACGGCGACACTGAGAGTTAACACGGGTGGCATAAATGACGCCATCGTGATTAGCCAAGCGCCTGTTACATTTAATCCAATTCCAGCTAAGTAAGAGAATGCTGATAATAGATAAGCAGTAATCATCGGTTAATCCTGATTACTTGGTCATTTTCATTAAATATTTCTTGATCATGAGTAATAACGATTACGCCGCAATTTAGTGAGCGAAGCGTGCCCATAACTTTAATGGCTGAAGCCCTATCTAGATCAGCAGTTGGCTCATCAGCTACTAATAATTCTGGTTTATGCGCGATTGCGCGTGCCAGGGCTACTTTGCGAATCTGCCCGCCAGAGGCAGCGCTCAACAATTCATTTCCTGACTCGAGCATTGAATCTAATCCATTTGGTAATTCGCTCACATCTAATGCGACCAAATCTAAGTAGTGGCAAATTTCCAAATCACTTATTTCAGGATGTATAAGTTGAAATTGCTTTCGAACACTTCCTTGGGCAAGTTTTGGATGTTGTGGAATCCATCCAACTCCGCTTTTGTCTAATGAATTGATTAACTTCATGGCCGCTGATGTCTTGCCGGCTCCAGAAGGGCCTACCCAGAACTGCAATCCTTTTGGATATTCCTTGCTCTGGCTTTCCTTTTTATTTTGTACTGGTATCGCTTCTATATTCTTCAAAGCTTCTGTGCCGTCCGTGGATGCATGAAATAAGGCAGCTGCATTACGAAGGGGAAAGTAGATCTCTGGTGCCAAAATCAGAATCATTAGAGCTGAGCTAAATTGGATATTTCCACCTACCAAACGAAGCCCAATTTCAACAGCAATCACCGCAACCGAAATGGTCGCAGCTAATTCAAGTGCCAGGCTAGATAGAAATGAAATGCGTAGAACTTTCATAGTTTCATCGCTGTAACGCTGGCCCATTTCCTCTATTCGATCGGATTGCTTTTCAGTTCTGCCAAAAATCTTTAGTGTCGCAAAACCTTTTAATGAGTCCTCGAAATATGTCGAGAGCGTCCCTAAGGTTTTCCACTTCTTGCCTACCGCATCATTTGTATAACGACCAATTAGCGCCCCAAAAAAAGGTATTAATGGCAGAGTGAAGAGTGCAACAAAAGCACTTAGCGGATCATTAAAAAACAAAATTAATATTAACAATGCAGGAACAAATATTGAAAAGAGTAATTGCGGTATAAATCTTCCATAATAAATATCGATTGAATTCAAACCCTTAGTGAGCAGATTGCTCATAGCGGCTGGTGAAAACTGTCTTAGACCATAAGAATTAGCTGTGGCACGATTACGTAATTGATGTTTGGCTTTAAGGGCTTGGTTCGAAGTCCAATTTTCAAAACCTGCAAGGAAAAGGGATTTGAAAATCCATAATGATATTAAATAATAAATTTGCGGATAGATGTGTTCTTGATTAATTACTTTGATAATTAAATCAGCAATTAGCCACGCGTTGAATATTAAAAGAGCGGACCAAAGCAGCGCAGCAAAACATGAAGCCAGAAAAAGATAACGGCTGCTACCTTTAAGTAGCAGCCGTATATCTATTTTCACAGAGGCAATTTATCGCCATCCAGGACCCCACGCTCGGGATGTGCGATTTGACTTGCGCTTACACGTTTGCGGAAGACCCAGTAAGTCCAACCTTGATAAATCAGAACTAGCGGGGTCATGATTACCGCAACCACGGTCATTACTTTTAACGTGTATTCGGTACTAGATGCATTAGTTATAGTCAGATCAAATTTTGAACTGATTGAACTTGGCATGACTCTTGGATAAAGCGCATAAAAGAGGTCACTTACAAAACTTACGATAGCAAGTGAAGAGAAGATGAAGGCCCATCCCTCGCGACCTCTTAAATTCATTCCAAGTGCAGTTAGCCAAAAAATCGCAACTAATGCAGATAAGACCAATACGATGGATTTCTTTTCTGGCAGGGAAATTATGGTCCAAACTAGGTATGCCACTGCGGCCACCGCTGCGATTAATCCGTATCGAGTAGCGAGGGCGCGAGACTTTTTGCGGATGTCGCCAGCTGTCTTTAGCGATAGGAAGATTGCCCCGTGGGTTAAGAAAACCGTTAATGTCACAATTCCGCCTAGCAGAGAATATGGATTTAGAAGATTGAAAAAGCCACCTGTGTATTCAAGATGACCATTTATCTCTTCGATTGGAACTCCTCGAACAATGTTGCTAAAGGCAACTCCCCAAAGCAGGGCAGGAATTGCGCTTGCAACAACAATTGCGATGTCCCAACGCTGGCGCCATTCAGCTTTTCCATACTTACTTCGATATTCGAATGCTACGCCTCTAACAATTAACCCAACCAAGATTAAAAATAGCGGTAAATAAAAACCACTAAACAAAGTTGCGTACCACTCAGGGAAGGCTGCAAAAGTCGCACCACCTGCAACTAATAACCAAACTTCATTGCCATCCCAGACTGGACCGAGTGTAGTTAGAACTGCACGTCGATCAGCTTCGTTAGAAGAAACCTGCGGAAGTAACATACCCACTCCAAAGTCGAAACCTTCGAGAATAAAGTATCCAATCCAAAGTACTGCTATTAGCAGAAACCAAATTGTTTGTAGATCCATTTTCGCCTCCCCCTTAGTAACTCATAGCCAATGGCTTGTCACTTGAACCGCCAATTTCTGTTGGCTCGTGATATGTAACTGACTCATCAGGTCCAAGTTTGATTGCACGAATCATCAATTTAACTTCTACGGCAGCAAGCAATCCATAAAGTGCGATGTAGCCAATCAATGTAATCCATAGTGCAACCACGCCGACTTGTGGACTGACGCCATCAGAAGTCTTAATTAATCCAAATACCGCCCATGGCTGGCGTGCTGTTTCTGTAAATATCCAGCCGAAAGAATTTGCAAGTAGCGGCAAGAATGGCATCCAGATCATTGCCGGAGCAAACCATTTTGCAGTTGGAACAGTTCCACGGCGACGAATTTGCCAAAGTGTCATCAATGCAAAGAACGCTGCAATCGCACCAAAGCCAATCATTAATCGGAAACCCCAATATGCCATTGGAATATTTGGTTTGTAATTGCCAGGGCCATATTGTTCGACATATTTCGCTTGCAGGTCATTTATGCCCTCGACTGTGCCGTTAAAACTTCCAGTAGACATAAATGAAAGGAAATTAGGTACGCCAATTTCAAATATAGATTTAGAACCATCTAATGTTCCAATAGTTAGCAACGAAAATGGTGCTGAACTTGTTGTGTCATAAAGAGCTTCAGCCGCCGCCATCTTCATTGGCTGCTGTGCTGTCATCACGCGTGCAGACCAATCTCCGGATACACCTACCAATAAGAAGCTAACCAGCACAGTAACTAAACCTAATTTTAAGGTTGGTAGTAGAACTTCTTCGTGGCGCTTCTTTGCTAGCAAGTAGCCTGATACACCAACTAGGAAAGCGCCTGATGTAAAGGCAGCTAAAGTCATAGTGTGCGCAAAAGTTGCCAGAGCTGTTTGCTGAGTTAATACATCAACAATGCTTGTTAACTCGGCGCGACCTTTTTCGACGTTCATCGTGTAACCCACTGGGTGCTGCATCCAAGCATTGGCTGCAAGAATGAAATATGCCGAAAGCATTGTGCCAGTTGCTGCCAGCCAAATTGATGCAAGATGTAGTTTCTTTGGTAGGCGATCCCAACCAAAAATCCACATTCCTAAGAATGTTGATTCAAGGAAGAATGCAAGCAGTCCTTCCATAGCTAGAGGAGCGCCAAAGATATCTCCGACAAAACGTGAGTAGTTTGACCAATTCATTCCGAATTGAAATTCCTGCACAATTCCGGTTACTACGCCCATAGCAAAATTGATTAAGAATAATTTTCCAAAAAACTTAGTTGCATGTAAGTACTTATCCTTACCGGTGCGATACCAAGCAGTTTGTAATCCAGCGACTAAGAAGCCGGTGCCGATCGTGATTGGCACAAATAAGAAGTGGTAGACAGTTGTCGCTGCAAACTGCCACCGGGCTAGGTCTAATGCATCCATAAATCTCTCCATCTGTTCTGTATGGAACTGGTAGCAGTCTTCTCTTTTGGGCGCCTTTCAGGCGTAAAAATGTGAGTGGAAGCCCTACCGGAAAGACGATTTCGCTCACACGCCAGGTTCAAGTAACATCAGCCCCTGTAAATAGTTCGAAAAAGAACCCAACATAAGGAGTAAGCAGTGGCATCTGTATGCGAAATCTGCGGCAAAGGCCCTAGCTTTGGAAACAACGTTTCTCACTCACAGGTAAAGAC
>JACCDZ011090904.1_pt1 | contig 25816 bp, 8 predicted proteins | sample 7449551 | NCBI WGS metagenome assembly JACCDZ01 (sample SAMN15323452, study PRJNA562643) | freshwater metagenome | isolation source: river surface water | place: USA:Blue River Watershed | collected 2017-08-18 | reverse complement strand
CACCAGCGCCCACATTGACCGATAGCGTTGTGTCTGAGCCAATATCGGCAGTGGCATTGAGGACACCGCCGCCGCCGCCGCCGCCGCCAGTCCAAGCACCACCACCACCACCACCACCAACGACGAGATAGTCAACCGAAGTGTCAAGGTCAAACGTAACGCTGCCATTCAGCGTAAGGTTGTTAGCAAAGTTGGTGACGCTACGACCAAACATCACTTTTGTATTGGTGGCAGCTGTCAGCGTGCCAGTACTAATGGATGTGTTGTTGTAAATGCCCAAAGTACCGCCACTGAGCGTGGTGTTGCCGGTATAAGTATTGGCTATTAATAAGTTGAAAGTTCCCGTTCCTAGCTTAGTAACCGAGCCACTGCCAATACCCAAGAGCCCAGCCATGGTGGTGCCAGCCCCGTCAAAGGTCAGGTTGTAGTTACCTGTGAAGGCATTGCCTGAACTTGGCATCAAGGTGAGTGAACCAGCATCTGACTGAACTTCGGTGTTACCCGTGAGGGTGATCAACCCTGTGACAGCATTCACGCCAGACAAGTTGCGCAACGCCCCGGCTGAAGAGACACCTGTACCGGTCACGGAAATAGCCTCAGCCACGGTGATCCCGCCTGTGAACTCCAAAGCGGCCCCACTTACCACCGTGGTGCCTGACGCCGTGCTACCTAGCCCCGTTGAACTGGAGACAGACAAAGTGCCTGCATTGACTTGGGTTGCACCGGTGTATGTGTTGTTGCCTCCAAGGGTCAGCTTGCCAGTGCCATTTTTAATGATCGAATAGCCTGAACCTGTCAGGTTGTGGTTCAGCACTATATTGCCCGCCCCTGTGAAAGTCAGGTCACCTGAAATGACGGGATTTTGCGCACTGTTGTTGATGCTCCAAGTCACCCCTGAGTTAGGGCTGTCAAATGTGGCACCACCACTCAGCACGGTGAATGATCGCCAGTCTCCGCCCGTTGAGCCTGAATAACGAACCGTGCCGCCATTGATGACCAAGTTAGGAGGGTCAAAACGAAATTTCCCTAAGCTACCCTGCCAACTCCACGTATCAATATCTAGTACAGCACCTGAATTGACATTCAAATTGGTTGTGATGTCGGTCTGGTAAATCTGACCGCCAGAGGCTATCTTCAAAGTGCCTGCGTTCAGAGTGGTGCTGCCTGTGTAGTCACTTAAGCCACTCAACGTCAACGTGCCGGCGCCAGCTTTGGTCAATGATCCGGCACCCATGATGGCGCCAGTGATGGAGGAAGCCGCGCTGTTGGTAATGTTTAAACTAGTTGTTGTATTGATGGCACTGGCGGTCAAACTGCTGCTGTTGATCGTCAGGGATGAAAGTGTTTTATTCGAGCCAACAGATCCATTGAGAACAACGGCACCAGCTCCTGAATTGATAGTAAGTGCACTTGGCGTCGCATTGGTCTCTTTAACGTAGTAATTTAAGTTGTAACTTGAAACAGGTAAATCATTCCATTTACCTAAATTTCCAGTGAACTGCATCACGGATTCGTACTCGTAATTCAGCGGCCCAGCGTAACCTGTCCAGTTGTTTGGCTCACCGCTGCTCCAATTATTGAAATAACCGTTGTATGAAGTTGCACCACCCGATGCACTCTGGCTAGAAAACGGTAGACCGTTACCACTATTTGTCAAAGCTTCTGGGCCTGCGACCCAACGCCATAGGTCATTTGTACCAATATTGATAACCCGTCGTGCGCCCAGCCATGATGACTGGTAATTCACAGCCTGGCTAGCAATTGCATTCTCTAAGCGGGATGTCAATGTCGCTAAATAAGTATCACCTGTACTGCTACCAGTTCCAGACTTGGCCTGAGCCAAAGCGTTCGTCCAATTAATACCCGCAGACACATACACACTTGCGTATTGGTTTGCCGAATCAATAGAACCATTAAAGGTGACAGCGCCACCAGCAGTACTAACCGTTAAACCTTGCGGATTGCCGATCAAGGTTTGACCATATACGTTGACGGTGCCACCACTCGTCCCCCAAGTGACGGCGCTCGAGCCGGTGACATAGACATCACCACCAACTTGTGTGCTGGCACCTCCAAACACAATCGTGCTTCCGTCACCAAAAGCGATATTTCCACCGTTTGTGGTGAGGTTACTGTTGATGATGACTACGCCAGCGCCGTCTTTGTCTGTATCGGCTATCAAATTGACATGTAGTCTATTGCTGTTGCTAGTGATCGCGCCGCTTACGACTACGTTGTTGTGGGCCTTCAATGTAAGTGTGGCGTCCGTACCACTCGTTTTGGTGATTGCTGTGTTGACTTGAAGGTCACCAATTTCACCACCACCAGAACCAGTCTGAACAGTCACACTGGTACCTGAGTTCAAAGCGTTCGTGATGGTACTAACGTTGATATTGGAAGAACCATTGTTTGATGTATAGGTATTACTTGAGTTGCTTACGTTGTTGTCGCCACTCGTAGTCACAGTGATGTTGTAGGGATCTAGCAACCATTCGCCGCCCTTGCCGTTGGCTGCGCTGGCATCAACCATGACGCCATCAACTTGTAATAAATGCCCCGATGTTTCAATGCGCCCACCGTTGCCGCCATTGGCTCCAGCCTTGGCGTTGATCGTGCCGTAAGTTGTGGTGACCGAGTTCGCATGGTCAATCGCGCTCCACAACACCACCGTGCCACCATCCCCGTTGTCCGTAGCGCTAGCGTCAATGATGCTGTCCGCGCTCATAGTCACGGCAGTGGCTTGGCGCATCGTGCCGCTGCCTTGCCAATCGCCGCCAATCAGCACGGTACCGCCCTTGGTGGCGCCTTTGGCTTCAATCAAGGTGCCGGTATTTAGGGTGATGTCGTCGCCCTCCACTTCGACGCGGCCGGCTTGGCCACGAGGGCCGTTGACGCGCAAGACGGTGTTGGTGCTGAGCAGCACGGCCCCCTTGATGGGCTGGTTCGCTGGGGTTTGGGCTGGGTCCGCTGGGTTACTTGCGGGCGTGGGCACGCCATCGGCTTGAATGTGGATGCGGCCACCACCGCCCTCACCCGATGCGTCAAGCACAGCGGTGGTAAGGTCGATGCGGCTGGTGGTTTGTAGTTGGATGGTGCCGCCCAAGGCGTTGGCCACAATGTGGCTGGGGTCGGTCACCACGCCATTGGCAAAAATGCGGCCGCTGACGGCGATGGCCTGCGCAGCTTCAATATCAATGCGGCCCGCTTGGGCTGCAATGGCCGAAACGTCTAGCAAGCCAGTAGAGGTTTGTGTAAAGGTGTCCGCCTGAATGCTGATGCGGCCATTTTCTGCCGCTAGGCTGCCGCTTTCGGGGAAAGAATTTGCCGCTAAGTTAGTGGCTGATAACGTGCCGCTATTTTGAACATCAGGTGCTGCCAGCGTGACACTGCCCGCTGCTCCCGCGTTGAGCCCCCCTGTGGCATCTGCCCTGACTGAGCCACTGTTGAAGATGCTGCTACTGGCTTCTAGCAAGATGCGGCCTGCGCGGCGCACCATGCCTGCGGCTTCGATAGTGCCGCTGTTGTTCACCACGCCGCTTTGCAAGCGGCTGGCCGATTGGGCCGACAGAATGATCAGGCCGCCCGGCGCTTTGATGGCGTGTTTGTTTTCAACCAATGTGTTGATGTTGGCGGCGGTGACCACCACGCGGCTCAAGACGCCACTGCCATCAAACTTGAGTTCAAAGGTTTCACCTGCGGCCAAGGCCGCAGTGCCAAGGTTGGCCACGATGACGCCACTGTTACGCACCTCGGGGGCGAGTAAAGCGATGTAGCCGCCCAGTGCAGCGCGGAGTTCGCCCTCGTTTTCCACCTTGCCTGTGGCACCGTTGCGGGCGAGTTTGAGCTGACCGTCCATGAAGTCACGGTTGGTGATGTCGTGCGTGGTGGCCACAAGGCCGCCCACGTCCACGCTGGATGACTTACCAAAGTACACACCCTGCGGGTTGACCAGCACCACCGAGCCCGGCGCAGTGATGCGGCCCAAGATGTGGCTGGGCTGGGTATCGGTCACGCGGTTGAGCGTGGCTGACTGGGCGTTGGGCTGCTGGAAGTTGACCGTGGCATCTTTGCCCACGTTAAAGGTGTTCCAGTCGACCACCGCCCTTTGGCTGGTTTGGGTAACGTTGAGGGTGTTGCCTGATTGGCTTATAGAAGCTTGACCAGCGTTGACCTGACCTCCTGTGGGGAGCTGGGTGGCAACCACAGAAGCTGGTGCTGGGCCCGTGGTTTGCGCCAAAACCGGGACAGACAGCAGGCCCACAATCCCTAGAACATGAGCCAACACACTAATAGATACGCGCGGCTTGGCCCCCAAACGTCGAATGACGTCTGAATCGAACGGGCGTGTTTCTACAAGGCGAGGCATAGCCATTCCGATTCGGAATAGCGGCGGACTTCTTGAGAGCGACCCGTGACGATTTTTAGAACGCAAAGATCTCATGCGCTAAAAGGGCAAAGTAACTTGTAGCCAGTACCGGTTTCGGTCACGTGTGCCATCTTGATCGTTGCCTGTTTGTGTGGGGTTAGGGTTATGGCCCTGCCTTCGCGCCCAAGTAGCTCTAAAGTTGACACCATCATCGTTGGTGTAGCCAATACTGGCTCCAAAGCCTCTGTACGTGTTGTTGTTATTCACAGGTCCGCCCGGTACGGGACCACCTGGAAAGTCAGGCGCGCGATAAAGCCAAACTTGTCCCCAGTCATAAAAACCAGTGAGCGTGACGCCAGAGTCCATCTGGTGCCTGAGCTCCAGTTGAATCAGCTGCGCATCCGTTCCAGAACCTTCACCCGTCGGATAGGCTCGGACACCATTCATGCCACCGAGCTGCATCTTTTCAGAAGAGTCCAGGTTTTTATCTGCCACTTGCGCGGTGTATGAGATAAAGGCCGAGGTTTTCGTCGTCAGTGGCTCTTGCCACGATGCATTGACTTTCACCTTGTTAAAGCTGCCAGCAGTACCGGCGCCATTTCTGTCAGTTTCTTGGTTCAAAGACCCCGAAAGGTTGAGATCACCGTGCGATACCTGTACCGAATAAGTACCAGTTCCACCTCCAGGGTTGATGTCGCGGTAAAAGCCAGAAACTTGTGCAGATAAGACTTTTGAAGAGTAATCAGACATCAAAAGTCCTTGAGCTGATGTGTTTTTAAACACTTTTGAGTCAGCTGCAAGCGTAACTGTGGCACTTGCCTCTTCGCTGCGAAGTAACGGATACACCCATTCCAGCCCCTGTGTGACTGCCCGCCCTAGCGCACCCACCATCCCAGGCTCACCAACGACGACTTCGTAACCCATCACTGATGTGTTGGCACCAATCCGCCAGCCATCGACACCTACAGGTACGCTATAAGCGAGGCGGGCATAGTCGCTGCCTTGCGTGTGTACCGCCACGATATTCAACATATCTGCAATATCGTTGGGGTTAAACCAAGTGAGCGTGGCCATCAGACGTTGCGCGCCCGTAGAACGCGAGCCTGCGTTATCAATGCTTAGCTCAACCTGCCGGGTACGCCCTTGATACAACTTTAGTAACAACTCGGTCTCACCCGTTTCGCGACCTTGACGCAAAGTGCCTTGAGCACTCATGCCGGGTAAGTCGTTGGCAAGAGCCAAAGCACGGTCAAGCGATTTACTATTTAGTAGCTCCCCAGCGGGCTGCTGAGCCTCAATGATGGCCTCGACATGCGCCTGGGTGTTTGGTAGGTCTGCAAGTTCTTGTTCGATCTCCACCTTGGAGAACACCGATTCAATCAGGTCAACCGTCAAAACCCCGTCAGTCAGGTCTTGAGGAGGCAAAACTGCGCGGGCTAAGTAATTATTTTTTCGGTAATACTGCTCAATCACCATGCCGATTTCAAGCATTTGTTCGTATGTCATGGGTGTATTGAGGAAGGGCTCAACAATGCCTTGGAGCTCCATGTCCCCAAGAATCGTGACACCTTCGAACTGGATGTGCTTGAGGGTGATCAATGCTTTGGCAGCTTCTTCGACCTCCTGCTGTTCAAGCATTTTGTCCATAGCCGCATCAACCAAGCTGCGTGTTGGCTTTGGCTTAGCAAAGTTTTTGCCTGTCACAGCTTCTGCCCAATCGGTCACGGGCAGTTGGGTTTTGTCCTGGATCGCGCGCAGCACAGCGCCTGTGTCTTTGGGTATCACGGGGTCGTAGATTTCCAGTGACCCAACCAAAAGGCACACAAACGCAATCGCAGCGAGGATTCGCGACCGAGTCAGTTTCACAAAACAAGTACAAAAACAACCATAAGGGTTGTCTTTATGCAAGTTCCGTGCCTTGCCGTTTTATTGACGTATTTACTAGCTTTGCGGAGATTTAATGGCGCTAGGCCGCAATTTATATAGCAGTCAGAAAGCTCGACTAGGGTTTAATTGGAGGAGTACTTTCAATGATCTGCACGGCCAGCTCTGGTTTGTCTAAGTCTTGATGCGGGATATAAACCCGCACGAGCCAACCCGCCTTGCGATATTCCTGCGCTATTGCGTCCGTGAGATAGAGCAAATCATGCTGGTTGAGCGTTCGATTGGCAAACGGCACGCTAACCGCTAGCAATTGCTCGGTACTGAGCCGTTGGTTGCCAATGAATTTGAAACGTTCGGGTTTGACCACGGTGGTTTCATTCAAAACAGCAGCCGGCGGGAGTAACACCCGCTTGCTGATGGCTTGTTGCTGTTGATGCGCCCGAATAGCTTGTTCGTTTTGTCGCATCAAAGCGCCCGCGTCGAACGCCGGGGGTATTTGGGCCGTGGCACTGAGCCCATTAAAGAGGGATGATGCGAGGTAACTCGCCAGGAAGATCGTGCGTGTTTGAGCCATTAAAAGCGGGCGTCGAGCGATAGCCAAAGACGATTGCGATCGTACTCGCCATTCTTGTGGGCAGGCATGATGCTGTTGTCAGGCGTGTCGCCCGTGCTGCGAGCCCATGTGGCTTTCAAGTTGATGTCTGAGTCGAGCTTGTGCGACAGACTCATACCAAAGCCACTCAAAGTACCACCACGCTGTGAAATGCCGGCGCTTTGCCAGGGTCGAATGTGTCCCACGTCATAAAACTCAGCCAACGTAGTTTTGGCGGATAGACGTTGGCGTAATTCAAAGGTAGCCAATTCACCTTGGCTGCCTGCCCCCTCGCCTACACCATAGGCTCGAACACCCAAGGGCCCGCCTAAATAGAACTTTTCAGAGGCATCTAGGTTTTTGTTGGCACGCTGCAATGTCAAACCAAAGAATGCAGCATTGATACCACCCAATGGTTGCAGAATGGTGCCGCTGAATCGGAACTTCGAGAATTCACCATCCGTTTTCTCTCCGTTGAGATCGGCTTGTTCGTTGGGTGAACCATTCATGTCGACTTCGCCTTTGGACAGTCGCAAGTCATAGGTATAGACAGCGCCACCTGGCGCCATTTCACGCTCGAAACCTTTGAACTCAATACCCATGGAACGGGTATCGTAAAAAGCTGAATCACTGGCTTTCAGGCCATGGTTGTGCAGCTGCGCAGTGTCATAACGCAGCCCTAGAGTGCTGTATTCGGCAGGCGTGTTCACCAATTCATAAGCTAAAAATACGCCTTTTTTCACCGCTTCACCGCTCACGAAGGTGGCAGTTTGCACGGCGTCAATCACGTCGTAGCTCAGGTCAGACACGCGGGCGCCGAGCTTGAGCCCCTCTACCCCAGTAGCCCAAGCGAAAGCCGCTTGGATGAATTGGCTACCCTTTGATTTGAGGCCCTGAACGGAGAGTGTGTTGCCTTGTCCAAGCGCATCGTTAAGAGTCAAGCCTAGACCCATGCGCGTTGCGCCTGTACCCTCAAGGCCTTGGTTGTCTATCAAAAGTTCGTATTGGCGAGACTTTTTGGCGTAATGCTTGAGGATGAGCTCAGTTTCTTCGTCTTGACTCAGCTGGTCTTTGGCAGGCAATGCCGGTTGTATCGCTGCTGCCACCGGAGCTTGCATAGAAACAGCCGCTTGGTCTTTCACTTCTAACTTGGCAACATGTGCAGACCCTACCGGCTCTACCACCATTGGTTTTTCGCCAGCTGCAACAGTGCTGAGCTGCTGGTTCAGCTGGGTTTGGCTGACTTGGGTCTCAATCACGCCAACTTTGAGGACGCCATTGCGAGCCAATGACCCCACCAAAGTCGCACGGGCAACCATGTTTTTGGATTGGTAATAGCTGGAAACGCGGGCAGGAATGGCAAAAGCTTGTTCAACGCTGAGCTCTTGACCTACAAATTCTTGGACCACTTGCTGCAACTCGTTGTCGCTGAAGGCAGTCACACCCTCAAACTTGATCTCACGAATCATCAGTCGCATCTCTTGTGATGGCGATGGTTCAGTTTTGGCGACTTCGGGCTGGACTCGGGCTGGTTTTGGCGCAGGCACGCGCTTGAGCGGGCTTTGCTCAGGCGTGAAGACTGGGGATGGCTCCATGACAGGCTGCGCGGCAACCTGGGATGCTGGCTGCTCGGGCTCATCAGCGGCTGATGCGGCTAGCTCTTGCTCAGGGCTCGAAGCCGGCTCTTGAATGCTAGGCACCGCGACTGGTGTATCTGGCGCAAACATATCGCCCACAACAAAGTAAGCAACCATGCTGGCGACGAGGATCAGGGCAGCGAGTATTTTTTTCATAAAGTCCGGTCAGTTACTGGCTATCAGTAGCAGCTCTTATGCCAATACGCATGACGAAGAGTCGACATGAGTTGGCATTTCTAAAGGGCCCGCGTGTGATTTACCGAAGCGTGCCTACCTCAATAACTTGAACCACCAGACGCCCCCCCCTGAACGCTTGGTCGGGAATGTAGGCTTTGGCTCTGAATCCAGCTTCACGATAGGCTCGGTTGACTGCCGCCGTGATCATGGAAAGCTTATTCACCATCAGGCGTTTGCCGGTATAGCCTTTGACAGCCACTTGAAGCTTTCCCGTTGACACGAGGGTGTTGCCCTCGATGATGATGCTGTCGACCTGAACACTAAAGTCGTCCGTCCAACGCATGCGCGGGTAATACTCGATGGGGAAGCCTTCTGGTGCTGACCCAGCGCCATGTGTCCACGGCTCTGCGGTATTGGCCAACAAACTACCCGCATCCGGGGAGTGGTTTTGTGCCAGTGCGCTGCCTTGGCATAGCGCCATCGCAAGGGTGGCACCAATAAGAGTTGTCCGCATGGTTTAGCTCCTGACGTGCGATAAAAACTCGACCCACTTGATCTGCTTTGGAAGACAAATGGCGTGTAAGTCGTAATAAAACTGGATTTTTTGACGTGCCGCTTTGCCCAAGGTTTGCCGCAGCTCTGGGCTTTCAATCAAGCGGACCACCTGTGCAATGAGCGCGGTTTGGTCAAAAAATGGGGCTAACAAGCCGGTTTTTTCGTGTTCTACAAATTCGCGCACAGGCTCGGTATCGCTGCCCACAATGGCGCAGCCCATGCTCATGGCTTCCAACAAACTCCAGCTCGCCACAAATGGGTACGTGAGGTAAACATGGACGGTGCTGACTTGCAAAAGGCTCACAAACTGGGGGTGCGGCAAGTGGCCGACAAAGTGCACACGCGCCCAGTCGGCCTCAGAAATGAGCGGCTTGACCTCGTCAATTAAGATTTGCTTCCAGCTGGTTTTGCCTGCAGGAGCTTTGCCGTAGCTGGTGCCCTCGCCGCCCACCATCACCACTTGGGCGTTGGGACGCTGCTTGAGCAACTCAGGCAAGGCACGCATGAAAACGTGGTATCCGCGGTATGGCTCTAGGTTGCGATTGGCAAATGTGATGACTTCATCTTGGCGCGTCAGGGTGTGGCCGTTGGGCAATGTGTAGCTAGCCAAGTCGTTTGGACAGATGCGCTTGGTGTCTATGCCATCGTGCATGACTTTGATCTTGCCGCGAAACGGCCACGCATAGGTGTCGGCTTGGTAATGGGTGGGCGAAATGGCGGCGTCTGCGATGTCAAAGTGCATGACGTTGTTGATGTTTTTCAAACGTAAGCGACAGGCGTCACCAGGGTCGTGGCTGGCAAACTCTGGGTCAAAGCCCACGTCGTTGCCAGACTCAGAGTAATTTAGTTCGCAATACAAGCCCAGTTTGGTATCGGACCAGACATCTTTGATGAACAGGCTCTCGCCCCAGCCGGGGTGTGCCACCACCGCATCGGGGGTGAAGCCTTGCGCTTTGAGTTCGAGACATTTACGAAACACCGACTCGGCGCGAATGATCTTGGTTTCCAAGTCCAGCGCCCATGGGTGTACGCCAACGGCTGTGCCTTTGGCAGGTTGATAGGTATGAATGTGCACGCCTTCCCAAACCTTGGGGGCCTCTTTTTTAAGGACCAAGGCATGGACTTCGTGGCCTTCCTTCACCATCGCGGGCGCGAGGTGAAGGAACTGACCAGGAAAGTTTTGGTGAACAAACAGCAGTTTCATCGCACCAGCAACTCACTTCCGACCAACTCTTTGACGGCGGCCTCCAACGGTTGCACCGGAATATCAAAGACACCACTATCGAGATTCAAAGTCTCAATATCGAGCTTGCCTAAAGCACTTAGCAAACGGTAGCTGCCCATCTTGGCGTCAGTCATTGCGTTGACTTTATTAGCCAACAAACCAAAATGCTCGACTTCAGAGTCGAGTACAGCCAGGGCTGTTTCTTTACCTGCATCGCGCAATTTTTTGCGCCCGCGCATCACGCCTTGCGATGTTTTGACTGCCGTCTCCAATAAATTCAGGCGTTCAATGCCTTTTTTGTACTGGTTCCAAGCAACTCGCACGGATTCTTTTGTTTTATTGCTGATATTTTTTTCTTTTTCCGCACTTTCGCGGTAGTCATAGGCTGCGGCTTGTGCTTTGCTCACAGTTTCACGGCCGGCAAACACGTTCCAGCTGAGCTTGACGAGGACTGAATCTTCGTCTTTGCGGTAAAGCTGGCCTGCATCGTTCTCGCGATTACGTGTGCCAACCAAGTCGACGTTAGGCATAAAGCCAGCGTTTTCAATGCTGATCAGACGATAGGCACGCTCGGTTGCCATACGTGCGGCCTGCAAACGTGGGTTGCTGTCATCGGCCTCTTCCATGGCGCTCTCTACTGAGGCGGGCATGCGCTTATCCATCACCAGCACATCTTGGAATGTCTTGAGATCAGGGCTTTTGCCAAACACTTGTTCGTATGACGAAATCGCATCACGCAAACCTTGTTCATAAAGCACGCGGCGTTCACGAACGATTTGCAAGCGGGTTGCGGCTTGCAGCTCATCCACAATCACCCCACCACCTCGTTCCACTCGTTGTTTTTCCATTTCCAGCTGACGTTTGGTCGTAGCCTCGTTGATCTCACTCAGATTGATCAACATTTGATTCTTCAGCACGTTCAGATACGCCGTGATGGCCTCCAGAAGCACCTCTTGTGAGGTAGCGCTTCGGTCAGCGTTTTTCATTTGACGTTCGACTTTGGCAACGCCTGTGGCAGCCAAGGTCTTGCCGCCGTTGAAGATGTTTTGAGTGACAGTGACGGTTTGCTTTTGACGCGTCAAGTCGCTGGCCTTGGGGTCACCCGGCTTGTCAGGTGTGGAGTAGCTGGTGGTACTGATTTTTTCGGGTCCACGTTCGGCTGCGACGTCAATCTTTGGATACCAACCCGCTTTGGCGGCGGTTTCGCGTTTTTCTGCAGCCGTGACAGCAAAACTGCTGGCGCGCAACATGGGGTGGTTGTCGCGTAAATAAACCAACTCAGACTGCAAATCGGCCGCATACAACTGCGAGGCCATGCTCGCAATTGCCACTGAAATGAGGTGCTTTTTCATACGAACTTCCTTAGATTTCTTTGAACGCGTCGGCTTTGAGCTTGAGCACCGGCTTGAGCAGCGCCCACATGATGGATTGGGTGTCGACTTTGATATCGACTTCACCCACCATGCCTGGGGTAATGGGGTAAACGCCCGGTCGATCACCCAACCACGACTTATCAGTGCTGACGATGACGCGGTAGAACTGTTCTTCGTTACGACCTAAATCGGTATCGGCCGCAATGCCGCTGACCGTTCCGTTTAAGCCCCCGTATCGCAAGTAGTCATAGGTCGAAATCTTGACCAGCGCGTCTTGACGCATATTGATATAGCCACGGTCGCTAGGGCTGAGCTTGACCTCGATGACCAGCTGATCCTTGAGCGGCACCACCTCCATGATGGGTTCACCCGGCTTGACCACGTTGCCTGCCGTTTGGAAGCGGACGTTTTTGACCACCCCGTCGATGGGCGCACGAATGACCGAGCGATCTTCTTGGTCGTTGGCGCGGGTCAGCTCTTCAGACAGGCTGGCCATTTTGCGTTCCATGTCGGTGGCCTCATTGGCCGACTCGCGGTTGAAACGCGCTTCCTCTTGTTGGCGTCGTGCCACCGATTCATTGATACCAGCCTGCAAGCCCGTGATGGACTGACGCAGCGAGGCAATCTCACCGCTCAAACGCTCAAAATTGGACTGGCGCTGGAAATGCTCGAGCTGCGAGGTGAGCTTGTCTTTCACTAAATCGGCAGAAATGGCTACTTCTTGCTTGGCGATTTTGAAGCTGGCTTCTAAAGCCACCAAGCGCTCGCGCGATTCGGCTAGCTTTTGGCGGTTTTGGGTGACCACGTTGTCAAACGCCTGCAGGGAATTGCGACGCTCATCGCGTCGGCTGCTGTGGCTGTGTTGCTCGGCTTCAACCAAATTAGGGAACTTGGCGGCCAAATCATCGGGCCAAACGGGGTCGACACCCAAAGCTTCTGCGTCGAGGCGGATTTTGGCCAGTTTGAGCGAAGCCATACGCGCATTCATCTCACCACTGTTGATGCCACTGGTTGCCAAATCGAGCTGCACGAGCGGGTCGCCGGCTTTGACCTCTTGGTTTTCGCGCACCACGATGTCTTTGATGATGCCGCCTTCCAAATGCTGAATGACCTTGACCTTGTCAAACGGAATGACCTTGCCCGGCGCGGTGACCACGCGGTCAACCCGGCCAATCAAGGTCCATAAAAAGATGACGACGAACAAAGCCAACAGGCGCCGCTGTGAAGCGCGCCATCGGGGCTCGCCAAGGTCGTTCAAGACTTTGTCTAAGTTAATCGCTGTGTTTTTTGACATGTCACTCATGGTTTAGCAACATTCATACCGAGCTTGGGCAAGATGTCCGTGGCAGGCCCAGCCGCGACTAGCTTGCCTTTGTTCATGACCAAGATGCCATTGCAGTGGCTGAGCATGAAGGGGCTGTGCGTGACAACGACAACCGTGTGGTCTTTGGCCAGTTCTTTGAGGGTCTGCACCAGATGCAGTTCCGAGTCGCGATCCAACTCAGCAGTGGGCTCGTCCAGCAGCAACACGGGCGGATCGTTGAGCAAGGCTTGCGCGATGGCAATGCGCTTGGTTTGACCCGCAGAAAAGCGCTGGGCGCCCTCGCCGACTTGGGTGGCGTAGCCATCGGGCAAGTCGATGATGAATGGGTGGGCACAGGCCCGCTGGGCGGCGCGGATGATTTGTTCGTCCGTCGCATCGGGGTTGGCCAAGGCAATGTTGTCGCGGATCGAGGCCGATAAGAGCTGGTTGGTTTGAGACAAATAGCCAATGCGCCTGGCCAGCTCGGTTTGGGTGAACTGGTGCAAGTCAGCGCCGTCAATCAGCACACGGCCTTCATGCGGGGGGTACAAGCCACGCATGATTTTGAGCAAAGTGGTTTTGCCGCTGCCGTTGGGGCCAACGATGCCGTGCAAGCCACCCGCGCCAATTTCGCCCGAAATGGGTTGCAGCAACAGGTTGTCGCTTTGTGGGAACTTGAAGGTCACGCCCTCCAAGCGCAAGGCACCGGTCGGGCGCGACAGCGAAATCACGCTTTGGGTGCGATCGACCTCCATAGCAAACAAAGCGTCCAAACGCTTTTTGGCAGCACGGAACTGACCAAAGGTGCGCCACTGACCCACCAATTGGACCAAGGGAGGCACCATGCGACCCGCCAACATATTGGTGGCGATCAGGGAGCCCATGCTGATGAGCTGGTTCAGAATAGCCAGGGCGCCAATGCTGGTGGTCAGCACCGAGTTGGCCGTGGTCATGCCATGCGCCAGCTCGCGGTAGTGGTCAGCTTCGCGGCTGCGTGCCAGCGACTCGTTCATCCAGCGGGCGTAGTGGTCTTCCCAGCGACGCTGCACCGACTCGTTGGCGCCCAAAGCTTTGAGACTCAGACGAATCGAGGCCAGCTCGTTCAAAGCCACATCGCGGCTGACCAGCTGTTCACGCTCGGTTTCAGTGGCACCACGGGTCACTTGTCCCGAACGCCAGGCCAAGGTCACAAAAGCGGCAATGGTGAGCAAGGCCACAGGCAACAAAGGCAAGGCCAACACCGCTACCACGACCAAGGACAACAACATAAAGGGCAGATCGATCAGCAGCATGGCTGTGCTACCAGAACAGGTGGTGCGCACAATTTCAATGTCGCGATACACCGCTTGCCAAAAGCCAGCTGAACGGCCTTCGAGCGCCAAGGTCGGCAAATTGAGCATGCGCTGCAGGGTTTCGCGGGCGATTTGCACCTCCACACGGGCGCCCACGCGCTGCAAAAGCAAAGAGCGCCCAGCCCGGAACACATGGTCCATCACGATGGCAATGGCCATGCCAATGACCAAGGCTGCCAACGTGGAATAGCCCGCATGACCAATGACTTGGTCATACACCTGCATGGTGAACACGGCGGCAAACAAGGCCAATATATTGATGGCCAACGACAACCCCAAGGCTTGGCGGTAGGCATCGCGGTAAGGCCACAGCAGCTCTCGCAGCCAGTCTTGCTGGGCTTGAGCATCGGGCAACGACTGGAGCTGGTGGTCGGGTTGGGCGTCGGGCGCGGTGACAAACTGCCAGCCCCACTTGACGCCCTTGCGGGTTTCTTGGCTGACGGTGCTCACTGCCTCGCCAATGGCTTGTTTTTTGGCTTTCAGGTCTTCCTTGTCAAGGTTTAGCCACGCACGCGAGCCGCCGCTGCCGTGACGCAGCCAGTCAAGGCCGAACCACGCGCGACGACTGCCTTTGTCGTCGGCACTGCCAAGGAATTCCTTTTTCATGTTTAGCTGAAATGCCTGGAGTTCGCATCGATGCTGTCCGCAATGGCCACGTAGATGTTGTCACTGCCATGCTGGTACACCGAGAAACTTTGGCCGGTGTAGCCGCTGACATTGACCTGTCCCACAGAGTTGCTAGACCAACCTCCAGTGAGGTTGACCACGTCGCCTGTGTTGTTCGTACCTGAGCCGTCGATGACCAGAACATGTCCTTTCTGATAAGTGGGGTCTGAGATCGCTGTATTCGTCTCCCCTGTTATCGACAGCACATCCAGATGGTTTAGCGTGATGTTCTGGTTTCCATTGCCGAGCTTGAAAATTTCGACGTTTTCAACCAAATCGTCGCGCTTGGCCGTGAAGTCCATGGTCGCGTTGGCGGTGAACTCCAAGGTGTCAATGCCCGTGCCGCCGTCGATCTTGAAGAAGTCGACGATGGCGCCACTCTCATTGTTGACAAAGCGTACTTGCAGCAAGTCGTCGCCAGCGCCGCCCAATAGCACATCGGCTCCGCCGTTGCCCACCAAGGTGTCGTCGCCAGCGTTACCGATGAGGCGGTCAGTGCCTTTCGCATTGCTTGGCGTCTTGATGGCGTCAGCCAGCAAGGTTTCGCCTTGCGTGCCTTCAATGTGCTTGACGGCAATGTTGCTGTCGCCCGTGAGGAACGAGTCGCCGTAGAAGATTTGCATGTTGGTGGTGGCGTTGGTCAGGCTGACGTCGTCATAGCCGTCGCCATCCACGTCGCCCAGGGCCGTCCAGTAGCCGTTGCCTGTGCGCAGCAGCTGAATACCGTAGTCCTGCATTTCCAGCAAGCTGATATCTTGCCAGCCAGCTTGGCGACCAAAGATGAGGTAGGACGAGCCAAGGCTGGTGGTGCCTGCGTTATCCGCCTCTTGGTCACCCGGAGCTTGGAAGATGAAGTCATCCAAGCCGTCGCCGTTCATATCGCCCACGCCCGTCCAGCTGTATTCGCCGGCTCGGTCAAAGTCGACCGCACCGGTGATGCGGAAACCCAGCTTATTCGTGGCCAAGTCGGTGAGGTTCAAGTCGGCATTGTTCCAATGCCCAGCTTGGCCAAACACCACATACAAGCCACCGTTGTTTTTGGCGTTGAAGTCGTTGGGGTCGTTGCTGTTGCCCAAGGCTGACAGGAGCAAATCGTCGTAGCCATCGCCGTTGATGTCGCCCAGTGCCGAGTAAGTACCGTTCAAGGTGATGCCGGTTTCGGAGATGAGCTTGGTCAATCGCGGCGCGCCATTGCTGCCCGCTCCACTCACCCAGCTAGCAGGTGATGTCCAGCTGGCGGCGCTAGCGCCACCGTAGACGATGTAGTTGCTGATGTTGCTGGGGTCAGAGACCAGCATGTCGGTGTAACCGTCGCCATCAATGTCGCCCACATTGGCATAGCGGCCAAAGTCACCCAGATCCACGGCTGTGCCCAAGTTGGAGGCCGAGGCATTGAAGCCCGAGCCCATGCTGGCTCGGCCAAAGTAAATCTGGCCATTGCTGCCGGCCATGAAATCGTCATAGCCGTCGCCGTTGAGGTCGCCCATCGAAACAGGCGCCCAACCATTGCCTAAGTAAGAAGAGCTACTGCCGCCGGTGTACACCACATCCGCCGTGGTGGCGCTGGTTGTGTACGAGTACGTCGTTTGTGCACTGGGAACGTCACTGGCATACAGGGGGTCATAGGTTTGCCCCGTATAGCTGCCAGCATAGCCGCTCCATGTGCTGGGCATCGCATTGGCTTGCGCGATGGCCCCCACAGCGCCAGTGCCGCTGGTGCTGAGCGTAGTTTGGGTCACACTGCCAGAGACGCGGTTGGTGAATATGGCGTTGCCACCATCAAACACATACAAACGACCTTCATTGCTGGCAGTCCATCCGTCTGGGCTTGTCCAGTCGTCGTTGTAAATTGTGCGATCGCCTATGTTGTAGGTGAACGAATTCACACCACGCGCCACCACCATCAGGTTTGATTGGCCATCGCCATCAAAGTCACCCAATAAGCCGAGACCGTTGCCAAAACCCTCGTGCGCAGAAGCGCTGGAGGTGAGCTTGATGTAACCTGCATTCGCGCCAGTTGGTGCTTCGTTGGCCGAAACACTCAAGCTGCCCAAGCCTCCGGCGGCACCATAGACCACATACACATCGCCCGATGTGTAGTTGTAATTGCTTAAGGTTGTACCACCCTGCCATCCATACACGTTGCTCCAATAGCGGTCACGGTACACATATGCTGCCGTGGTGACGTTAGTTCCTGCATCGCGCATGGCGAAATCCATGAAGCCGTCGTTGTTGACGTCGCCAATGGCCACTAAGAAGCTGTTGTTCTGGCTGTCCACGCCCATGTCGAGGCTGATGGTGTCCACGCGGAACTGCGAGGTGAGATCCACCGCGTCTTGGCCATCGCCACCATTGACGGTGTCAGCACCAGCCAAAGGCGTCAAGGTGTCGTTGATCGCGTTGCCCGTGCTGCTGCCCGTGAGGCTGTTGTTGCCATCGGTGCCCACATAGGTGCTGCCTGAGGTGGTGGGCATGGCGTAGTTGGTGACCAACGTGCTGTCCCCGGGGCAGACAATTTTGAGCAACACACCGTCTTGCAAGAACAACTTGGTGGTGATGTTGCTGACGCTGTCATAGCTTCGGCTTGAGCTCCACAGTGTGTAGTCTGTCAAACCAATGGTGTCACCCGCCCCTGCGTTGATCAGCACTTGGTTGGAGCTGCCCGACATGGCGCGCACAGCAGCCAAGTCGAGGGTCAGTTTGGTGGTGGCCGCTGCAGTGAGGTCGAGCACCTCAATGCCTGTGAGCGCAGGATGACTGCCATTGACGAGATTGATGCTGGCCTCGCTCATGAGCAAGGTGTCCAAGCCGTCGCCGCCGTCGATCACGGCGTCTAAGCCGTCGTAGACCAGTTGGTCATCGCCCGCTTGGCCGTAGACGGCATCAATGCCGATACCACCATCGAGTGTGTCGTTTCCACTGCCGCCTTCAAGCACGTCGTCGCCACTGCCGCCCAGCAGGCTATCGGCGCCGCTTTGGCCGTAGAGGTGGTCGTCGCCAGCGGCGCCATCGATCGTGTCGTTGCCCGCTTGGCCTTCCAGCCAATCGGCGTTGGCGCTGCCCAAGAGGCTGTCAGCGCCGGCGGTGGCGATGACACGCTCGACCGTGGCCAAGGTGTCGCTGCCCTCGCCTGTCACGCTGCCCGAGGTCAGGTTGACGGTGATGGGGCCAGCTGCGGCGCTGTAGTCGACCGTGTCGATGCCATTGCCACCGGTGATGCTGTCGTTGCCTAAACCGCCCACGAAGGTGTCGTCACCGTCGTTGCCTGTGAGCGTGTCGTTGCCATCCAAGCCCCAAATCACATCCGGGCTGGCGCTGCCGTTGATGGTTTCGGCAGACGCCGTACCTGTCAGGCGAACGCTGGCTTCGGCAGAGATGCACAACGTGACGGTCGCCGCTGGCGAGGTAGATGTACCGGTCCAATTGCGGTAAACCGAGTTGCCCACCACGGTATTGGCACCCAAAGCCCACGTGCCCACTAGTTCGAGCACGTCTTGGTCATCGGCGTAAACCGTCAGTGCATCGCTAGAGGTTGAGACAGCGGCCACGGAGGCAACGCTCAAAGTGAGCTTCGTTCCTTGCGAGCCACGCAGGTCAATCACTTCGATGTTCTTGATTTGCGTGCCGCTGATGCCTGCTGCCGTCAGGTCGAGGGCAGCATCACGCACCACTAAGGTGTCGGTGCCGGCTTCGCCGTCCACAGTGGCATCGGCTGCGTCATAAATGAGGGTGTCATTGCCAGCGCCAGCCAAGATGGTGTCGGCACCCGCCCCGCCATCGATCCAGTTGGCGTTGAGGTCTGTGACTGTGATGGCGTCTGCGTATTGAGTACCCAGTAGGTTTTCAATGCTGTAGAGCGCATCGTTGTTGGTCGTATCGGCAAACACAGCAGAGCCCAGGGTGTCGCCGTTCAGGGTGATGGTTACACCGCCTGTAGCGTCTGAAAAATCGGCTGTGTCTGTTCCCAAGCCGCCAACCAAGGTGTCGGCGCCCAGCCCGCCCATGAGCCAGTCGTTGCCCAAGCCGCCTTCTAAGCGGTTGGCAACGCTAGAGCCAATCAGCCAGTCGTCGCCCGAGCCGGTTTTGGCCCACTCGACAGTGCTGAGTGTGCCGTTGAGGCTGCTGAGGGTGTCGACATCGGTGTTGGTGCTGACCGTGGCAGTGGACACCACGGTACGGGCGTCAACGCCGTTGTAGCGCACACTGCCGAGGTTGACGCGCACGGCGTCCACCCGGTCGGCGTAGTCGACCATGGATTTGTCGGCATCGGCCGCGCTGCTGGTAGTTTGGTGGGTGCCAATCAGGCTCTCACCGGTCGTCAACGCTGAGCCACGAACCACGTCGGTGCTGACCGCTTCTTGGACTTTGACCACCAAGCTGTAGGTGTTACCCGACAAGGTGTAAGTCGAGGTGAGCTCGCGGTAACCACCGCTGCTGGTGACGCTTTGCGTCCAAACTGAACGGTCATTGAAGAACACGCTATCGCCCGCCACACCGTCAACTTTGAGGGTGTGTGTCGCGCTAACGCCAGTGGTCATGCGGTACACCGCTGCTTGGTCCAGCACCAAGCTGTTGCCGACATTGGCCGTGCCAGCCACGATGTCATGGGCGCCACTGAGGTCAACCACCTCAAGGTCTTTGAGGGTGGCGCTAAAGAGCGTGGTGTTGGTCAAGTCGGTGTTGACATAGCGCGTGACCAAGGTGTCCACACCGTCGCCGCCGAGCACCGAGGTGTCGTCTTTGTCAAGGAAGAAGACGTCATCGCCGGTGCCACCTTCGAGCGTATCTGCGCCCTCGGCACCCCATAGGGTGTCGTTGCCCTGGTTACCTTTGAGGTGGTTCACGCCGGCAGAACCGAGCAAGATGTCGTTGGAAGTACCACCCCAAGCGTTTTCAATGCCGTAAATGGTGTCGGTGTAGCCCAAGCCGTCTTTGGCTTGGTTGACCGCCAAGTTCACACCCGCAATGCTGTGGGCTTCGTCGTCCAAGTTGACTTGCACCGAGTAGGTGGAGGCGCTGTAGTCGAGCACGTCGACACCGCCGAAGACGCGGCCGTAGTAGTAGCCCGCGTAGCTGTCCACCGACACGCTGGCGTAATCGCCACCGTAAATAGTGTCATTGCCCAAACCGCCCACAAAGGTGTCGCTGCCGTGCTCGTGCAGGGTGCTACCCAACACATCGTCGCCATCGCCACCGTAGAGCAAGTCGTTCCCCAAACCACCCAAGATAGTGTCAGCACCATCGCCACCCAACAGGGTGTCGTTGCCCGTTTCGTAGAAATACGTGTCGTAGGTGTAATCGTTGATGTAATCTGAGGTGATGTATGCACCCATGCGGTCGTTGCCAGTGCCACCAATGATCAAGTCATTGCCATCGTTGCCGTACAAGGTGTCATCGCCAGCACCGCCGTCGATCGTGTCTGTACCTGAGTTGGCCCACTCCAAATAATTGCGGTAGTCGTAGTTATAGGTCTGCCCGCCACCATGAATCACATCGAAGCCATCGCCACCCAACAAGGTGTCGTTGCCACGACCGCCCCAAATGACGTCGTTGTCAGCGCCGCCATCGATGTAGTTGTAGCCCGTATCCACGACTGATTCGGACGAGTATTGACCATACAAATAGTCTGAGCCAGCGCCACCCCAAATCGAGTTATTGCCTGAACGGCCTGTGACGTTGTCGTTACCCTCGCCAGCAAAGATGGAGTCATTGCCATCGCCGCCGTCGAGGGTGTCATTGCCGGCTTGGCCGTCAATCATGTCATTGCCCGACCCGGCATACACCGCATGGGCATCACTGCTGTCATAAATGGTGTCGGCACCTGAGCCGGTGGAGAAGGATTCAAACTCTCGGATGACATCGGTCACGCCACTGACCACGGCAGTACCAGCCACCAAGTCCAAGGTCATATTGCTGTTCACCGAGCTGTAGCTCAAGTTATCACTGCCGGCTCCACCCACCAAGGTTTGCGCCGCTTTGGACGCACCTGTGCCGCGCAAGGTGATGATGTCGTTGCCATCGCCCAAATCGACCCAGCCTGCTACAGAGTCTTCAATGTAAACACGGTCAGCACCGCTGCCTGTTTTAAGCCACTCCAAGCCAGACAAGGTGTCAGTTTGGGTGCCACTGTCTGATCGCTGGGCAGTCGAGGCTGCCACATAGTTGCTGCCCGTCCACAGGCCGCCATCGGTGGCTGACAAGTTCACAAACACGCTGGCCGTGTTGTTGGAGTAGTCCAACAAGGAATCCGTGCCTGCGCCGCCGGTCAAGGTTTGTCCAGCGTTGCCCGAACCACGCACCACATCTTGTGTGATGACATGTTGAACTTGAACGACTGCACCACTGGCATGGGTGTACACGTCATAGGCCAAGCTGTTGAGAGTCGTGGTGCTGGCCACCCATGTTTCGCCACTGGCGAACATAACCACATCACCCACCTGACCATCCACACGCAAGGTCTTGCTGCCATTGGTCATGGCAAGCACGGCGGCAGAGTCGAGTTTGACGGTGTTGCTTTGACCACTGCCCCATTGCTGCAGGTCCATCACCTCAATGCTGCTGAGTTTGGGCAGTCCAGAGTTAGCGGTGAAGTCGCGGTAACGGTCAGCTACGGCCAACACGTCCACGCTGGTATCTTGAGTTGTCACCAAGTCGGCCACTGGGCCAGTGCTGCTGGCAGTGAACAAAACGCTTGGCCCCACTGCGCTGGAGATGGCATAGCCGCTCAACGCACCACTGAAGGTGCTGCCTGTCGGCGCAGTTTGGCTGGCAAACGCGCTGGCCACTTGGGCAGCCGTCAAATTAGTGGCGTTGTCTGTGGTCAGGGTCAAGCCACCCAAAGTGATGGACTGGCTGAGTGCTAAATCATTAAAAGTAACAGTGGTTTTTTCTGCAGTGGGTGTGCCGCTGGAAGTTCCATCGCGGGTAATGGCCCACAAAGCGCCGCCAGCGCTGGCATCGCGCACGTCCACATGCGAGGTGCCACCAACGGCGAGGTCAGCCACGTTGCTGTCTGCGGTGGTGCTGGTGAACACTGCCACGCCGCTGCCCAAAGCCGTTGCGGTAAAGCCTGTCAACGTGCCAGTCAGCGTGCCTGTGCTGGCTGTGCCGCTGGCAAAAACCGTGGCCACATCCGCGGCCTTCACACTGGCGCCACTGGGCGCCTTGTAGGTCAGGCCAGCAAATGTGACGCTTTGGTTGGCAGCCAAATCTGCGAATGTGACAGTGGCCGTCTCTGTACGTGCGGGTGAGGCAACGCTGGAGCCTTGCGAGATGACCACCACATGGGCTTGGTCCACCTTGTCGTCGGAGCCGCCGTCAATGGTGTTGGCCGCCGCATCAAAGTAGAGCGTGTCGCTGCCAGAACCACCGTAGAGCTTGTCGGCACCGCCCACGCCCATGAGCGTGTCGTTGCCTGCGCCGCCGTAGACGGTGTCGTTGCCACTGCCGGCATTGAGCAAGTTGTTGGTGCTGTTACCAATCAGTAAATCGCTGCCTGAACCAGTGATGATGTTTTCAATGTTCAGGACGGTGTCTTCAACCCCAACCGAACCTTCGGCCACTTTGCCCGTGTTCAAGTTGGCGGTGACGGGTGACGCGTTGGCGTAATCCACCGTGTCGGAACCTGCGCCACCATCGATGGTTTGGTTGATCGACACATGGCCGCGGAACACTTCATCCACAACGGTGCCGGTGATGGCAGCCAGGGTCGTGTCGGCATTGGCCCAAGCCGAGCTGTAGTTCACCTTCACTTTGGGGTCGACGTACACCACCATCGCGCTGTCGCTGGAGAGCACGTACTTGATATACACGCCAGAGGGCAAGGTTTCGGCACTGAGTTTCCAGGCGCCGTCAGCCAAGCTTAGGGTGTCGCCCCAATCGCCTTCGATTCGCAAGACTTTGCTGTCGGTCATGGCCGTGATTTGCGCCACATTCAAGCGTAAGTCGTTGCCGTAGCCATTGGCGTTGTCGCCAAGTTCAATCACATCGATCGAGCTGATGCTGGGCTCGACGCTCACCGTCAAATCCGTCAAGGCCAAGTTGCTGATCAGAGTGTCGGTACCTGCGCCACCCGTGACCGTGGCGGTACGAGCCTCCAAGGTCAGGTTGTCGTTGCCCCCTGTACCGCCGACGCTGCCACTCAAGTAGGTGGTGGGTGCGCTCAAGGGCGTCACGCTCCAAGTGCCTGTAGGCGGTACGGCCGCACTGTTGGCTGCAGCTGTGCCCGCCACCAAAGCGGCACCGTCCAAAGCCTTGAGCTGCAAGTTGGTTTGACCAAGATTGGTGGTGGTGTCGGTGAAGTTCAGGTTGTTTGAGAACTGCACCGTCACGGTCGCCCCGTTGTGGGTGGCGGTGTAAATCTTGCCGCCAGCACCATTGATCTGGGCTTCGCCAGCGTACGTCCAGAAGCCCCAGTCGCTGAGCACCAGCATATCGCCAGCGTCGCCGTCGATGCGCAGCACTTTGTTGCTGTCGGTGAGCGCAGCCACCGATTCGCGGTTGAGCACCACGGTAGTGGCATTGCGCCCACGCAGATCAAGCAACTCGATGTTGCTGATGCCGCTGGTGCCGCTGGCCAAGGTGAAGTCGTAGCTGTTGCCACCCATTTGCAGAGTGTCAAAGCCTGTGCCACCGTTGACAGTGGCATCAGCTGTTTTGGCCAACAAGCTCACGTTGGAGACGTGTTGGTTATTGTCGCTATCGCTAAAGGCCACGTCCCACACCAAGGTGTCGTCGCCCTCTTCGCCTAACAACGTGTCGTTTTCTGTGCCGCCGGTGAGGGTGTCATTGCCAGTGCTGCCGACCAAGCTGTCTGAGCCCGTGCCGCCCACGAGGCTGTCGTGACCACTGCCGCCATACAGGCTGTCAGACCCATCGCCACCGCTGAGGGTGTCGTTTCCAGCGTAGCCCCACAAGGCTTCAGCGGTGGCACCACTGCCGGTGAGGGTGTTGTCGCCCTCGCTGCCTTTGAGCAGCTGCAAGCCCGCCACTTGGGTGCCAATGGTGGTGGCCACTTTGACGGTCACGCTCACGCCTTCAACAGTGGCGGTGAAGGTGTTGTAGCCCGCGTAGGTGACGGTGTCTGCGCTACCCAAATCGGCATTGAGCACCACGGCATCCGCCACACCACCTTCGATGGTGAGCGTGCGCGCGGTGCCGGCCATGCGGTAAACCGCTGCCTTGTCTAAGGTGATGCTTTGCGGCGACTCGGCGTTCAAGCGCAGCACTTCCACGCCTGAGATGACGGGCATTTGCCAGGTTTGGCTGAAGTCCACATCCGCGTCGTTGACAAGCAAGGTGTCAGTGCCTGCACCGCCCGTGATGGAAACGTCAGACTTGTCAAACACCAAGCTGTCGCCGCCGCTGCCGGCAATGACAATGTCTGCACCCAAGCCGCCGTCGAGCGTCATGACGCTGGCGCCACCATAAATCACGTCGTCGCCCGAGCCACCCACAACGGCTTCGAGGTTGCTCAGGGTGTCGGTTCCGCCTTGGCCGTCGTTGGCTCGGCCTGCGGCCACACCGCGCTGAGTGATGGCGCTGAAGTTGACCACCACGGACTCAGTTTGGCCACTGTAGTCCAGCGTGTCGGTGCCGCTGCCGCCGTTGAGGGTGTCGTTGCCAGCGCCGCCGCGCAAGGTGTCGTTGCCGGCGTCGCCCAACAGGCTGTCGTTGCCCAAGCCGCCTTCAACCCAGTCGTCGCCGTCACCGGCTTGTACCGTGTCGTCGCCCGAGCCTGCATCCAGCGTGTCGTTGCCGGCGTCGGCCACGATGGAGTCCGCGCCTGCATGGGTGAAGATGCGACTGGCTTTGCTGCCATCCACCACCACATCGTTGCCCGAGCCCGTGCTCAGGTGTTCAATGCTGATGAGGGTGTCTACATCACCAAAGCCGTCTGCTGCAGTACCTGCGGCCACTGTGATGCCACGCACTGTGACAGCACTGCCACTTTGGTTGACATACACGTTGCCCGTTTGGGTGGAAAAGTCGAGCGTGTCCACGCCGTCACCACCATCCAAGGTCTCGTTGCCGAGTGAGGCATACAGGTGGTCATTGCCACCCTGACCAACCAGCGTTTCGTCAGCTGGGGTGTAAAGGGTATTGACAACCATGGTGGCACTGCCTGTGATGTAGGCACCCGCGTAGCTGGGTGCGCTGGCATCCAACACGACCTCGAAATTGCTACTGACCAACAGTTTGGCCTTGAGGGTGGTGCCCTCATATACCTCGGCCGCTTTGTAGACCACGCCGTCGAGCATGACGTTACGGGCTTGTTGCCACACCACGGTCCCGCCCAAGAGCAAGGTGTCGCCCGCATCGCCGTGCAAGGTGAGCGTGTTCAGTGCCGTGCCATTGACGGTCATGGCATTGAGCGTGGCTGTGCCCAAGCGCAGCCACTGAGCACCGTTGCCGCGCAAATCGAGCGCTTCGACTTTGCTGACCAAGGTGTTGCTGCTGAGGTCGCGCACTTCGTCGCGCCACAGCACGGTGTCATAGCCGTCGCCGCCGTCGATGGTGTCGTTGGCGTCGTACACCAAGGTGTCGTCGCCCGCCTCGCTTTTGAGGTTGTCGCTGCCCGCGCCACCATCAAGGTAGTCGCCACCGGCACCGGCTTCAAGGTAGTCGGCGCCATCGCCACCGCGCAGGGTGTCGTTACCGTCAGATCCGTAAAGGCTGTCGTTGCCT
>JACCDZ010189166.1_pt1 | contig 25822 bp, 20 predicted proteins | sample 7449551 | NCBI WGS metagenome assembly JACCDZ01 (sample SAMN15323452, study PRJNA562643) | freshwater metagenome | isolation source: river surface water | place: USA:Blue River Watershed | collected 2017-08-18 | reverse complement strand
TCTGAACTTCTGGGCCACGTGGTGTGGTCCCTGCAAAATTGAGATGCCGGCGATGGAACGGTTGTATCGATCGTTCAGCCGTAAGGAGTTTGAGATCCTGGCGGTCTCAACCGATGCCCAGGGTACGACGGTCACTCGCCCCTTTCAGCAAGAGATCGGCTTCACGTTTCCCGTGCTCCATGACGCGGATTTTAGAATCGGACTTCAGTATGGCGCCCGCCAGTTGCCGATGACATTTCTGATCGATCGCAAGGGCATCATTCGTAATCGGATTCCCGGTGCTCGTGACTGGAGCGCGCCGGCGGGGAAACGTCTGGTCGAAGCGTTGTTGCAGGGGTCCTAGTATGACCGACTCGGTGCAATCGATTTCACTGGTGGCTGCGTTTTCAGCCGGACTACTGTCTTTTGTGTCTCCTTGCGTGTTGCCGCTGGTGCCGTCGTACATCTCCTACATCACGGGGCTTTCGATCGAACAGCTGACCGATGTTTCAGAACGAAGCCGCTTTCGTAAGGCCATTATTCTGAACTCGCTGCTGTTTATCGCGGGCTTCTCAACGGTATTCGTGGCGTTCGGTGCTTCGGCGAGTCTGTTGGGCCAGGCGTTGATTACCTACCAAGAACATCTACGACGGTTCGGAGGAATTGTCGTGATTGTGTTCGGGCTCTATCTCCTGGGGATTCTGAATCTGAATTTCCTGAAAATGGAACATCGGTATCAATTCCGGAATCGCCCGGCCGGATTTCTTGGATCGTTTCTAATCGGAATCGCCTTTGCGGCTGGGTGGACGCCATGCGTCGGGCCTGTGCTCGGGACGATTCTCCTGTATGCGAGCACGACGGAGTCGATGTACAGTGGAGTCGTCTTGCTCACGTGTTACTCTTTGGGATTAGCGCTGCCGCTGTTCCTCACGGCGCTGGGGGTCGATCGATTCCTGAGTTACTTCAAGGAAGTGCGAGCCTACCTCTGGGGCGTCTCCACAGTGAGCGGGGTGCTGCTCATTGTCGTGGGCGTGATGATCTATGCGAATTCGCTGACCATGATTACGAGCTTTCTCGAACGATACGGGATTGGCTGGTACCTCGGGCAGTAATCAGAATCTGTGTTTTCTTCCACATCTGGCTTTTCCTGAACGTCCGCGCAACAGCACATTCTCCACGTCGTTCAGGCCGAGCCAGGTTCGGAGCACGGCGTTCCACCTCGGTATACGGCATATGGCCGATGGGCAGGCACACACAACCTACGATGTGATTATTGTCGGAATGGGACCGGCAGGGGCCGCCGCTGCTGCGGTCCTCAGCCGCGGCGGCCTGACTGTGCTCGGCTTGGATAAGGAGCTGCATCCCCGTTATAAGGTATGCGGCGGCGGGCTGTCGGCGCGCATCGACCAGGTGTTAGAGCCTGGGTTTCGATCTGTGGTCGAGCAGTCGGTGAATGGCGTGCGGTTTGTCTATCGCGGACAGGATCCGCTACTCATCCAATCAGCCCAGCCGATTGCTTATATGGTCATGCGGGATCGTTTCGATCACTATCTCGTTCAAGAGGCCATCCAGGCAGGAACTGAAATCCGGACCGGCGACGGCGTGGTCGAGATCAAGCAGGACCCTGATGGCGTCGAAGTCGCGACAGGGCAGGGTCGCCATCGCGCAAAGATCGTCATCGGGGCAGACGGGGCCAATAGCCTGGTTGCCAGGCAGCTGTTTCCGAATAGATCTCAGTATCGGGCTCCGGCGCTTGAGAGTGAGGTGCTGATCGGAAACGGCCGGCATTTCCCGGGAGCCACTACGATTCTCGTGGATGTGGGCGTGGCTCGTCAGGGGTATGGATGGATCTTCCCCAAGCGGGAGGGCCTGTCTGTGGGGGTCGGAGAGTTTCGTCGCAAAACGACGAGTTTGCGCGCGACCTTTGAGCGCTTCGTCAACGCAGAGCAAGGTCTGACCGGCTGGACGGTGCCGCGTCCGGTGGGGCATCCGATTCCTGCCTATGCGGAGCCTGAAGGGCGACAATATGAGGAAAGTTCCTCCCGGTTCGTCGCCGGTCGAGCGGCGCTGGTCGGTGATGCGGGTCATTTGGTCGACCCCCTGTTTGGAGAGGGAATCTATTACGCGGTCCGTTCCGGCCAACTTGCGGCCCGTGCGGTTTTGGATCACAGGAACGACCACCACGAGTCGCTGGCTGCTTACGAAACGGCGTTAGAACGTGAAATTTTGCCGGACTTTCGTGTGACGGCAAGGATTGCCCGGGTCATTTATGCATTCCCTCGCCTCGGATTCAAACTCCTGCGCCGCTACCAGGATGTGGTTCAAGATTATTTCGAAGTCCTGCAGGGACGCACCACCGCCCAGCAATTTCTGCCCAACGCGAAGAAACGCCTGAAGGCATCGGTCAACGACCTCCTCCTCGAAGCATTCCATCTGCGATAAGCGGCAGTCTCTGGGCTTCAGCACCATGCCCCAAGTCGGCACGAGACGAACGGCTGGGTAAGGGACACACTCGGCGCGCGCTTCAGGTCAGGCACGGCTGATGAGGCGGGAGCGCTAAAGTTCGACGAGGGGACGGAGGCGGCAAGCAGCGTGTTGGACGGTTGATTTTTCGGCGACGGCGCGTCCTTGCTGGCCGCGAGTGCCGTCGACGATGATTTTTTCTCCAGCTTGGCCAACAGTCGGCGGCCGCTTCCGGCGACGTCGCTGTTCGGATATTTTTCAGCCAACAGCTGCAGCTTCTCCGTCGCCCAATCGTTCGCGCCCAGCTCCTGATAGGTCAACGCCAGGTAGTACAAGGCTTCCGGCGCCACTTTCTTATCTGGATAATCCTTCATGATCATATCGAATCGGTGAGCAGCCGCCAGGTATGACGAGCGGCGATAGTAGAATTGCCCGACAAACAGGTGCGTCTGAGCGAGCCAATCGTGGCAATCGGCCAGGCGCTGGAGCGCTTGGGCTTCATACTTGCTGCCGGGAAAGTCCTTCCGCAGTTTTTCAAACGCGGCGATCGCTCTCTGGATCGGTTCCGGGTCGCGGTCGATCGATTTTCCCATCCGGAGATGGCTTTCGGCTAACCGGAACTGCGCATAGACGGCCAACTGATGGGCGCGATGGAGCTCCAGAAAATGCTGGTATTCAACGATGGCTTCGGCGAACTCTTCCTTGTCAAAAAACGCCTCGCCGCGTTTCATGATGACGTTGGGGTCATAGTTCTTTTCAATGGTGTCGCCGAGGAAGATTTGCTCGTCGGTTCCGCTCACGGGTTTGCCTTGAGCCGTGGTTTTCGGTTTGCTCGAGCATCCGCCTGCAAAGCACAGCAATCCCACCATGACGGCTAAGCGCACACACCAATCCCTCGAATGCCGGTGCATCCAGCGACTCCTTCGGATTAAGGACACAGATTGTAAGGCAATCGTAACTACACAATTTTTCTAGCAGATCGGGAAATGAAAAGCAACGAATTCAGCTCCCGGAGGTTGACCCTCCTGGAGCCGGGTCCTATAATCTCGCCGCACCTCAAAATAGAGTGCGGCACGTTGTGACAGAGCATCCTCCAAGGATGCTCCAGTAGGGACCCCGTGAAGCGCAGTCGTATCGTCGGAACCGGTTCGTGTGTGCCCCCTCGGGTTGTCGGCAACGAGGAGGTGGGGGTGCCGCTTGGTCTGAATCCGGACCAGATCCTGACCTTGACCGGAATCAGGACGAGGCATTGGGCGCAGCCGGGCCAGGCCTCTTCGGATCTCGCGCTGGTGGCGGGGCAGCGGGCCTGCGAGGCAGCCGGATTGGCGCCGAGTTCTCTAGAGGCCATTCTCGTTTCGACCACCTCTCCGGATAGCGCCTTCCCCTCCACGGCCTGTCACGTGCAGCGCGCTTTAGGTACCGGTTCGGTGATGGCATTCGATCTGTCGGCTTCCTGTTCGGGGTTTCTTTATGGGTTGTCGATGGCCGATGCCATGATCCGGAGCGGTCAGATCCGCTCTTGTCTGGTCATTGCCGCCGAAGTGAAGTCGTACTCGCTGGATGCGACGGACAGAGAAACGGCTATGCTGTTTGGCGATGGTGCCGGAGCGGTGGTCGTCGTGCAGGATGAGTCGGTGCAACCGGATGCTGCCGGGATTCTCGGCGTGCGCCTGTATGCGGAAGGCGCGGGTCATGGCCTCATCACTATCACTGCGGGAGGATCGCGAAAACCGGGTGGGGTGGAAACGGTTCGCGCGAAAGAGCATTTGCTGCATATGCGGGGGAGCGCGGTTTTTCGTGCAGCGGTGCGCCGCCTGGAGCAGGCGGTCGTGGCGCTCCTGAAGGAATTCGGGCTTACGGTCGGTGATGTGACCCGGGTGATCGCCCATCAAGCCAACGCCAGGATTTTAGAGCAGCTGCGTCGCCGCCTCGGGTTGCCGCAGGAGACGGTGTATTCGGTGATTGAACGCTACGGCAATACCTCCTCGGCTTCGCTGCCGATCGCGTTGGATGACGCAGTGCGGTCGCAGCGGCTTGCGGCCGGCGATCTGGTTTTGTTGGGCGCGTTTGGCGGGGGCTTAACCTGGGCCACAGGATTGGTGCGCTGGTAACCCCTCGCGGCGAGCAGGCTGCTGACTGACGACGGAACGACAGCGGTCATGTCGGCTCCCGAAGGCTTATTGGCTCATGCAGCGGCCATCGCAGGCTGTCCGGAAAGGCCGCAGGAAGCACGACGACTGAGGCGTATCTCCGGGTACGTCGCAGGGAGACGTGCGACTGGAACAACGCTGGTGGCCTGTGTCAACAGCCTGATAGAAAGGACGTTATGTTCGGTCTCATACCTCGGGAAGAAGCGTTTTTCGATTTGTTCAAGAACGCGGCGCACAACATGATCGAGGGAAGTCGCCTTCTGAAGGATATGACGGAGGACTTCCGGAATCCGGTTGAGAAGGCGAAGCGCATTAAGGATGTCGAGCATGTCGGGGACGGCATTACCCACGAGATCGCCAGGAAACTCAACCAGACCTTCATTACGCCTATCGATCGGGAAGACATTCATGATCTGGCGAGCGCGCTGGACGACATTCTGGATGTGGTTGAGGCGATTGCCGATCGATTTGTCCTGTACAAGGTAATTGCTCCCACGGAGTCGGCGATACACCTGGCAAATGTGCTGTATCAGGCCGCAGTCGAAGTCGGGGCCACGGTGGATCTGCTCGGCAAGTCGCATCAAGCGGTGACGGAATGCAGCGTGCGGGTCAATAGCCTGGAAAATGAAGCCGACCGCATTTCCCGCGATGCCATCTCGGCGTTGTTCGAGAAGGAGACGGATCCGATCGCTGTCATCAAATGGAAAGAAATCTACGAAAATTTCGAGGCGGGGACCGATCGCTGTGAAGACGTCGCCAACATTCTGGAGCGCATCGCATTGAAACACACATGAGCGCCTCTCGCGCCTTCTTCGGTACTCACCCACTCATTGTGCAAGGGTAGAAAGCGGCATTCATGGCTGAACTGAGCGGACTGTTGTTAGTGGTCGTGATCCTGGCCTTGCTGTTTGACTTCTCCAATGGCTGGCACGACAGTGCCAATGCCATCGCGACGGTCGTTTCGACCCGCGTGGTGAGTCCCTCCACCGCGGTCCTCGTGGCCGGCGTACTCAATGTGGCCGGGGCGTTCATGTCGACCGCGGTTGCCAAGATGGTCGGAACCGGCATCGTCGATCCGCAGTCGGTCACACAGGTGGTGGTGGCATCGGCGCTGGCCGGCGCTATCGTCTGGAATTTCATGACCCTCTTGTTGGGGCTGCCGACCAGTTCATCCCATGCCCTCATCGGGGGCCTGGTGGGCGCCGCGCTCACCCATGGAGGAATGGGGGCGGTTAAGTTCTCAGGGCTACGGTCGGTGCTAGAGGCAATGGTCTTGTCTCCGTTTTTCGGATTTGCCATCGGTCTGGTGCTGATGATTGTCCTCAGTTGGATTTTTTTTCGCGTGCCCCGCGCCCTGGCCCTGAGGTTGTTCTCTCGCCTGCAACTGGTCTCCGCGAGTTTCATGGCATTCAGCCACGGGGCGAACGATGCGCAAAAGGCCATGGGCATCATTACGCTGGCGCTTGTGTCGGCGGGGGTGCTTCCCACCGCGGAAGTGCCGACTTGGGTGATCGGATCCTGCGCGCTCGCGATGGGGCTCGGGACGGCGGTGGGGGGCTGGCGTATCGTGCGGACCCTGGGGATGCGGATCGTGAAACTGGAACCGGTCCATGGATTTGCGGCCGAGACCGGGGCCGCGATCGTCTTGATGGCGACAGCCCATATCGGGCTTCCGGTCAGTACCACGCATACCATCACGTCCACTGTCATGGGCGTTGGAGCCGTCAAACGGCTGTCGGCCGTGCGGTGGGGTGTGACCCGGAGAATTTTGTCGGCCTGGCTTTTTACCTTGCCGGGAGCCGCGCTCCTCTCGACTATGTGCTACCTGCTCCTGTCGAAACTGTCGTAGGCGGCTCCTGTGCGATGGGCAGGTGGACTACAAACCGGCTGCCCCGGGGCGTATTGCCTTCCACCCAGACATGCCCGCTATGGGCCTCCACAATATGTTTCACGATCGCAAGCCCCAGACCCGTTCCGCCGAGTTCGCGCGAGCGGGCTTTATCAACCCGGTAGAATCGCTCGAAGACACGCGGCCGGTCTGCTTCGGGAATGCCGATTCCGGAGTCTGCCACGACGATTTCGATCATGGCGCGAGGTGAAGTCGACCGGCCTTGTGCCGCATGACGGATGGCCATGGAGATCCGGCCATGATCCGGGGTGTATTTCACGGCGTTTTCAAGCAGGTTGATGAACACCTGCACTAGGCGCTCCTCGTCGCCCTCCACCACGACATACTCGTCCGGAAGCGATAGGTCGAGGGTGTGGTGCTTCTTGTCCGCCAGCGGTTTGATGACCGCAACCGTCCGTTCCAGCAACGCCCGCAGCTCCACCGGTTCCCGGCGAAACAGCACCTGGCCGGACTCGATTTGCGACAACTGCAGCAGATCGTCCAGGATCAGGTTGAGGCGATTGCTTTGCCGCATGATGATTTCCAAAAACGCTGCGGCCGTCGTCGGGTTGTCCTTGCCCCCGTCCAGCAGGGCTTCCACATACCCCTTGATGGATGTGAGCGGGGTGCGGAGCTCGTGCGAGACGTTGGCGACGAAGTCTTTGCGGATTTTTTCCAGTCGCCGCAGTTCAGTGATGTCATGGAACACAAACACCGCGCAGGCCTCCTGTTCTCGATCGCCTCCGGCGATCGACGCTTCCACGCGCAGGCAGCGGCCGCTGGGGGAGAGCGTCATTTCGCCGCCCTGGCCGGAGCGAGTCTGCAGCACCGCAGACACAATCGCGGTGAGCCCCTCGTGCCTGATCAGCTCGGCATAGTGACGGCCCCGCGATTCCGTCAGTCCCAACGCGAACATGCGTTCCAGGGCCGGATTCACCTGGACCACCGTGCCTCGATAATCCAGCACCATCACGCCTTCGACCATCGCAATGAGCATAGCCAGGAGTTGCGCGCGGTCGTCGGAGACTTCCTTGATTTTCGTCTCCAGCTGGTCGGTCATCTGGTTGAGGGTCTGCGCGAGCAAACCGACCTCGTCCGTTGAGGAGACCACGAGGCGGACTCCGGGTGTTCCCCCGGCGAGTTGACGGGCGGCCGCGGCCATTTCCGAAAGCGGTTTCGTGAGATTGCGCGACACCCAGAGGCTCAGCACCATGGCGAGGAGAAACGCGGCGCCGAACGCCGTCAGCAGATCCTGCTGAATGTGCCGCACGCGCTCGTCGATCGAGGTCAACGGAAGACCGAGCCGGATTACCGGGACCCCTGGCCGCAGTTGCGTCGGCTCTGATAGCAGCCGTGCTACGTAGTAGGTGCGTTCTCCGGTGGTCTGACTGGCCCTGATATCCATGCCGTGGCCGGATGCCAGGGCCTGTGCCACCTCAGGGCGAGCGAGATGGTTGTCGACGTGAGCCAGGCCCTCGGCGGGGACGGCGCTGTCCGAGAGCACGGTGCCATCCTGCTTGATGACGGTGATGCGAAGGCGGGCCTGCTGGCTCAGTTCACGGATAGTCGCGTGGAGGAGCGGTCCTGGTAGGGGCGGGCCGGAGGGATCGAACAGCGGCCGGAGCGTCATGGCGGCTAGACCGCTGCGGGTCTCCAGCATCTCCGCCATGCGGTTGAGTTCAGTCTGTTCGACCGAGCGGATCACCAGCCAGCCCGCGACCACGAGACCGACCAGGACGGCGGCGAGCGTGCCCAGGGCGACTTTCCACCTGATGCCAAGGTTCATGCAGGTACGTCGGACTCGCGCAATTTGTACCCAAGCGATTTGATCGACACGATGGCGTCATCCAGGAGCGGGAGTTTTTGTTTGAGCCGGCGCACGTGGACATCGACGGTGCGCGTGGTCCCGTAATAGTCATAGCCCCAGACGGCGCTGAGCAGCACGTCGCGCGTGAGCACCCGCCCGATATTGCGCAGCAGATGCTCCAGCAGGCCGAATTCTTTCGCCGTGAGCGCGACCTCTTCTCCCTGCAGCCTGACTTCATGCCGTGAGAGGTCGACGGTCAACGGGCCGTAATGGTATTGGGTTTGAGGGCTGTTTGCGTTGCGATCCAATCGACGGAGCAGGGCTTTGACCCGTGCCACCAGCGCTTTCGGGCTGAAGGGTTTGGTCACGTAATCGTCGGCCCCCAGTTCGAGCCCGATGACCGTGTCGGACTCCTCAGCCTTGGCGGTCAGCATGAGAATAGGGAGCAGCGCGGTCTCCTGATTCAGGCGGATCCGCTTGCAAACCTCCAGTCCGTCCAGTTCAGGCAGCATGAGGTCGAGAATGATCAGGTCAGGGTGCTCAGCTTTGACCTGACGCAACCCCTCGGTGCCGGTCATGGCCGAAACCGTCCGAAACCCTTCTTTCTCGAGATAGAGTTTGACGAGCTGCAGAATATCTTTCTCATCTTCGACGATCAGAACTTTTTTATGGGTAGTTGCGGGAGAAGCCATGGCGGGATTCTCCCACAATAAACGGGTCGCCTCAACAGGATCTTGTGCGGGTCGGTAAAGGTGAGTCGGTTGACGACAAGGGCGGGTCTGACGTAAGGTGACCAGTACAGCGTGGCCAAGTGTTCTCCCGGAGGGCCGAGCGCGCCATGTGAGCGTGAAGGGGAAACGGAATATGAAGATTTATTTAGCCAATCCTCGCGGATTCTGTGCGGGTGTCGACCGCGCTATCGATATTGTCGATCTATCTCTAAAAAAATACGGGGCGCCGATTTACGTGCGTCACGAGATTGTCCATAGCCGGCATGTGGTGAACTCGCTCCGGCATAAGGGCGCCGTGTTTGTGGAAGAGTTGAACGAGGTGCCCGAAGGATCGGTCGTGATCTTCAGCGCCCACGGCGTGGCGAAGTCGGTGTGGGAAGAGGCGCAGAGTCGCCGTCTGCATGTGATCGACGCGACTTGCCCCCTGGTGATTAAGGTGCATAACGAAGTCAATCGCGATTATACGCAAGGGTACGAACTGATTTTGATCGGCCATGCGGGCCACCCGGAAGTGATCGGGACGTTGGGTCAGATTCCGGATAAATTCCATCTCGTGTCTTCGGTGCAGGATGTGGAGACGCTGCACGTCGAAAAGACACAGAATCTGTCCTATGTCACCCAGACGACGCTCAGCGTGGATGAGTGCCGGGACATTGTCGAGGCCTTGCATCGACGGTTTCCCAACATCAAGGGGCCGCACCAGGAAGATATTTGTTATGCGACTCAGAATCGCCAAAACGCGGTCAAGTCGTTATCGAAGCTGGTGGACGTGATCCTCGTGATCGGATCGCCGAACAGTTCGAATTCGAACCGGTTGCGAGAACTGGGCGAGCATTGCGGCATTCCCTCCTATCTCATCGACGCGGCGTCGGACATCAATCAGGATTGGCTGAAGAATGCAAAGAGCGTGGGCCTGTCGGCCGGCGCCTCCGCGCCTGAAGTGTTGGTCACGGAAGTGGTGGCCTATCTGAAGCGGCTGGGTTCTTCTGAAGAGGTCGAGGAATTGACCGTCATTGAAGAGGATGTGGAATTTCTCCTTCCCAAAGAGCTGGTCACGATCGAGTCTGCGTCACGCACAGCGGCCTCCGCGAACTAACCTCGCCGGAGGCCTTCCCATTCTCCTGCCCACGGATCCGGCCACCTCTCCATATATTGGGGGAGTGGCTTCTTTGTTCCCCCATATCAGGGGTTTTTCTTTGCATTGATCCTATCGCTGTGATAGAAGATTTTTCGTTTTATTCCTCACACAACGTCCCGTCTCAACCTTCTTGCTCTGGAGGTCGCTGGTGTATCTGAAGTCATTGGAAATGCTCGGCTTCAAGTCGTTTGCAGAGGCGAAGATCCAATTTCCGAAAGGCATCACGGCAATCGTAGGCCCGAACGGCAGCGGCAAAAGTAATGTCGTGGATTCCATCCTCTGGGTCCTGGGCGAGCAAAGTACCAAAACGCTTCGAAGCGAGAAGATGGAAGACGTCATCTTCAACGGGACGGAGGTGCGCAAACCGCTGGGATTGGTGGAGGTCTCCCTGGTGATCGGCGGGCTGGGCGAATTGCGGCTGGATGCGATTTCAGGATTGCCGAGTCAATTGAGCGAATATCAAGAACTGATGATCACCCGCCGCCTCTATCGAAACGGCGACAGCGAATATCTCATCAACAAGACACCGTGCCGGCTCAAGGATATTCGTAACGTGCTGATCGAAACCAGGGCGGGATCCAAGGGCCATACGGTCATCGAGCAGGGGCGGATTGAGCAGATCCTGCAGGCGTCACCGCAGGACCGCCGGGAGTTGATCGAGGAAACCGCCGGCATCGTCCGGTACAAAAAGCAGAAGGCCGAAGCACTGCGCAAACTGGAGTCCACCCAGCAAAATCTCTTGCGGGTGCGCGACATTGTGGCGGAAGTGAAAAAGCAGTTGAATTCGCTGGAACGCCAGGCTCGCCAGGCCCGTACCTATCAAACTTTGCAGCAGGAAGCCCGGGGGCTGGAGATCGAGCTGTTGTCCCGCGACTTTCGCACCATGCATGCCGACCTGGAGTCGGTCGATCGCGAAGCGAGGGAGGTGGAATCGCTGGAGGCTGAACAGGTGGCCGAGCAGGCGCGTCTGGATTCGGAGCAGGAGGCGATCAGACTCCGAATGAACGACGAGGCCGAGGCGATTTCGCGGGTGCGCGACATGTTGGCCGGCACCGAGCAGCGGCAGTCGCAGGCATTGACGGCTGCAGAGGTCGAGCGGAACCGGACCGAACTGTTTGAGCGGCAACGTGCGCAGGCCGCGCAGGAAATGGAACGGCTGGCAGCGGATCAGGCCCAGGCCCAGGCCGAGATCGAAGAACTACGGGCGATGCTGCTTCAATTGGAAGGCGACATCGTCGAACAGGAAGCGCAGTTTCAACAGGCGGATGCCGAGGCGAAGGCCTTGGCCGGGCATCGGGCCGCAGCCGTCGGCGAAGAGGAGCGGGCGCGGAAGGATGTCCTGAACCTGGCCGTCCTCGTGGCGAACACGGAGCAGAGCCTCACGCAGGTGACGGCGCGTCAGCAGGAAACCGTCGCGCGGGCGGAGCGGGTCTCGCGCGAGCAGGAACAGGCGGCCGCGCAGATGGCCGGGCTGGATGAGCAGCGCGAACTGCTCGCAGCCCAGCGCGAAGAAGCCAGTCAGCGTATTCAGGGGCTCATGGCGGAACGTCAGGCGGCGATCGAGCGCATCGAAGGGCTGGGCGGGCAGATCACGGGGTTGGATCGAGATATCGTCCGCTTCTCCGAAGACGTGGCCGGCGTGGAATCGCGCCTGGGGGCGCTGCAAGGCGTTGTGCGGGAGGAAATGGGTTACGGCCGTGAAGGGGAAGAGGAAGGCACCGCGCTGAAAACCTGCGACGGCGTGCGAGAGGCGCTCGCAGAGTGGCTCGTGATTCCTCCCGGGCTCGATCGCGCGGTGGAGACGATCCTGGGCGAACGCGTGCGCGGCTGGCTCGTCGATGAGCCTTCTGCTGCGAGCCGCGCGGTGGAGTTTTTGAAGGGCAAGGACCTTGGTCGCGGGGCCTTTATCCCCCAGCAGATTCGATGGGCCGCCGATCAGGCGGCAAACGATTCGTCGGCCTCTTGGTGGCCTGCTCTCAATGGGCAACCGGGCGTGGTCGGCCGCGCCACGGATGTGATTCGCGCGGAAGGGGCGTCCGCATCCACGTTGAACTATTTGTTCGATGGAATTGTGATTGTGGAATCCCTGGCGGTCGCCCTGCAACTCTGGAAACAGCATCGATGGCCGGCTCCCGCCGGACCAACCTATGTGACATTATCCGGCGAGACGCTGGATGCGGCGGGCGTGATGACCGGCGGCGGCACCAGTACAGGGGCCGGACTATTGCAGCGTCGGCGCGAGGTGCTGGAGTTGGAGGCGCGGCGGACCGAGGCCGTGCAGGCGTTGGAACTGGCCAGGATCGCGCGTGAGGAAGCGGCTTCTGCGTTGGGTTTGGGGCGTGAAGATGAACAACGCCTCGGCAGGGCCATCCGCGAAGCGGAGATGTTGGAACTGTCGCTGCAGAAGGACGATGCGGGCGTTGAGCGCCAGCGCGGAGAATTGCACCGGCGCATGGACGTGCTGGGAGAAGAACTCCAGCGTGGTTTGGCGGAACAGGCGCGGCTCCAGGAACAGTTTCACTCTGGTCAGGCGCAGCTCGAGCAATGGGTGGCAGAAAAGGTCGGTCAAGAAAGCGGATTGCTTCAAGTGCGGGAACGGCTGGTGGTGATCGAAAGTCAAAGCCTGGCGATTCAGCAGCGATTGACCGAGGTCCGTCTCTCGTTGGAAAGCATGCGCGGCCGGCGCGAGCATGCCACCGGCGATATCGCGCGCTTGACGCAACGGCTGGATGCCGCGCAGCGGCGCGCGGCCGAGCTGGAAGAGCAGGTGGCTGGGTTGGTGCAGGCGACGGAGAGCAGTAGGGAGGAGCAGACCAGGCAGGAAGCGCTGTGCCGCGAGTTAGGGGCCGAGGTGGACGGAATCAAGTCGGAATTGGTGGCGGCTCAGGAGCGCCAGGGGCAGGAAATGACCGGGTTGCATACGGTGGAGGAAACCCTCTCCACCGTGCGGCAGGGTCTGTCGGCGTTGCATGATCGCCGCATGACGGCCGAGGTGCGCAAGGCGGAAGTGAGGGCGCATCTCTCCACCATCGAGAGCACACTGGCCGGGACGTATCAAATCGATCCGGCCACGCTGCTGACATTGTCAGCGGAGGGGCAGCCGGTGCCGGAGGGGGACGAGCCTGCGGCGCCCGTTTCGATGCTGGAAACGCCCCAGTTGCGGGAGCAGATCCAGAAAATCCGTGAGCGGTTGGACCGCATGGGTGCGATCAATCTGGCGGCTATCGATGAACACCGTGAATTGGAAGAGCGGTATCAGTTTCTGACGACGCAAGAACAGGATCTCTCTACCTCCATTGCCTCGCTCAAGGAAATCATTCAACGCATCAACCGGACGACCAAAGATATGTTTGTGGAGACCTTCAATGAGCTGCAGGGGAAGTTCCGAGACGTGTTTGCCCAATTTTTTCCCGGCGGGCGCGCGGAGCTCCAATTGGTCGAGGAGCCGCTGGAGGAGGGCGTGGAGGACAACGGAGCCCGCGAGCCGGGAGTGGAGATCGTGGCCCAGCCGCCCGGGAAACGGTTGAAGAGCATTACGATGTTGTCCGGCGGAGAGAAGACTTTAACCGCGATGGCCCTGTTGATCGCCAGTTTCCTGATTCGTCCGACTCCGTTCTGCATCCTGGATGAAATCGACGCGCCGCTCGACGAAGAGAATATCGGGCGGTTCACGGCGGTGCTGCGCAGCCTTTCGGCCACGGCGCAGTTCCTCGTCATCACGCACAACAAGCGGACGATGGCGATGGCGGATTCGCTGTTCGGGGTGACGATGGAAGAGCCGGGCGTCTCGACGTTGATCTCAGTCAAACTCGGCGATCTTCAGCCGGCATAACAAGCGAAGGTTCGCGCGGACAACGGGCGCTCAACCCTCAGTTCTACCGGGTACTTACGAGCCCTATCGGGGGTGTTTCCCTTGACTGGCCTCTGGCAGTTTGTTATACAGTCCTGCTAATGGTTATAACTGACATTGTGCGGTTTCATGTGATCGCCGCTTGATCGATGGAACCGTCTCGAATATCGATCCCGCCGTCTTTGTCGGATTCACGGCAACATACTATGCGACTGCTTAAGAACCTGTTCAATCGTTTGTCCGATAGTCTTCTGGTGTCGGTGCCGAGCCGAATCAGGGCAGCGCGCGACTTCGCCTCTGCTCCGGTGTTGCGACTCGTTTCCAACAAACCGGACGCCCCGGTCGGCGACAGTGCGACCAAGCGGACTCCCTCCCATTCGACCGGCCAACAGGAAGCCTTGGAAGAGGCGATCCGGAAAAGTCAGGCCTGGTTTCTGGCAAGGCAGGATGCCTCTGAAGGCTACTGGGTGGCGGAGCTGGAAGCCGATACGACGTTGAGCTCGGAATACTTGATGTTGCGCCGGTTCATGAACTGCGTGGATCCTGAGCGTGAGCGCAAGGTGATCCGCTATTTGAAGTCCGCGCAGCTTCCATGCGGCGGCTGGCCCATTTATCACGGAGGACCCGCGGATATCAGCGCTTCGGTGAAGGCCTACTTTGCCTTGAAGCTCTCCGGTGTCTCGGCGGATGAACCGTTCATGATGAACGCCAGAACCTGCATCCTCGACAAAGGCGGGGTGGTGGCGGCCAATGTCTTCACGAAAATCGCCCTGGCATTGTTCGGTCAATATGATTGGCGCGGCGTCCCCAGCATGCCGCCTGAAATCATGCTGTTGCCGAAGCGGTTCTATTTCAGCATCTATGCCATTTCCTACTGGTCACGCGCGGTGCTGATTCCGCTCTTGATCATTTTCGCGAAACGGCCGCAGTGTTATGTGCCGCCTGAGCAGGGCATCGACGAGCTCTACACGGAACCCCCGGCGCAGATCGATTACGGCACCGTGCCGCCTTTCAAGAAGGACCGGACCTGGTTTACCGCCAGAAACTTTTTCATCAATCTCGACGCGCTGCTCAAAATCTATGATCGCTCGCCTGTCGAGTGGGTTCGGCAGAAGGCGCTGAAATGCGCCGAAAACTGGATGCTCGATCATATGAAGGGCAGCGGCGGACTGGGCGCGATTTATCCCGCCATGGCCAACTCCGTCATGGCCCTGCATTGCCTCGGCTATAAAGATGGCGATCCTTTGCTGGTTAAGGCCATGCGGGAGATCGAAGAACTCGAAATTCACGATACCGTGATGGAGAGCGGGCAATGTGTCGATGCCCTGCATCTGCAACCCTGCCATTCTCCCATCTGGGACACCGCACTGCTCATCAATGCGCTGTCCGAGGCTGGCATGCCGCAGGACCATCCGGCATTGCAGAAAGCAGCTGCGTGGCTGTTGTCGAAACAAACGAAGACCGTCGGGGACTGGATTATTTCCTCCCCAGGAGCGGAGCCCGGCGGCTGGTATTTCCAATTCGAGAACGAGTTGTTCCCGGACGTTGACGATTCGGCGGTGGTGCTGATGGCCCTGGCCAAAGTGCGTCTCCCGGATGAAGACCAGCAGCGGCTGGCGATTCGTCGGGGGTGTCGCTGGGTAACTGCCATGCAGGGGTCAGACGGGGGATGGGGCGCCTACGACGTCGACAATAACCGGATCGTGTTCAACTACATTCCCTTTGCCGACCATCGCGCGTTGCTGGATCCCAGCACGGCCGATCTGGCCGGTCGCTGTCTCGAAATGCTTGCGAGCCTGGGTTATGACTGGACCCATCCTTCGGTGGCCTCCGCGCTCGCGTTTGTCAAAAACGATCAGGAGCATGACGGCAGTTGGTACGGCCGCTGGGGCGTGAACTACATTTACGGCACCTGGTCGGTTCTGTCCGGGCTGCGCGCCATCGGCGAGGACCTGTCGTCGTCCTATATCCGCCGGGCGGTCAACTGGGTCGAATCGAAGCAGAACCCAGACGGCGGCTGGGGCGAGTCGTGCCTCTCCTATGCCGATGTCGCGGAAAGCGGCCGTGGCGAAAGCACCCCATCGCAAACCGCGTGGGCGCTGTTGGCCCTCATGGCAGGCGGTGTCACTGACTCGTTCAGCCTGGCCAGGGGCATCCATTACCTCATTCGGAATCAGCGGAAGGATGGGTCATGGGAAGAGGTACGCCATACCGGAACCGGTTTCCCTCGCGTGTTCTATCTTCGTTATCATTGGTATTGCCAATATTTCCCCCTTTGGGCGCTGGCTATGTACCGCAATCTGAAGACTCGTGGAACGACGAGGGCGGATGAGTTGCGCCAGCTGGCCTATCAATCAGGACAGTTCCGGTCGCCCCGCTGACCCTGGGTGTTCATCGAAACTACCCCTTCCTCTCATCATCCCTCGGGAGCAGCTGTGACCGTGATCGGAGTCTTTGTGGCCACCCGATGGGAGTTGGGTGCCGTGCGTCAAGCGTTCAGCAGGACCGAGGTGCGGGTCGTCGGCGGAATTCGCTGTCTGGTGGCGCGACAGGCGCCGGCGGAGTGGTGGATCGTTCCCATGGGGGTCGGGCCTGAGCGGGCGGCCGCAACGGCCAGGCGCATGCTCGCGGCGCAACAATTCTCGGCCATATGGTCCACGGGATTTGCCTGTGCCTTGGGACCGGCCCGCGTCGGCGATGTGTTGATCGGAACTCAGGCGATCATGGAGGATGGCGCGCAGGCAGGGCAGCCGGTTCTCTGCGCCCAGACGATGGTCGAGTGGGTGAGGCAGGCCGCGCAGACGCAGGGTCTATCGGTGCAGACCGGAGGATTCGCCACGGTTCCACGAGTACTTTGGCTGGCGGAGGAAAAGCGAGAGATCGCCGGACGAGTGGAAGGCATCGGCCTCGACATGGAGAGCGCGGCTGTGGGACACGTTGCCTCGGAGCACCGGATTCCTTTTGCGATCGTGCGCACGGTGTCGGATCTTGCGGATGAGAATCTGCCGCTTGACTTCAACCTGTTTCTCAGGCCATCTGGATGGGCGAAGGGCGTGGTCGCATGTCTCACGCATCCGACGAGCCTGATCGGCCTCAACCGCCTGCGGGTGCAAAGCCGGATCGCAGGGGCGCAGTTGACGGCCTTGTATCGCGCGTGTGCCGACCGGGCCCTGCGCGTGGGAATCGTCTGAGAGGACAGCGACGCGGAGTCGGCTCCCGATCGAAAGAGGAGGACGTGGCGTGGACAGTATTGCTCGCATCGGACGGTACACCATCGATCTGACAGAGCAGATGGGGCGGATGATGTTGTTCGTCCTGTCGTCCTTTGCCTGGTTGACCCGTCCGCCTTTCCGGTTTTATCAAATCGTCAAACAACTGAACTTTATCGGCTATAAGTCTACCTTCGTGGTCGTCCTCACGGCCGTCTTTACCGGCATGGTTCTGGCGCTGCAAGGCTACTACACCTTGAGAAAGTTCGGTTCCGAAGCCGTGCTCGGTTCTGCCGTGGCACTGAGCATCATTCGGGAATTAGGCCCGGTTCTGGCGGCGCTGATGGTGACGGCCCGCGCCGGGTCGGCCATGACGGCCGAAATCGGCATCATGCGGATTACGGAACAGATCGATGCGTTGGACACGATGGCCATCAACCCGCTGCAATACCTGATCGGGCCCAAGCTCGTGGCCAGTGTGATTGCCGTGCCGCTGTTGGTCGCGTTGTTCGACGTCGTTGGAATTTACGGCGGGTACGTCGTCGGCGTGCAGCTCCTGAACGGCAATGAAGGCGCCTACTGGAGCTCGATTGAATCGGCGGTGGAGTGGAAGGATGTGTACGGCGGCATCCTCAAATCCATCAGCTTTGGTCTCTTGATCAGCTGGGTCTGCTGCTACAAGGGGTTTCATACCAAACACAGCGCGGAAGGATTGGGAACCGCGACCACCGAAGCGGTGGTGCTCTCGGCGGTCTTGATCCTGGTGTGGGACTATTTTTTGACGTCGGTCTTGCTCTAAAACATCAGCCGCAGGCTTCGAGCGAACAGTCGAGAACGGTTCCGGAACGATTCAATGATTAAATTGGTCGGTGTCGAAAAGACTTTCGGCAAGCAGCCGGTGTTGCGCGGCGTGGATCTGACCATTCCCGCGGGCAAATTGACCACGATTATCGGGCGCAGCGGCGAAGGCAAGAGTGTGCTGTTGAAGCACATCATTGGCTTGATGCAGCCCGATCGCGGAGAGGTCTGGATCGACGGGACGGACATTGCCCGCCTCAAAGGGCAGGCGCTCAATGAAGTCCGGAAAAAGTTCGCCATGTTGTTTCAGGGTGCGGCGCTCTTCGATTCGTTGACGGTCTTCGAAAACGTCGCCTTTCCGCTACGGGAAAAACTCAGGTTGAAAGGCGATACTGTCACCAGGCGGGTTGAGGAAAAGCTCGAGCAGGTGGGGCTGAAGGGCATGGGGCACAAATTTCCCGCTGAGCTGAGCGGTGGGATGCGTAAACGCGCCGGCTTGGCCCGCGCGCTGGTGATGGAGCCGGAAATTATTTTGTTCGACGAGCCGACGACGGGACTCGATCCGCTGCTGGCGAAGGCCATCCATGACCTCATTGTAGCCATGCAGCAACAATTCGGATTTACCGCCGTCATGGTCAGCCACGAGATCCCCGAGATTTTCGGCATCTCCGATTACGTGGCGATGCTGAAGAACGGCCGGATCGCCGAGATGGCTCCATCGAGCGAGTTTGTAAAGACGACGGATGAAGAAATTCGGGAATTCATTTTTGTCGGAGGCACCGTCACGGCAAAGGGGCTGCCGACCGCATCCCTCTGATAGGAGACGTTATGGAACGCGCAAAATTGGAACTGCTGGTCGGAATTTTCGTGCTGGTCGGGATCGCCTGCCTGGGGTATTTGTCCATCAAGCTAGGCAAGCTGGAAGTCATCGGCGGGCACAATTACCCGGTCGAGGCGGAGTTTACGTCTGCCTCGGGACTCAAGCCCGGCGCCTCGGTGGAAATTGCCGGGGTCGAGGTCGGCCGGGTTCGGAACATCGGCCTGAGCAGCGACCGCGCCCTAGTCGCCCTGGCGATTCAGGACGGGGTAAAGTTGTATTCGGACACGATTGCCTCGATCAAAACCCGCGGAATCATCGGGGACAAGTATCTCGCGCTGTCCGTGGGCGGAGGAGGCGATCCCTTGAAGCCCGGGGACAAAATTCGCGACACCGAATCGGGACTTGATCTCGAAGAATTGGTTAGCCAGTATGTACATGGCAAGGTCAACTAGTCCAACCGGTTTACGCGTCGCAGGATGACCATGCGGAAATCAGGCCGGTGGGGCGAGGAGACCACCACTCACAGGAGAGGTGTTGGAATGCATACAAGGCGATGGATGATCATGGGCATCGTATTGGCGCTGCAGCTATTCGTGGGCGGGCTGTCGTCGGCCATGGCCGGTGCGGCGACCGAGTCGATCAGGGGCACGGTCGATGAGGTGCTCAAGATATTGAACGATAAAGAATTGAAGGCGCCCGCCCGTCAGGAAGATCGCCGGCAGCGTTTGGAGAAGGTGGTGGCGGCCCGGTTCGATTATTCCGAAATGTCCCGGCGGTCGTTGGGGGCGCAGTGGAATCAATTGTCGGACAAGGAGAAGCAGGAGTTTGTCGGTCTGTTTCGAACCCTGTTGACCAATACCTACGCCGATCGGGTGGAGACCTATTCCGGAGAAGGCGTGCAATACCTCAACGAACGCACGGAAAAAGAATATGCGGAAGTGCGCACCAAGGTCTTGTCCGGCAAAACCGAAATTCCCATGGACTATCGATTGCTGAACAAAAGCAACGATTGGCATGTGTACGACGTCGTGGTCGATGGCGTCAGTCTGGTGAACAATTATCGCGGGCAATTTACGAAGATCCTCCACACCTCCTCGTATTCCGACCTCGTCGATCAGCTCCGCAAGAAATCCGACAAGATCAAAGCGCCGTAATTGCGGTAGGGAGCCACCGATTCCGGCGAGCGCCATGCAGCGTCATTATTTTTTGTCGATCCGAATTCTCCTGGCGCTGGCCGGACTCCTCTCGCTGAGCCTTCCGGATCCGGCCTTCGCGGGCACGGAGTTCTTTCCCATTCCCTCGGCCTCGACCAGTAAAAACGACGGCAACGATGCCAACCTTATCATACCCATCCTCATTTCGGACCCCGACGGGGAGCTCAAATATCTCATGGCGCCCATGCTCATCCAAAACTCGATCGTGGGAACTCGGACCGTGTTCAATCTTTTTAAATATGATCCAGGTGGCCGTCAGATGCGGTTCATCGCCTCGCTGGCCGAACGGATCGAGCGCAAGGTGGTGTTCGATTATATCGATCCGGCATTCGCCAACGGGCAATACTCGCTCAATTTCGGCGGCACGTTTTTCAAAAACGCCACTTCGCGGTTCTTCGGGCTTGGGCAATCGACGGTGCAGGCGGCAGAGTCGAACTATACGGCCCGGGAAGCGCGCGCGTACTGGCGGCTTGGTCTATACGCCAATGAAGTGACGCAGATTTCGGTGGGGCAGCGGGTGCGGCAGGTGCAGCTGCAGCGAGGTGCCACGGATCTGCCATTTTCGGTCGAGCAGTTTCCCACCGTTGACGGCATTCAGGGCGAGTCGATCATCGTCGGTCACCGCGCCACATTTTATTACGATACGCGCGACAGTCTGATCTCGCCGACCGACGGAGTGGCGGTGACCGCCTATGCCGAACTGAATCAAAATGTGAAAAACGGAGACCATCCGGTCTACTCGCGCTATGAACTCGAAGTCAAAAAGTTGTTTCCCAGCGAATCCAAACGGGCCATTCTGGTCGTCCGAGCCGACTTGCAGGCCACGATCGGGTCGCAAGTTCCGTTTTTTGAGCAGTCGTCGCTCGGGGGGCAGAACAATCTCCGCGGGTTCGGATTGGACCGGTACATCGATAAGCACCTGATTGCGCTCAGTATTGAGGAGCGCATTCATATTCTGAGAACGAAACTGGCCGGGGTGACCGCGGATTTCGAGATCGCGCCGTTTCTGGATACGGGCCAGGTGTTCAATTCCTTCAAGGACGTCAGTTTTCAGGACTATCGGATGACGCCGGGGCTGGGGTTTCGGGCGATCGTCCGGCCCAATGTCGTTGGCCGGGTCGATTATGGCTATAGTCGGGAGGGCGGAGCAGTGTTCGCCGGGTTGGATTTCCCCTATTAACCGCCTGCGAGTGAACGGCCGGTAATACTCATGCGGCAGGCGATCTACTTATTCTGCATTCTTGCGCTTTTCTGCGGCCTGCCGCCTCTAGCTATGGCGGAGGGGTTCGGTCCGTTTCCGGTCAGAAATTTCCAGGCGCTAGACCAGTTAGTGCTGGCCATGCCGGGCGAACGGGCGGCCGTGTTGAAGAAGGGCGATTTCGATATTCGCCTCGAAGCAGCCAATACCGCCTCGATTGCCAGAGATCAGGAAGAACAGGCCGCCGTGACCATGAAGTTTGAAACCGTACGGGCCGGGCTGTTTCTTCGGTATGGTCTGACCGACCGGCTGGAGCTCGGTGTTGAAATCCCGGGCTACCATCGGTATCGGGGATTCATGGAGGAGCCGATCCTCGGGGTGGAGCGCGGCACGACCGGGATTTCGCCGCCCCGGAAAGCCCTGCGGGAGATCGGGTACGCCTTCAATATTGCCAATGGCAGCCGTACGCTGTTTCAAGGCTCGAAGGGAGCGACGGGTTTAGGCGACATTTCATTTTATGGAAAATATCAGCTCCTCAAAGAGACGGCGTCCCTTCCGGCGCTGTCGGTGCGGGTGGGGGTAAAAGCCCCGACCGGAGACACGGACGAAGTCTTTGGCAGCGGCCACCCGGATGCCGGTATCGGCCTGGCCTTGGACAAGACCTTCGCCACAGGCTGGATCCTATATGCCAATGTCAACGGAATCTTTCCCACGGGACCGATCGCGGGACTCGACCTGCAACCGGTAGTCAGTGGCTTGGTCGCGGTGGAATACCTTTGGACGGAGAATTTTTCCATCACCGCACAGTTCGACTATTATTCCCCGCCGTTTCATGGCACAGGAACGCGAGTGTTGGACAAGGGCGTGACCGAGTCGGTGCTCGGGGTGAGCTATCGTGTGCTTCCCGGTCTGCTCTGGCAACTGTACGGGGTCGAAAATTTGGATTTCATCACCGGGAGCGCGGCCGATTTTACACTCTCGACCATCCTCACCTACCGGTTCCGTTCGTAACCTCGATGGCTCGATGTCGGCGGAGGGGGAGCGGAATCTTGACACAAGCGTTGCCATATGTGAGGATGAGGCGACTGGTACGAAACTTCTTTCGCTGCTTCGCCACGACCTTCTCAATACGATTGTTTTCCACGAATATGAATACTTGCGTCCAGTCATGCTTTGACAAGGAGATTGTGCAATGTCTCTGCTAAAAAATATCCACAGTCCCGCTGATTTGAAGCGCCTCTCCCCTGAACAGTTTCCGGAACTATGCCAGGAGATTCGTGAGCAGATCCTTGCGGTGGTTTCGAATGTGGGGGGGCACCTCGCCTCCAATCTGGGCGTCGTGGAGTTGACAGTCGCTCTGCAATATCTCCTGGATACGCCAAAAGATAAGATCGTCTGGGATACCAGCAATCAAGCCTATACACACAAGCTCCTTACCGGACGCCGGGAACAGTTCCACACGTTGCGGCAATACGGCGGATTGAGCGGCTTCTGCAAGCGCGAAGAAAGCGTCTTTGACACCTTCAATGCAGGCCATGCCGGCACCGGCGTCTCCGCCGCCTTCGGAATGGTGGAGGCGCGCGAGCAACGGGGCGAGAAACATAAAGTGGTCTGCGTCGTCGGCGACGGGGCGATGACGGCGGGAATGACCCTGGAAGGCTTGCACCACGCGGGTGGGACGAACAAGGATTTTATTGTCGTCCTCAACGACAACCAGATGTCGATTTCCCGAAACGTCGGAGCCATTTCCGCCTACCTGAACCGGACCTTCACCGGCGAGTTCTACGCGCGGATGCGTGAAGAAACCGGCCAGTTCCTGCGGAAGATTCCCCACATCGGAGCCGAAATGCAAAAAATCGCTCGCCGGGCCGAAGAGTTGGCCAAGGGCGCGATTCTCCCCGGTCTGTTGTTCGAGGAGTTGGGCTTCCAGTATGCCGGGCCGATCGACGGACATAACTTTGAACACCTGCTTCCGACATTAGAGAACGTGCTGAAAATGAAGGGTCCGGTTCTGTTGCACGTGATCACGAAGAAGGGCTTGGGGTATCAGGCGGCGATGGAGAATCCCGTCTGGTTCCATGCCTGCCCTCCGTTCGTGCGCGAAACCGGGGTGCCGGCGAAAAAAGCCGTGCGGCCCAGTTATACGAGCATGGCGGTCGATGCCTTGATCAAGGTGGCTCACCAGGACAAGCGGATTGTGGCGATCACTGCCGCCATGTGCGAGGGCACCGGCCTCAATGCGTTTGAGAAAGTATTTCCGGATCGTATCTATGACGTCGGCATTGCCGAGCAACATGCCGTCACCTTTGCTGCCGGTATGGCGACGCAGGGCATGAAGCCGGTGGTGGCGCTCTATTCCACGTTCTTGCAACGGGCCTACGACCAGGTGGTGCACGACGTGGCCACCCAGAACCTGCCGGTGACGTTCTGTATCGACCGGGGCGGACTCGTCGCGGAAGACGGAACCACTCACCATGGCGCGTTCGATTTCGCGTTCTTGCGCCATGTGCCGAATATGGTTGTCGCCGCTCCCAAGGACGAAAACGAATTGCAGCACATGATGAAAACCTGTGTCAGTTACGATGGCCCCGCCTCCGTGCGGTACGCTCGCGGCGTGAGCCTCGGGGTGCCGATGGATCCGGAACCCACGGCCCTGCCGATCGGCAAGGGCGAGTTGTTGCGGGAAGGCACGGATGTCGCGATTGTGGGGATCGGTGTCACTGTCTGGCCGGCGATGAAAGCGGCCGAACGGTTGGCGCAAGAAGGCATTTCCGCCGCCGTCGTGAACGCCCGGTTTGTGAAGCCGTTGGACACGGAACTAATCATCAACACAGCCAAGAAGGTGCGTTGTCTGGTGACCGTGGAAGAAGGCTGCAAGATGGGCGGGTTCGGCTCTGCGGTCCTGGAGGCATTGTCGGAAGAGGGGCTTACCCATTTGCGCACCAAGGTGATCGGTCTTCCGGATTGGTACATCGAGCAGGGGCCGCAGGACCTGCTGCGCGAACGCTACGGCCTGACGGCAGACGGGATCTATAACAGCGTGAAGGCTCTGTTCGGCGCCGCGGTGGCCACGGACGATGCCGCCCGGTTGGCGTCCCTCGTGGGAAGTTTGCCGCACGGCGATGAGCAGGGCAGCTAACTGGCGGCGGGCAACGAGTAGACGATCACAATAGAGAAGCTGAGCAGCTGATGCATATTACCAGGAAAAAGACGCGGCAGATTCAGGCGGGGTCGGTGAAAATCGGCGGAGACGCGCCGATTTCCGTCCAATCGATGTGCTCGACGAATACGCGCGACGTGAAAGCGACGATCGCGCAAATTCGGCAATTGGAAGAAGCCGGCTGCGAAATTATTCGTGTCGCCGTCCCCGACGAGGAAGCCGCTGCCGCATTGCCTCAGATCAAAGCCGCCATGACGGTGCCGCTGATCGCCGACATTCACTTCGACCATCGCCTGGCCCTCAAGGCAGCCGAGGTGGTCGATTGTGTCCGCATCAATCCCGGGAACATCGGGGCCTGGTGGAAGGTGCAGGACGTGATCAAGGCGGTCAACGAGCGGGGGATTCCCTTGCGCGTGGGCGTGAACGGCGGCTCGCTCGAACGTCCGTTGTTGGATAAGTACGGATGGCCCTCGCCGGAAGCTTTGTCCGAGTCGGCCTTAAACGCGGTTCATGCCTTGGAAGATGAAGGCTTCACCAACATGAAGGTGTCGCTCAAGGCGTCCGACGTGCATCATGCCATTGATGCCTATTACCTGTTTTCCACCCAGTCGAACTATCCCTTGCATATCGGGATCACGGAAGCCGGGACGGCCATGACCGGCGCGGTGAAGTCCGCGATCGGCCTCGGATGGCTGCTGTCGCAGGGCATCGGTGACACGCTGCGCGTCTCGTTGGCGGCGGATCCGGTGGAAGAGGTCAAGGTCGGCTTTGAGATCCTCAAGTCGCTGGAGTTGCGTCATCGCGGCATCAACGTGATTGCCTGCCCGACCTGCGGCCGGGTTGAAATCGACGTGGTGCGCATGGCGAACGAACTGGAAAAGAAACTGGGCCATATCAAGACGCCGTTGAATGTGTCCGTGCTCGGCTGCGTCGTGAACGGCATCGGCGAAGGCAAAGAAGCGGATATCGGCATTGCCGGCGGCGAAGGCAAAGGCATTCTCTTCAAGAAAGGCAAGCTGATGCGGAAGGTGCCGCTGGAAGAACTCATGGACACGCTGATTCACGAAGTCGAGCTGCTGGCCAAGGAGAAGGAAGCCGAAGCCGCGGGGACACCTCACGAGACCGCTGGTTCAGTAAATGGACCTGCCGAGCCTGGTTGGGAACTGATCGGCCATGCGCCGGATGAACAGTCGACCATCGTTCGCGATATTCCTGTGCTCCCGACCAAGCAGTAACCTCCCGCCGCGCGACCTGTGTGAAGAATATTCCTGCGTTTCTCTACTCTTCGCGGTTGAGTTCCTGAAGCTCCCCCTTCTATAATCCGATCCGTGGCGCCGTACCCAAGTGGCTAAGGGAGCAGTCTGCAAAACTGCGATGCGGCGGTTCGAACCCGCCCGGCGCCTCCAAACCGCACTTC
>JACCDZ011378896.1_pt1 | contig 25823 bp, 21 predicted proteins | sample 7449551 | NCBI WGS metagenome assembly JACCDZ01 (sample SAMN15323452, study PRJNA562643) | freshwater metagenome | isolation source: river surface water | place: USA:Blue River Watershed | collected 2017-08-18 | reverse complement strand
GTGTGCGTACCGAGATCCGTGATGACGTGGCCTACGTCACCATGACCCGGTCTGACAAATACAATGCGCTCGACTGGGACATGTTGTGCGCCCTGGTGGATGCGGCGGAACGAATCGGCAAGGACAAATCCGTTCGTGCGGTGATCCTGCAAGGTGAAGGCAAGGCCTTCTGCAGTGGCCTGGATTTCCCGTCATTCACGAAGCAGCCGGCACGCATGGTGCGCGGCTTTCTCAAGTATGGCGTCAAGACCACCAACCTGTTTCAGGAAGTGGCCTGGTGCTGGCGACGTTTGCCGGTGCCGGTAATTGCCGTCATTCATGGCTATTGCTACGGCGGCGGTGTACAGATCGCGCTCGGTGCAGATTTCCGCTATACCACTGCCGAGTGCGAGTTCTCCATTCTGGAGGCCAAGTGGGGGCTGGTGCCCGACATGACCGGCACCGTCACCCTGCGCGAGCTGCTGCCCATGGATCAGGCCAAACTGCTTACCATGACCGGCCGCATGTTCAGTGGTGCCGAGGCGCGTGAACTGAATCTGGTGACCGGTGTCAGTGCCGATCCGCTGGCAGAGGCCGAAAAACTGGTGGCCGAGATCAAGACCCGTTCACCGGATGCCGTGGCCGCGACCAAGCAGCTTTTTCATGAGACCTGGGTGGCCGGCGTGCGTCGCGCGTTCTCGAAGGAGTCACGCCTCCAGCTGGGCTTGCTGATGGGCAAGAACCAGAAAATAGCAGTGCAGTCGAACTTCAGAAAGGAAACGCCCAGCTTCCTGCCCCGCAAGTAAACGTCAGCTCTTTTTCATGTGCTGGGCCAGAAACCGGTCCAGCGCATTGGCAAAGGCCATGCGGTCCTGCTGGCTGAACGTTGCCGGGCCGCCTACCTGCACGCCACTGGAACGCAGTTCCTCCATGAAGTTGCGCATGGTCAGTCGCTGCCGGATGTTGTCTGCCGTATAAAACGTGCCACGCGGATTCAGCGCATAGGCGCCTTTTTCGACAACCTTGGCGGCGAGCGGAATGTCGGCCGTGATGGCGAGGTCCCCCGGCTGTATCAATTCCACAATGCGGTCATCGGCCACATCAAATCCGGCAGGCACCTGTATGGACTTCATCCATGCCACGCGAGGCACCGGGATGAACTGGTTGGCCACCAGCGTGCAGACAATCCCGCGCCGTTCGGCGGCACGAAAGAGGATGTCCTTGATGACATTCGGGCAGGCATCGGCGTCCACCCAGAGTTGCAGTTGGCGAGCCTCCGTCATGCCGGGGCCATCTCCTTTGGATCACGGACAAAAAAAAATCCCCGGCGCCCCGGGGAATGAGAGAGTAAGCGTAACAGCTGGCAGGATCAGCGCGTGATGTCGCGTTCGTTCTGGTTCCAGGCCACACGGGTGTCGCTGTTCATGGTGGTGGCCAGCAGCAGCGTGTCGTAGTAACGGCGAACCTGCTGTACGTAGACCAGCGCCTGACCAACAGGAATGCGGCGTCCGTTCTTGCGCGCGTCGGAGGCCATCTGGCGCAGATGACGGCTCACCGTCAGCCACTTGTCGGCATCTTCCCCGTTGGCTAGGGCGTTCTTGCGTGCACGATCAATATGGGCCGGCCCCATGTTGTAAGCCGCCAGGGCCATCCAGGTGCGGTCCGGCTCACGGACAGTGTCGGGCAGGCGCTCGGTGATCTGGCGGTAATAGGCGGCGCCACCTTCAATGCTCTGGCGGGCATTGTTGCGGTCAGCCACTCCCATGTCCGAGGCGGTTCCCTGTGTCAGCATCATCATGCCCTGCACACCGGTCGGGGAGATCGCATTCGGCTGCCAGCGCGATTCCTGATAGGCGATCGCTGCCAGCAGGCGCCAGTCCATGCTGTGGGCATCCGCATTTTTCCTGAAAATGTCTTCGTAGCGCGGCAGCTTCTGGGTCATGTCGCGCTGGAAGCTTTTCACGGAGTAGGGGTCAAAGGTGTCGCCCTGACTGTAAAAGGCGACCAGACGATCCAGGGTGCCGTCGGCCTGCTTGCGCGCCAGAAAGGCCTGGGCGGCCTTGAACAGGCTCTGGTCACGGGTCTTGACGAGTGCCCAGCCCAGCTCACTGTTGTCCTGCAGGTTGAGGGATACGCCAAGATTGGGGAAAAGGGCGCGGCGTGCATCAAACTCGCTGGAGTTCAGGGCCACATAATCAAGATCACCGGTCACGACCTGGTCCAGCAGCAGCAGGGGATCGGTATCTTCAAACTCGATGATGGTCAGGTCCGGGCGCCAGCGCGTCATGGCCTTGAGGCGGACGGACTCGGTAGAGCCGGCAATGACACCGATGCGGGCATTGCCGAGATCATCAAAGCGGGACGGCAGCGGGCGATCCAGTCGCTGGACCAGCTGCTCACTCACGGCCATGTAAGGCTCGGCGACACGCAGACGCTTCAGGCGCGGGTCATCCGTGGCCAGCCCGGTAATGGCGATGTCGGCATGGTTATGGCGAATGGCATCAAGTACGCTGCCGGCATCGGGCTCGTTCTCAAGCACGAGCTTCACGCCAAGCTCTTCGGCAAACAGCTGCGCCAGTTCGTACTGGAAGCCACGGGCACCGTCAGGTGTATTCTGGAACGTCGTCGGGCCGCTGGTGCCGGCCAGGGTGAGCACGCCACGCTGCTGCACATGCTGCAGGGCCGTGGTGGCCGGCTTCAGATGAAAAATAGTGAAGAGAAGGGCACTGAAAAACACACCGCGTGCCATAATTTTCAGGCTTTGTGCGGGGTGTGGCAGTCTGGTTCGTAGCGCCTGGAAGCCGCTAGACATCCTTAGTACCTCGTTCGGTTTACCGTTAATGCCAGTTGCATGCACACGCTGCATTGCACCCGTCGTCGCGTTTACCCTAGGGGGTGTTTCGGTAGCCAGTGGGCTCACCAAAGCGCGTTGCCGAACCTGCCAACAGCAGGGTCTCAACGCGAGGTCGGGCGAAATCTATCGACCACTTCACATTATGTCTAGACCTTGACAGCACAATCTGCCAAGGATTGTCCGACAATGTCGTGGCGATCTGACCGGTTGCCCACCCTGCCGGGTGTCCTGAAACCCCCGATTCCAGTATGATTGCGGCCTGCTCCAAGCCGCTTTTACCGTTTGTCGTCTGACCCACCATTCAGCGGCCAACGAGAGAGACAACCCCTATTTCGCCGTTTTCCGAGAGACCGACATGCTCATCCTGCCTGGTTCCCTGGCGCTTTCCGCTTTCCGACAGAACCGACTGCTGCGCGACCTGAAGGCCCTGTTGCCCCGGGTGACCTCCGTTCACGCCCGGTTCATGCACCTGGTGGATGGCCAGCCGGATGCCGAGGGGCATCGTCGACTGGAAGAGCTGCTGCACTACGGTGAGGGCTTTGCTGCCCGGGATGCGGGAGAGCTTTTTCTGGTAGTGCCGCGTCCCGGTACCATTTCGCCCTGGTCATCAAAGGCGACTGATATTGCACACAATTGTGGTGTTGGCGGCGTGCATCGTATTGAGCGGGCAACAGCCTTCTATATAGAAGGAGGCCCTTTCTCGCCGGAAGAGCGCAGCCTGCTGTCAGCAAAGCTGCATGACCGCATGACACAGGCCGTGCTGGCCGGTCTTGATGAAGCTGCCGTTCTGTTTCGTGCAGAAGAGCCCCGTCCACTGTCGTTCGTGGATATTCTCGCGGGCGGTCGCGCTGCCCTCGAAGCGGCTAACCGTGAAAAGGGCTTTGCGCTGTCCGATGACGAGATTGATTACCTCGTCGAGAACTTCATTGCACTCAAGCGCAATCCTACGGATGTCGAGCTGATGATGTTCGCGCAGGCGAACTCGGAACACTGCCGTCACAAGATTTTCAATGCGGACTGGACCATCGACGGCGAGCAGCAGGATCGCTCGCTGTTCCAGATGATCAAGAACACCTATGCCTGTGCGCCGGACAACATCCTGTCGGCGTACAAGGATAATGCCGCCGTCATTACCGGGCATCATGCGGCCCGCTTCTATCCGGATGCGGGCTCGCACCAGTACCGCTTCAGTGATGAAGACGTGCATATCCTGATGAAGGTGGAAACGCACAATCACCCGACAGCGATCTCGCCTTTTCCTGGCGCATCAACCGGCTCTGGTGGCGAAATCCGTGATGAGGGTGCAACCGGACGTGGTGGCAAGCCCAAGGCCGGCCTGACCGGCTTCTCTGTCTCCAACCTGAAGATTCCCGGCTTTGTGCAGCCGTGGGAGCAGGATTACGGCAAGCCCAACCGTATCGTGACCGCCCTCGACATCATGATCGAAGGACCACTCGGTGGTGCCGCCTTCAATAACGAGTTCGGACGCCCGGCACTTTGTGGTTATTTCCGCAGCTTTGAAATGAGCGTGAATGGCCTGAGTGGCCCGGAAGTGCGCGGCTATCACAAGCCGATCATGATCGCCGGGGGTTACGGCAACATTCGTGGTGACCATGTGCAGAAAAACCCGATCCAGCCCGGCGACCAGCTGATTGTGCTGGGCGGCCCGGCCCTGCTGATCGGTCTGGGTGGCGGTGCAGCATCTTCGGTGGCCAGTGGTACCAGTGCAGAAAGCCTCGACTTTGCCTCGGTGCAGCGTGACAACCCTGAAATGGAGCGCCGCTGCCAGGAAGTTCTCGATGTGTGCTGGGCAATGGGTGACAACAACCCGATCGTTTCCGTGCATGACGTTGGCGCGGGAGGCCTCTCCAATGCCATGCCGGAACTGGTGCACGAGCATGATCTTGGCGCTGCGCTGAACCTGCGCGCCATTCCCAATCTCGAACCGGGCCTGCGTCCGGTGGAAATCTGGTGCAACGAAGCGCAGGAGCGTTATGTGCTGGCGGTATCGCCGGCGCGTCTTGCCGAGTTTGAAGCCATTTGCGCGCGTGAGCGTTGCCCGTTTGCGGTGCTGGGCGAAGCGACGGCTGTGCAGCAGCTGACCGTGGCCGATCCTCATTTCGGTAATCATCCGGTCGACATGCCCATGCAGGTCTTGCTTGGCAAGGCGCCCCGCATGCTGCGCACTGTCGAGCGCAAGACGCTGGAGCAGCCAGCACTTGACCTGTCCGGCATTGATATAAAGGACGCGGCACTGCGCGTATTGCGCTTGCCGTCGGTCGCCAGCAAATCGTTCCTTATCACTATTGGTGACCGCTCCATTACCGGGCTTGTTGCGCGTGAGCAGATGGTGGGCCCATGGCAGGTGCCGGTGGCAGACTGTGCGGTGACGGCGACCGGCTTCAATACCTATACCGGCGAGTCGATGTCCATGGGTGAGCGAACCCCGTTGGCACTGATTGATGCGGCCGCCAGCGCACGCATGGCGGTGGGTGAGGCACTGACCAATATCGCTGCATCGCAAATCAGCAAGATTGCGGACATCAAACTGTCGGCCAACTGGATGGCCGCTGCCGGTCATGGCAAGGAAGACGAGAACCTGTTTGATGCGGTAAAGGCTGTCGGCATGGAAATCTGCCCCCAGCTGGGCATTGCCATTCCGGTGGGCAAGGATTCCCTGTCCATGCGTACCGTGTGGGATGACGGTGCGGAAAAGAAGGCAGTGACGGCACCGCTGTCACTGGTGATCACGGCATTTGCGCCGGTAACCGATGTGCGCAAGACCCTGACACCCCAGCTGCTTACCGAAAAGGGTGACACAGTGCTGCTGCTGGTGGATCTGGGGGCTGGCCGGAATCGTCTCGGCGGCTCGGCACTGGCACAGGTTTACAGCCAGATCGGTAATCAGGCACCTGATGTGGATGATGCAGATCTGCTCAAGGCGTTCTTTGTGACGGTGCAGACACTCAATGCCAATGGTCGCCTGCTTGCCTATCACGATCGCAGTGACGGTGGTCTTTTTGCGGCAGTGACGGAAATGGCATTTGCCGGTCGTACCGGGGTGTCTCTGGATATCAGCGGCGATCTGCTGCCTGTCCTGTTCAATGAAGAGCTGGGGGCGGTCCTGCAAGTCACTGCTGCCGACGCCGCGATCGTGCTGGAAACATTCTCTGTTGCGGGAGTGCCGGCAAAGAAGATTGGCACGCTGAACGCCAGTGATGCAGTGCAGATCCGTCATGATGGCGTCATGGTTTTTGATGCCGCCCGTGCCGGTCTGCAGCGCATTTGGACGGAGACCAGCTATCGCATTCAGGCCATGCGTGACAATGCCGATTGTGCGCAGCAGGAGTTTGATCGCCTGCTGGAAACCGGTGATACCGGCCTGCAGGTTGCACTCACGTACGATGTGAATGAAAACATTGCCGCCCCGTTCATCAGCACTGGGGTACGTCCGAAAATCGCCGTCCTGCGCGAACAGGGCGTCAATGGCCAGATCGAAATGGCAGCGGCGTTTGACCGTGCCGGCTTCAATGCCGTGGATGTGCACATGAGTGACATCATCAACGGACGCGTCAGCCTGAAGGATTTCAAGGGACTGGTTGCCTGCGGCGGCTTTTCCTACGGCGATGTGCTCGGTGCTGGTGGAGGCTGGGCGCGTTCGGCGCTTTTCAATCCGCGCGCACGAGACGAGTTTGCGGCGTTCTTCGCCCGTCTGGATACGTTCTCGCTCGGTGTGTGTAATGGCTGCCAGATGCTGTCGCAGTTGAAGGATCTTATTCCCGGTGCCGATGCCTGGCCGCGCTTTGTACGCAATACCAGCGAGCAGTTCGAGGCCCGTACCGTCATGGTGGAAGTCAAGGACTCCCCTTCCGTGCTGCTGGCCGGAATGGCCGGATCACGCATGCCGATTGCCGTGGCTCATGGAGAAGGTCGTATCAGTGATGCGGCTGAGCGCATGGCGGCATTGGCGGGTAGCGGGCTGGTGGCGGTGGGGTATGTGGATAATCAGGGTCGCCCGACAGAAACATACCCGCTTAATCCGAATGGCTCGCTCCTCGGCATTACCGGTGTGACCAGTACCGATGGTCGCGCCACCATCATGATGCCGCATCCTGAGCGTGTGTTCCGCGCCGTGCAGCACAGCTGGTATCCAGATGAGTGGAAGGAAGACGGCTCCTGGATGCGCCTGTTCCGTAATGCCCGCGTTTTTGTCGGCTGACGAGCTTGTGAGCAAAGGGTTATTGAGCGGGGACGCAAATGTACAAGATCACATTCTATGTTCCCGAAACGCATCTTGATGACGTAAAGGCTGCGCTGTTTGCGGCAGGGGCGGGGCGTGTCGGTGCTTACGACAGCTGCGCCTGGCAGGTGAAGGGGCAGGGGCAGTTCCGCCCGCTTGCCGGCAGCAATCCCTTTATCGGGCATCAGGGTGTGGTTGAGCAGGTTGATGAGTACAGGGTTGAGCTGGTCTGCGATGAGGCCTGCGTGCAGGATGCACTCGCCGCGCTCAAACGGACTCATCCGTATGAAGAACCTGCTTATGATGTCGTGCGCCTGCTTGATTTGTGACAGCGGCATTCTATTGCGGTATCGTGACGCCGGAACTGCTGTACGGCTTGATGGGATGTAAGGGATGGCTGAACGTACCGATGCGCACATAATGCTGCGCCTGATTTATCAGGCAATGCTTAATGCCGGCCTTCCGGCCGAGGCGGTGCTGGCAAAGGCTGGTGTCGCCCTGCAGCGTCTGGATGACCCTTCCGTGCGCACACCCAATGCGGCGCAGACCCTGTTCTGGCAGTCCGCCGAAGATGTTTCCCGTGATCCACACGTAGGACTGCATCTGGGTGCGCATCTCCCGCTTTATCGCGGACAGGTCCTTGAGTATCTCTTTACGTCCAGTCCCAGCTTTGGTGATGGCCTCAAGCGCGCCATGGCTTTTCATCGATTGTTGAGTGATGTGGTCGCGGGTCAGCTGGTGGTGGATGACAGGCATTGCTACCTTGTCGGCATGGCAGGACCCAAGGCCAACCGGCATTTTGCCGAGTGTCTGGCTGCCGGGATGATCCAGTTTTTCCGTTTTGTCACGGATAACCAGTTTCAGCCACTGGGTGTGCACTTCGAGCATTCGGAAGGGGCCCCCAAGGAAGAGTACGAGCGTATTTACGGTTGCCCGGCGACACTTGGGTGTGCGGAGTACCGCCTCTACTTTAATCGGGAAGTGCTTGAGCACCGTATCTGGCAGGCCGAACCGCGCCTGTTGCGTCTGCATGAGCAGCTTGCCAACGAGCAGCTCGCCGAGCTTGAGCGGCATGATCTGGTGGCGGAGGTGAAGCGCGCCATTGGTGAAATGCTGGAGAGTGGCGATACCAGTCTTGAGGCCGTTGCCAGGCGCCTGGGACTGCCGCCCCGCCGCCTGCGCAGCCAGCTGGCCGAGGCCAATACCAGTTTTAACCAGATTCTGGCGGATTACCGTTCGCGCCTGTCGCGTCGCCTGCTGGCAAAAACCGATGAGCCTATTGAGCAGATTGTCTATCTCACCGGCTTTTCCGAGCCAAGTACGTTCTACCGTGCCTTCAAGCGCTGGACCAACGAAACACCGGTCGAGTACAGAAAGCGCAAGCGTGAGCAGGCAGCCAGGCACTGATCAGTGCCCACCCGGGTCGCCGGCAGCATCTGCCCCGTTCCGTGGGGGCCAGAAAAAACTCCCCGGCTTGTGTATGAATCGTCCCGCGATCATCCCGGCCAGCGGCCACCACTGGGTGTAGCGTACCCTTCGTGATTTCAATGCGACCATCATTGCCAGCGAAAAACTCACCACCAGATTGGTCATGCCGATGGCGGCTACGCCAAGCAGGCTGATGACTATCGTGTATAGCGGCAGCTGGTGGTCTGATCCGACCAGTGCAAATGAGAAATAGGCTGACGAGAATGTGATGTGCCGGATATCCAGCGGGAGTCCGAGAATGAAGCCTATCGTTCCCATGCTGCCCAGCATCAGGCCAAAGTAGAAGTTGCCGGCCAGTGCCCCAAGATTAATGCCAATGTAAGCGCTAAAGCGGTCAAGACGTTCCTGTCCCAGTATTCGTTGCAGGAACCTGTGCTGCTGAAGTCGCTCGGGAATGCGGTTGTACAGACACTTGTTGTCGTAGTAGCCGGAAATCAGTCCGGACAGGAACAGGCATACGCCCGCAATGCCGGCATGAAAAATCGCCAGGCTTGCGACCGGGTTGAGCTCATGAGTCAGGTGCGCGGATTTTTCTGCATTGGCCAGATGTTCTCCGGTGGCAAGCCACCATAGCCATGCGATGGCGTAGGCAGTGGGAATGGAGAGTGCGACATTGCCAATGATGGCAATGAACTGTGTGCGGAATACATTCACGCAAAGATCGGCAAGGCCGTCGAGCTTCTGCTCTTTTTGCGCTTCACTGATGCTGGCGGCTATGCGCGAGGCGGTCATCGCAGGTTGTTTGGTGGCGATGGTGAAGTGCAGTGCATGAACCAGCATGAAGCCAAGTGAGTAGTTCATGCTGTAGATGAAGGCGGCGCCCAAAGGCGCAAGCGCAAGCTTGCCCGCCAATACCTTGATCATGGCCATGAAGCCGACAATCAGGCCTGCTCCCATGCCCGAGCGCAGCATGCTGAAGTAGCCCGGGCGACTGGTCGTGACATAGTGCTCGCCCGTGTTTCCGGCATGCTCTGTTATCTGCAGCGCAAGTAGCTCCGTGTGGGTTGAAAACAGGTCACGCAGGCTGAACTTCCTGTTGTCTGCCGTGACGAGTTCCTTGAACAGTTGCACGATGATGAGGTTACGGGACTCGCCGGAGCTTTCCAGAAGGCACAGCAGTCTTTCTGTGCGTGTCAGCATCTGGCTGATGCGCACCAGCAGTTGCGTGAGGCTGATGCTTATGCCGGTCCCGCGAGCATGTTTCCGGACTTTTTGCAGGATGTCGCGGCATTGTGCGATCAGCACCATGGCCTGTTTTTCATCACTGCGTTCACTGCGCTGACCCGTCAGGAATTCGTGATATTCATTTACGTAATCACTTATTTCGTCATTCAGGCCAAGAAACGGCGAGCCATACTGTTCAATGGCAGGATGGATGCGTGTCAGCTGGTTTTCCAGTCCAAGCCCCGTCAGGCGGTGCGACAGTGTGGTAAGCGCCTCGAGGATTTCGAGCACGGGTTTTTGCACGATCATGTTGTCGTGCAGTTCATCAAAGTGAAGCGCAGACAGCAGTCGGGTCCATGGCTGGTCGTCCAGGCCGGCAATCCACTCCCAGTCATCACGGCGATGAAAGAGCAGGCTGAATATGTCCTTGAGATAGGCGTCATTAATGGCGGGTGGCAGCATTTTCCAGGCAAGCCGTTGCTTGGCCTCGGCCATGAAGTCGGTGCCGGGGAAAATGCCGGTATCGGCATAAAGGTGCGATTGTTTGCGTGCAGCAATGATGCGAAGCAGGTAGCTGCGCAGCCCTGCGCGCAGGGGCTGGTGCTGCTCCAGCAGATAGCACAATGCCAGCAGGTTATTGCTGGCCTGCTCCAGATCCCCGCTTTGTGCAGGACGGATTTCTTCAACCAGTGATGCCAGCAGGGTGACGTCAGCATCATCGCTGGCAGCGATGCGTGCAAGCAGGACTTCCATTGGTGATTTCCTTGAGTCGGGATGTGCGTGAGTATTACCCGGCAAGCATTGCAGCTTCCATGGTAATAACGTGACAGCATGTGTTCACGGGCAGAGGAATGCCGTGGTGATGTGTTGCATGAAGGGATGTGAGGTGTTTGAAACAGGCTTGAACTGGTCGGGGTGAGAGGATTCGAACCTCCGGCCTCTACGTCCCGAACGTAGCGCTCCACCAGGCTGAGCTACACCCCGATACCGACTCGCGCCGTTGCGGCGGCGAGGCGCGCATTGTATATAAGCCGGTGCTTCCTGAAAAGCACCGGCCGTACAAAAGTCCCTCAGCTGTTGCGCACCAGTGCCAGCCGCGTCAGGTTTTCCAGTGCCTTGCGGTATGGCGATGCAGGGACATCGGCCAGTGCGGCGAGGGCCAGGTCAGACTCTTCTTTAGCGCGCGCCATGGTGTAGTCCAGTGCACCGGAGCTGCGGACCAGTTTGAGGATCTGTTCAAGGTGTTCCAGCCCGCCGGTACGGATGGCCTCGCGTATCAGTTCGGCATCTGCTGGCGCAGCCAGCTTCATGGCCTGGATCAGGGGCAGGGTGGGTTTGCCCTCGGCCAGGTCATCGCCCACATTCTTGCCCATGACATCAGCGGAGCTGGTGTAGTCGAGTACGTCATCAATGATCTGGAAGGCGGCTCCCAGGTGGCGGGCGTAGGCAGCAAAGGCGGGTTGCAGTGCCGGGTTGCCCAGGCTGGCGCCGGACTCGGCGGCACACTCGAACAGCTTGGCTGTCTTGCCGTAGATGACTTCCATATAGCGGGCTTCAGTCGTGGCCGGGTCGCGCTGGTTGATCAGCTGCAGGACCTCGCCCTCCGCAATGACGCAGGTGCCGTGGGCCATGATGTCCATGACCGTGATGTTGCGCAGGGAAACAACCAGCTGGAAGGCCTTGGAAATCAGGTAGTCGCCCACCAGGACAGCGGTCGGGTTGTCCCAGCGGGCATTGGCCGTGGCGCGGCCACGACGCAATCCGGAGTCATCCACGACATCGTCATGAAGCAGGGTGGCGGTATGCAGGAGCTCGATGATGCCGGCAACCCGGATGTGATCGTCGCCCTCGCGGTGGCCGCAGGCGCGAGCGGCCAGCAGGCACACCAGCGGGCGCAGGCGCTTGCCGCCACCCTGCACAATATACTGGCCGACCTCGTTAACCAGAGGAACCTGTGAGCGCAGGCTGTCTGCGATAAAGGTATCTACGGCTGCGAAATCCTCGCCGACAACGGCGACTATGCTCTTGAAATCCATGCAGTTCACAGGCTCTGGCCTGCCCCGGGCAGGCAATGGTTCGGGTGGTGGGTCCCTCTGTCCTCAGACCGGCACCAAATGGCGGCGAATGCTAGCAGTCTCGGGGCTTTGGGGCCACTGGCGGCGGGCTGTACGGCACAAGATATCCCCCTCGTCCCTTGATAAGGAAATCCGGCTTGCGGCCGGGAGGGGTTTTCCGTAGAATTACGCGCCTTGCGAATTCCTTTTCCGGGTCGGCTTTCAACTGGGCTGTCTGCCTCTGGCAACAGACCGGCCGTATCTGGCACAAATCCTGATGGAGTTGTTTATGTACGCGGTTATCAAGAGCGGTGGCAAGCAGCATCGCGTGATTCAGGGCGAGACACTTAAGGTCGAGCTGCTGAAGCATGAAGTGGGTCAGACGATTACGTTTGATGACGTCCTGATGGTTGTTGATGGCGAGACCATCAAGATCGGTGCGCCGATTGTTGAAGGTGCCAAGGTGCTGGCCGAAGTGATCAGCCATGGCCGTCACGACAAGATCCGTATCGTCAAGTTCCGTCGTCGTAAGCATTATCGCAAGCAGGCCGGTCACCGCCAGTACTACACTGAGCTGAAGATCACCGGTATCAGCCTCTAATTCGCAGGAGTAATCGAACATGGCACATAAAAAGGCTGGTGGTTCCACCCGCAACGGTCGCGACTCAGAAGCCAAACGCCTTGGCGTAAAGGTGTATGGCAGCCAGCAGATCCAGGCCGGCGCCATCATCATTCGTCAGCGTGGCACCCAGTATCACGCCGGTGAAAATGTCGGCATGGGCCGCGATCACACCCTGTTTGCCAAGGCAGACGGCGTGGTCCGGTTTGTAAAGAAGGGCCCGTTCGCTCGCCAGTACGTTGTGGTTGATACCGCCGTCTGAGTGTTGTGAATGCAAAAAGCCCCGCATGGTCGGGGCTTTTTTGTTTTCAGGCTAAACTGTTTTTATTGAAGTGGCGTCTCATCAGATGGGATGCCGGAGGCGGAAACAATCATGCGTTTTGTCGATGAAGCCCTGATCAAGATCGAGGCGGGAGCCGGCGGCAATGGCTGCATGAGTTTCCGTCGCGAGAAATTCATTCCCTTCGGTGGCCCGGATGGCGGTGATGGTGGCCATGGCGGCAGCATCTGGATCGAGGCTGATCCCAATGCCAACACGCTGGTCGATTACCGCTATACCCGCCAGTTCAAGGCGCAGCGTGGCCAGTACGGCATGGGCTCCAACTGCACGGGCAAGAGCGGTGATGATGTGGTGCTGCGGGTGCCGGTTGGCACCACCATTCTTGATGAAGCCACCGATGAAGTGCTGGCGGATCTGGTTGAGCCATATGAGCGTGTGATGGTGGCTCGTGGTGGTCGCGGCGGCATGGGCAACATCAACTTCAAGAGCTCCACCAATCGCTCGCCACGCAAGACCACTGCGGGTCAGGAAGGCGAGGTGCGCCAGTTGCGTCTGGAGTTGAAGGTGCTGGCCGATGTCGGTCTGCTGGGCTTGCCCAATGCCGGCAAGTCCACCTTCATTCGTGCCGTGTCTGCGGCCAAGCCGAAAGTGGCTGATTATCCCTTCACCACGCTGGTGCCCAATCTGGGTGTGGTCGATGTTGATCGTCACCGCTCCTTTGTCATGGCGGACATTCCTGGCCTGATCGAAGGTGCGTCGGAGGGTGCTGGTCTGGGCATCCGTTTCCTCAAGCATCTGGCGCGTACCCGCTTCCTGCTGCATCTGGTTGATGTGGCGCCATATGACAACACCGATCCGGTCGAGAGTGTGCGGGCCATTGCCGGCGAGCTGGAGAAGTACTCGCCCACGCTGGCATCGTTGCCGCGCTGGCTGGTACTGAACAAGATTGATCTGGTGCCGGCTGATCTGGTGGATGATTTGTGCAATGACATCGTCAAGCAGCTGGGCTGGACAGGTCCGGTGTTCCGCACCTCCGGCCTCACCGGCGAGAACGCCAAGACGGTCTGCTACCGCCTGATGGAAGCGATTGAAGAGCAGCGCGAGCTGGAAGCAGAAAATCCCGAGCTGGCAGAGAAAGAGGCGCAGAAACGTCGTCGGCTGGAAGACGAGGGGCGCCGCAAGATTCTTGAGCTGGCAGAAAAGCGCAAGGCGGCACGCCGTGCGGCGCAGGAAGCCGGTCAGGAACTGGATGATGATGACTGGAACGAAGACGATTACGACGTCGAGTACGAATACCGTCCCTGAGTCTTGCTGACGGGGCCGGTACTTGTGCAGCAGCGGCTTTTGTTGCTGCTGCCGTCTTTCCGCTGGTTTGTATTCTCGCCTACACTCGCACTCTCAATTTCCTGATGTGATTTCTCCATGAGCAACCATCGCCATCGCCTTGCCCAGGGTCAACGCTGGGTCGTGAAAATCGGTTCGGCCTTGCTGACTGCTGATGGTCAGGGTCTGGATCAGGTTGCCATGAAGGCATGGGTGCAACAGATGGTCGAGTTGCAGCGTGCAGGTGTGGATCTGGTACTGGTGTCGTCCGGGGCTGTGGCGGAGGGCATGGTGCGCATGGGGCTCAAGTCGCGTCCCGACTCCGTGCATGAACTACAGGCTTGTGCGGCCATTGGCCAGATGGGTCTGGTGCAGGCATATGAGTGGTTCTTTCGCGAGCATGGCGTAAAGACGGCGCAGGTTTTGCTGACCCATGACGATCTGGCGGATCGTCAGCGCTATCTCAATGCCAGCAGTACATTGCGTACGCTGATCGAGTGGCAGGTGCTGCCTGTCATCAATGAGAACGACACGGTTGCCACGGATGAAATCCGTTTCGGTGACAACGATACGCTGGGTGCGCTGGTGGCCAATCTGGTCGAGGCCGACATGCTGATCATCCTGACGGATCAGGAAGGCATGTTTGATCGCGATCCGCGTCATGATCCCGATGCCGTGTTGTTGCCGGAGGTGCAGGCCATGGACGAGCGTCTGCTGGCCATGGCGGGTGGTGGCGGCAGCCTTGGGCGTGGCGGCATGCTGACCAAGGTGCGTGCGGCTCGTCTGGCGGCGCGTTCGGGCTGTGCCACCGTGATTGCCAGCGGCCGTGGTGAAAACATTCTGGTGCGCCTGCGGGCTGGAGAGGTGCTCGGGACCTTGCTGTTGCCGGAGCAGGATACGCTGGCAGCACGCAAGCAATGGCTGGCGGCCCATCTGCAGCATGCCGGTCGCCTGGTGATAGATGCCGGCGCCATTCGTGCCCTGCGTGAGGGTGGCAAGAGTCTGCTGCCAGTGGGTGTGAAAAAAGTGGAGGGCAACTTCACGCGTGGTGAGGTGGTGGCCTGCGTAGATGCGGATGGCGTGCAAATTGCCGTCGGTGTGGTCAACTACAGTGCTGCCGAAGCGCAGCGCATCGCGGGCCAGTCATCTGACAAGATCGAGAAGTTGCTGGGCTATGTTGATGCCGCCGAGCTGATGCATCGCGACAATCTGGTCGTTCTCTGAGTCATTCTTTCTGTTTCAGGCCGGGGCACGCATGAAACGTATATTGCCTCCGGCGGTTCTGACGGCGCTGATTGCGCTCTACCTGATCTGGGGTTCCACCTATCTGGCCATGCGGCTGCTCGTCGAGGGCATGCCACCCCTGCTCTCGGCCGGTATCCGCTACAGCATTGCCGGCACACTCTTTTTTGTTTTCCTCAAACTCCGTGGTGCTGCCTGGCCCAGCCTGCGGCAGTGGCGTGACGCCGGCATGGTGGGTGTGCTGCTGTTGCTCGGGGGTAATGGTGCCGTAGCGCTGGCCCTGGAGCAGGGCGTCAGCTCTGGCATGGCAGCTCTGGTGGTGGCACTTGCCCCGTTGTTCGCCCTGATTTTTGCCACCATGTGGGGGCAGGCGGTGCAGGGGCGTGACTGGCTGGGTATTGCCCTGGGGGTGGCAGGGATCATGCTGCTCAATGCCGGCAGTGTGCTCTCGGCCAGTCCGGCGGGGACAATATTGCTGGTGATGGCGGCCCTGATCTGGGCTTTTGGCTCCATGTGGGGCAAGCGGCTGCAGCAGCCCCCGGCGTTCATGGCAAGCGCGGTGCAGATGCTGGTTGGTGGTGCGGTGCTGATGCTGGCGGGAACCTTGCGGGGGGAGGCCATCACGACCATGCCGTCGACCCAGTCGCTCTGGGCGCTGGCCTACCTGATCTTCTTTGGCTCTATCCTTGGTTTTTCCTCGTATGTCTATCTGTTGGCCACGGTACGGCCGGCACTGGCGACCAGTTATGCCTATGTCAATCCGGTGGTGGCCGTGGCGCTGGGGGTGTGGCTGGGTGGTGAGCAGGTGGACGCCATGGAGCTGGCAGGCATGACCGTCATTCTGGCTGGCGTGGTCATGGTTTGCTGGCCTTCGGAAAAGGCGCCGGCCGCGTAAGTTGCGGCAGAAAACGAGCAGGCATAAAAAAACCGGCCAGAAGGCCGGTTTTTTCAGGAATGCAGTGGATCAGGCAAGGGCCTTGATCTGGGCATTCAGGCGGCTCTTGTGACGAGCGGCCTTGTTCTTGTGAATGATGCCTTTGTCGGCCATACGGTCAATCACCGGCACGGCGGTTGTGTAGGCGGTCTGGGCATTGGCCTTGTCACCAGTGGCAATCGCATTCACGACTTTCTTGATGTAAGTGCGAACCATGGAGCGCAGGCTGGCGTTGTGGGCGCGTGCCTTGTCGTTCTGGCGAGCACGCTTCTTGGCTTGTGCAGAGTTGGCCACGTTGGCTCTCCTGAAGTAAAAGGCTGTCGAAACAGTCGAAAAATGTCTTCCGGAAAAATATCCGAAATAAGGCGCGCAATTCTGCCGATGGGATGGAGGGAAGTCAACCCGCGAATGGCAGGGACTCAGGCCTTTGTCTGCCCCAGGTCGACTTCCCCGGGGGTCAGTGGACGCCATTCGCCCGGTGACAGGGTCAAATCCAGCTCAATTCCGGCGACCGCCTCACGATGCAGGCGCTCTACATGATTACCAATGGCGGCAAACATGCGTTTTACCTGGTGGTAGCGGCCCTCCTGCAGCCACACCAGGGCTTCGCAGGGCCCCAGTTTTTGCAGGCGGGCCGGCAGGGTGGGCTGGTCTTCCTCGCCGCGCAGGCGCAATCCGCCGGCAAACTGTGCCTCTGCGTCATCGGGGATGGGGCGTGCCGTCTGTACACGGTAGCGCTTTTCATGCCGTCCTGGCGCTTTCACACGATGAGACCACTGGCCATCGTCCGTGATCAGTACCAGGCCGGTGGTGTCGATATCCAGGCGTCCGGCAATGTGCAGGCCCTCCGGATTTTCGCCTCGCAGAAGGTCAAGTACGGTGCGGTGCTCGCCATCTTCGGTGGCGGAGACCACGCCGGCCGGCTTGTTGAGCATGAAGTAGCGCGGGCCGCGCAGTGTCAGCAGGGTGCCATCCAGCGTGACGGCATCAGCGTGGCCCAGCGCGAGGCCGGCATCCTTCACGGGTTGGCCGTTCACCCGCAGCCGGCCCGCCCGCAGCAGGAGGCGAACTTCGCTGCGGGAGTGTGGTGTGGTGTGGGCTACAAACTTGTCGAGACGCATGGGGCGCATTGTACTGTCTGTGTATGCCTGAGGGGTAAATACTGCACGAATGGCAGCGCAGGCAGTTCCGCAGGGACGGTGCCTTCGCTACCATCGCGCCCTTGATGCTCCACCTTGCTGCCTCTTGCCCGGAATGCCCATGTCCACGCCCGTTGCGCCCACTCCTGCTGCCCCGAAAAAGAAAGGCCACGGCCTTTGGCGCTCCACGCTGGTGGTGAGTGCCATGACCATGCTCTCGCGCATTGCCGGGCTGGTGCGGGACATGGTGTTCCTGAATGCTTTTGGTGCCGACAAGCTGATGGACGCCTTTCTGGTGGCGTTCAAGATTCCCAACTTCATGCGCCGCCTGTTTGCCGAGGGGGCCTTTGCCCAGGCTTTTGTGCCGGTGCTCACCGAATACAAGACCACCAGGGGGCAGGCCGACGTCAAGGCGCTGGTGGACAGGGTGGCGGGTTCATTGACCGTTATTCTGGGCGGGTTGAGCTTCTTTGCAGTGATTGCCTCGCCCGCCATCATCTTTATATTTGCTCCGGGTTTCCGCACGGATGCCTTCAAGTTTGATCTGGCGGCCGACATGTTGCGGCTGACGTTTCCGTATCTGTTGCTGATCTCGCTCACGGCGTTTGCTGGCGGCATTCTCAATACCTATGGCCGCTTTGCCGTGTCGTCCTTTACGCCGGTGCTGCTCAACCTCACCTTGATTGCTTGTGCACTGTTTCTGGCGCCGTTGCTGGAGCAGCCCATCATGGCGCTGGCCTGGGGCGTGATGTTTGCCGGTCTGCTGCAGCTGGCGTTCCAGATTCCCGCCCTGATGAATCTGCACTTGCTGCCGCGGCCAAAAGTGGACTTCAAGGATGAGGGGGTGAAGCGGGTGATGGGCCTGATGCTGCCTGCCCTGTTCGGGGTGTCCGTTAGCCAGATCAACTTGCTGCTCGACACGATTCTGGCCTCCTTTCTGATTGAAGGTTCGGTGTCGTGGCTGTATACCGCCGAGCGCCTGACCGAGCTGCCACTGGGGTTGATCGGGATTGCGGTGGCCACCGTGATCCTGCCGTCCCTGTCGGCCAAACATGCGGCGAAGGCGGATGACGAATTTCGCGCCATGGTGGACTGGGCCTTGCGCGTCATCGTGCTGGTGGGGCTGCCCGCGTCGCTGGCGATGGGGGTGCTGGCCGAACCATTGATTGCGGCACTGTTCCATCATGGCAAGTTTGATGCGCAGGACGTGGCGATGTCGGCGGGCGCTCTCAAGGCGCTGTCCGGCGGCATTCTCGCCTTCATGATGATCAAGGTGTTCGCACCGGGCTATTACTCGCGGCAGGATGTTCGCACGCCGGTGAAGATCGGCATCATCGCCATGGTGGCCAACATGGTCTTCAACCTGATCCTGGTCTGGGATCTCAAGCATGTGGGCCTGTCGCTGGCCAGCACCCTGTCGGCCTTCCTGAATGCCGGCCTGCTGTACTGGGGGCTGCACAAGCGGGGGGTTTACCGGCTGGAAGCGCACTGGTGGAAGCTGGGTGCCCGTTATGTGGCGGCCAATGTTGTCATGGTGGGGGTGCTGGTGGCGCTGACGCCGGCCACCTCGTGGTGGCTGACCCATGGCAGCCTGATCAAGGCCGAGGCCATCCTGGGTATCTGTGCGGCGGGCGCCGGGGCCTATTTTGTCGCCCTGTATGCCTTTGGCTTCCGCATACGGGAAATCCGCCATCACTGACGCCGGCCCGGTCTTTCTTTATACTGCCGGGCTGTCCTGAACCAGCTTGAACCCCATGGAACTCATTCGCGGCCTGCATAACCTTCGTCCCCGCCACCGTAACTCTGTGGTGACGATAGGCAATTTTGACGGGGTGCACCGGGGGCATCAGGTCATCCTGTCCCAGTTGCAGGCAGCGGGGCAGGCGCTCGGTGTGCCAGACACAGTGATGATTTTCGAGCCGCAGCCGCAGGAGTTTTTTCAGGGCGCGCAGGCGCCGGCGCGACTCATGCACTGGCGCGACAAGATCGATGCGCTGGCCGGATGCGGTGTGGCGCGTGTGCTGTGTGTGCGTTTTGATGAAAAATTCCGGGCCCTGACAGCACGTGGTTTTGTGCAAAAACTGCTGGTGGACGGGCTGGGGTGCCGGCATCTGGTGATAGGTGACGACTTCCGCTTTGGTTGTGACCGCTCGGGTGATTTTTCAGTGTTGCAGGCTGCGGGCAACGAATTCGGTTTTGCCGTCAGCAGTACGTCCACAATCATGGTGGAGAATGATCGCGTGAGCAGTACCCGTGTACGCGTTGCCATTCGTGCCGGAGACTTTCGTCTCGCCGAAACCCTGCTGGGTTTCCCGTACGGTGTGAGCGGCCGGGTATCGCATGGCGACAAGATTGGTCGCACGCTGGGCGTGCCCACGGCCAATATTCCGTCACGCCGGCTGGTATCGCCGCTTAGCGGGATTTATGCCGTAACGGTGGAGGGCGCAGCGGACGTGCCGGTGTTTGGCGTGACCAGTGTGGGACGGCGGCCAACAGTGCATGGTCAGGATGAGCGCATCGAAACCCACCTGCTCGATTTTGATGGCGATATTTATGGACGCCGCATCAAGGTGGTTTTTCACCGGAAACTGCGGGAAGAGTTGAAGTTCAACTCGCTCGATGAATTAAAGACGGCAATGGCGAAAGACATTGCGGACAGTCGCGATTTTTTTGGAATTTGACCTCGTGCTTTCTCTCCGGAGAGGGCCAACCCAGAAGCAATGACATGACAACAGACTACAAGCCGACGCTTAACCTTCCTGAAACCGGTTTTGCCATGAAGGCAAGCCTGTCCACGCGCGAGCCTGCCATGGTGGCTGCATGGCAGGAAAATAAGCTTTACGAGAAGATTCGCGAAGCACGTCGCGGTGCGCCAAAGTTCATCCTGCATGACGGCCCTCCCTATGCGAATGGCGATATTCACATCGGCCATGCCGTCAACAAGATACTGAAGGACATCATCGTCAAGTCGAAAACATTGTCCGGCTTTGATGCGCCATATGTGCCGGGCTGGGACTGTCATGGCCTGCCCATCGAGCTGAATGTCGAGAAAAAAGTCGGCAAGCCGGGTGAAAAAGTTTCGGCTAAAGAGTTTCGCCAGCACTGCCGTGACTATGCGCAGTCGCAGGTGGAAAAGCAGCGCACCGATTTCATGCGTCTTGGCGTATTGGGCGACTGGTTCAATCCCTACCTCACCATGAACTACACGCAGGAGGCCGACATCATTCGTGTGCTCGGCCAGATTGCGAAAAACGGTCATCTGCACAAGGGTCTGAAGCCGGTGCACTGGTGCATGGATTGCGGTTCGGCGCTGGCCGAGGCCGAGGTTGAGTATTATGACAAGACGTCGCATGCGGTGGATGTCGGTTTTCCGGTCAAGGATCTGGCGGATCTGGCAAAGCGTGCCGGTCTGGCCTCGATTGATCTGCCGGTGGATGTGGTGATCTGGACTACAACGCCATGGACGCTGCCGGCCAACCAGGCGGTAAGTCTGCACCCCGAATTCGAGTACGCCATTGTTGCTGCCACGATTGCTGGTGAGCGCCGTGCAATTATTGTTGCGGATGCACTGGTGGAAAGTGCAGTGGCACGTTATGAAGCGGAAAATGCCGAGACGCTGGCCAAGGTGACGGGGGCGGCACTGGAACATCTGGTGCTGCAGCATCCTTTCTATGAGCACGAAGTGCCCGTGATTGTTGGCGAGCATGTCACGGCAGACTCCGGTACGGGTGCGGTGCACACGGCGCCGGGGCACGGTCAGGACGACTTTGTGATTGGTCGTAAATACAATCTGCTCGTGGATAACCCGGTCGACAGTCAGGGTGTGTTCCTGCCGTCCACGCCCCCCATGGGGTCTGGCAGAGCGCTTGCGGGAATGCACGTGAACAAGGCGAACGAGCCGATCATCGAGGCGCTGAAAGAGACGTCACGCGCGAATCGCTCACTGCTGCTTGCCCACAAGAAAATCCAGCACAGCTATCCGCATTGCTGGCGGCACAAGACCCCGATCATTTTTCGCGCCACGCCGCAGTGGTTCATCAGCATGGTGCAGGCTGGTCTGCGCGACATGGCCATGCAGGCCATTCCGGCTGTGCAGTGGGTGCCGGACTGGGGGCAGGCCCGTATCGAGGGCATGATTGCCGGTCGCCCGGACTGGTGCGTGTCGCGCCAGCGCACCTGGGGCGTGCCGATCACCCTGTTTGTGCACAAGGAAACCGGAGAGCTGCACCCGCAGACGGCCGAGCTGATCGAGCAGGTGGCACTCAGGGTGGAACAGGCCGGGATTGATGCCTGGTTTGATCTGCCTGCCAGTGAGTTGCTTGGTGACGAAGCGAAAAACTACGACAAGGTTACCGATACACTGGATGTCTGGTTTGATTCCGGCGTGACGCATACAGCTGTGTTGAAACGTTTTGAGGGACTGCAGTTTCCGGCGGATCTTTATCTGGAAGGCTCTGACCAGCATCGCGGCTGGTTTCAGTCGTCGTTGCTGGCTTCGCTGGCGGCCAATGGTGCCGCACCCTACAAGTCAGTGCTGACGCACGGCTTTACCGTGGATGGACAGGGTCGCAAGATGTCCAAATCGGTGGGGAATGTGGTGGCGCCGCAGAAGGTGATGCAGACTCTGGGTGCCGACATCATCCGTCTCTGGGTGGCGGCCACGGATTATCGTGGCGAAATGTCGGTGAGCGATGAAATTCTCAATCGCATGTCGGATACCTATCGCCGTATCCGCAACACCCTGCGCTTCCTGCTTTCCAATCTCAACGGTTTTGATCCGGTGCAGCATCTGGTGAAGACCGAAGACATGTTGGCGCTGGATCGCTGGGTGGTGGATCGTGCCGCCCTGCTGCAGGATGAAATAAAAACGTCCTACGATAATTTCCAGTTCCACCAGATCTATCACCGTCTGCATAACTTCTGTGTGGCCGAGCTGGGTGGTTTCTATCTCGACATCATCAAGGATCGCCAGTACACGACGCAGCCGGACTCGCTGGCGCGTCGCTCGGCGCAGACGGCCCTGTTCCATATTGCTGAAGCTTTCACTCGCTGGATGTCGCCGGTACTGAGCTTTACTGCTGAAGAAATATGGGCGGTGTTGCCAGGGCAGCGTTCCGAGTCCGTGTTCCTCGAGTCCTGGTATGAAGGACTGGTCCAGCTGCCGGAAAACAGCAATGACATCACGCTCACCCGCGGTTACTGGGATGATGTGATGGCAGTGAAGTCTGCCGTGAACAAGGAAATCGAGGAGGCCCGTAATCGCAAGGAAGTTGGCGCAGGGCTCTCGGCAGAAGTGGACCTGTATGTGTCGCCCGAGCGTCAGCAGGCGCTTGCCGCCATGGGTGACGAGCTGCGTTTTGTGCTGATTACCTCTGCCGTGCGCCTGCAACCACTCTCTGAACAGGGTGTGCTGACCGAGCTTGAAGGTCTGCGTGTGAAAATTTCGGCATCGGCACATCAGAAGTGCGCGCGTTGCTGGCATTACCGTGCGGATGTAGGTGCCAATGCTGCGCACCCGGATATTTGTGAACGCTGTGCGGACAACCTGCCGGAAGGCAAGGGTGAAGTTCGCCGTTTTGCCTGAGAAAACTGAAGTGAGTCATTTGTGAACGAACAGGTACGCAGGAACTTTGCCTGGCTTTGGCTGGCGGTGCTGGTGATCGTGCTGGATCAGGCGACAAAGATGTATTTCTCGGCAACGATGCAGTTGGGGGAGTCCGTTTCCCTGTTGCCGGTGTTCAACTGGACGCTGGCCCATAATTACGGTGCCGCCTTCAGCTTTCTGCATGACGCCGGAGGCTGGCAACGCTGGTTTTTTGCCGGCATTGCGCTGGTGGTGAGTGGTGGAATCCTGTTCTGGCTGAAAACCCTGCCGGCCAATGCACGTTTCCTTGCGTGTGCGCTGGTACTGGTGCTGGGCGGTGCGCTCGGCAACCTGTATGACCGCATGATGCTCGGTTATGTGGTGGACTTCATTCATGTGCACTACGGCACCTGGCATTTCCCCGCCTTCAATATTGCTGACTGCGGTATCAGTGTGGGTGCAGCCATGCTGATTTTTGACTCCCTTTTTCTTGAAAAGAAGCGTGAGGCTGCCAATGGCTGAAATGATTGGTCACGGCAAGAAAGTCACCCTGCATTTCTCGATTGCGCTGGCTGATGGCCAGCTGATTGATACAACGCGTGAGCGTGCGGAGCCTGCCGAGTTCATCGTGGGGGATGGCAGTCTGCTCCCCGGGTTTGAAAAAGCGGTTTTTGGTTTACGCGCGGGTGATCGACGCTCGGTTTTCATTGATGCAGCGCATGGCTTTGGTGACTGGAACCCGGACAACCAGCAGGTGTTCACCCGTGTCCAGTTCAGTCATCTGACACTGGAGGAGGGCATGATCATCTCCTTTGCCGACAAGTCGGGCGAGTTGCCAGGCGTGGTCAAGGCCTTTGACGATGACACTGTCACGGTGGACTTCAATCATCCGCTGGCGGGTCGTGACCTGGTATTCGAAGTGGATATCATTCGTGTCATGGATGCCGATGCCAGTCCGGTCAGCCTTGGGCAACGGGTATAGCAAGAGGGCCTCATCATGCAGATCAAACTCGCCAACCCCCGTGGCTTCTGTGCCGGGGTTGACCGTGCCATCGAGATCGTCAATCGCGCGCTGGAGGTCTTTGGGCCTCCTATCTATGTCCGGCATGAGGTCGTCCACAACAAGTTCGTGGTGGACGACTTGCGCAACCGTGGCGCTGTGTTTGTCGAAGAGCTGCATCAGGTGCCGGATGATGGCGTGGTGATCTTCTCGGCGCATGGGGTATCAAAGGCTGTCCAGGACGAGGCGGCCCGTCGCGGCCTCAAGGTGTTCGATGCAACCTGCCCGCTGGTGACCAAGGTGCATATGGAGGTCATGCGTTATGCCCGGACGGGTACCGAAGCCATCCTGATTGGTCACGAGGGGCATCCCGAGGTCGAGGGCACCATGGGGCAGTACGACCGTCGTCAGGGCGGCGATATCTATCTGGTGGAGGACGAGGCAGACGTAGCCGCCCTGCAGGTGCGCAATCCGGAGCAACTGGCCTTTGTTACCCAGACCACGCTGTCTGTGGATGATACTTCCCGGGTGATTGATGCGTTGCGGGCGAAGTTTCCGGCCATCCAGGGGCCTCGCAAGGACGATATCTGCTATGCCACCCAGAACCGTCAGGATGCCGTGAAGCAGCTGGCGGCGGAGGCAAAGGTGGTGCTGGTGGTGGGTTCCCCCAACTCGTCCAACTCCAATCGCCTGCGCGAGCTGGCTGAACGCATGGGGTCGCGCGCGTATCTTGTTGATAATGCTGGTCAAATGCAGAAGGAGTGGTTTGACGGTGTTACAGTAGTAGGCTTGACGGCGGGCGCCTCAGCCCCTGAAATCCTCATCCAGCAAGTGGTGGACCGCCTGCGCGAGTGGGGTGGGGCGGTGCCTGAGGAGCTGGTCGGGCGTCCGGAGCATGTTGTGTTCTCCATGCCGAAGGAATTGCGGATACCCGTTCAACCGGTGTGAGCGGTTTTGACTGAACAATCGGGCCGTCGAGCTCAATAATAATGATAAAAGGCGGGTCTTTAAGGCTCGCTGGCGATTGCAAATCGTCCATCGGCAAGGAGCGCCGTTTGTCCTCAAACAACGCTACGTCTCTGAAATATGAACCGGTTCACGCTTGGTGAACAGGTGTTTCCGTCTGTTCCCTGTATTCAGCCGGCCATCTTTTAGCGGTTGAGAGTGGACGGGCGTAACACTAAGGTTCACCAATCAGAGAAGGGTTTCACTTTGGTCACTTTTGGACAGGATATGTCAGTGCACAGAAACAAGGGCTTCACGCTGATCGAGTCACTGGTGGTGATCGTCATTCTGTCGATTGTTGCCATGGTCGCCGTGCCGAGCATACAGATGGCCCAGGCCAACTCACGGGTTCGCTCTGCGGCCAGTGATCTTTCTGCCGCCATTGCATCTGCACGCAGTGAGGCTGCCGGTCGTCAGCGCAGTATCTCCCTGACGGCAGAGGGTGCGGGCTGGAATGAGGGCTGGGTGATGGCCTTTACCGTGGCAATTGCAGGTGTCCCCGATCTGGCTGCACACCGTGGTATGCCGGACTCGGTGGAGGTAACGGCAGATCCTGCTTTGGATGTGTTGCTGTTTTTGCCAAGTGGGCTGGTTCTTGATGAAGACGAAGATGCCATTGATACGGTGACTTTTCTGGTGTGCGACGACAGCGTGGAAGGCGAGCGAGGTCAGACGGTGACACTCACACGCCTTGGGCGCACGTCCTCGCAAGTTGCTGCAGAAGATGACTGTGATTAAGGAGATGGACATGACCAGCAGAAATGTCCAGAAGGGCGTGGGCTTGACGGAAGTGATGGTGGCGTTGCTACTGCTGTCGGTAGCCGTACTGGGTTTTATCGGTCTGCAGGTGCGTGCCTCGTCTGCAGGCAATGAGGCGTTTGCCCGCACCCAGGCCATGGCGATTGCCCAGGATCTGGC
>JACCDZ010519844.1_pt1 | contig 25869 bp, 20 predicted proteins | sample 7449551 | NCBI WGS metagenome assembly JACCDZ01 (sample SAMN15323452, study PRJNA562643) | freshwater metagenome | isolation source: river surface water | place: USA:Blue River Watershed | collected 2017-08-18 | reverse complement strand
AGTCACAGTAATTTTATGCGCTGGGAAAAACTTTTCTAAGCCTTCATAGGCCGTGCAAATCGAGTTTACTTTTCCCGCGAGAATCTTGTTGGTCTTTCCTGGAAATGAATTTTGCTCTTGAATCAAGGTTGGGATTCCAGCGCTGATTGCTGCCCGCAGCGTAGGTCCGCTGGCGTAACCACCAACACCAACCACAACATCGGGTTTGAAATCTTTCAAGATGCGGGAAGCCATCCACAAGCTTTTAATTAGTTTAAACGGAAGCGCAAAATTTGATAGCGTGAGTTTGCGTTGAAGTCCTGCGATCGGCAAACCGATGATGTTGTAGCCCGCTGCAGGAACTTTTTCCATTTCCATTTTACCCAACGCTCCGACGAAGAGAATTTCCGCATTTGGGTTCCGTTTTTTTATTTCATTGGCTATAGCGAGGGCTGGGAAAATATGTCCGCCCGTTCCTCCTCCTGAGATAATGGCACGATTGATCATGATACAAATGCGTTTTCTTTTTCTGTTTTTTCTTCTTGTGGCTGTTGTCTTGTTGCGATACTCTGTACAATTCCGATGGCGATACACGTCATAATCAACGCAGATCCTCCCATGGCGAGCAGTGGCATGTTTTGTCCCGTTACCGGAAAAACGCCTGTACATACAAGCATGTTGACGGTAGCTTGCGACAACAATAAAATACCAATTCCCAGTACAGTGTAGGTTTCAAAAAGTTTATCCGATTTGAGCGCAATTCGTATCATGCGGTAGAGCAGAATCATGTACAACATGACGAGTATGAAGGCTCCAATCAAGCCAAATTCTTCAACGAAACTGGCAAAAAAGAAATCGGCATAGGCTTCGGGAACGTATTCTTTCACCTTTCCTTCGCCTGGACCTTGGCCGATGATTCCACCGTTGAAGATTCCCAACTCCGCATTTTTTGCTTGCGCATTGTCGACCACCAAAATTTCGTCGGGGACTTCTGGCTTCATTTCGAAACGACTCAATATACGGTTTTCCCAAGTTTGGTAACGCGGTAATAAATTGAGATCGGGAAGAGCTTTGTGCGTAACGATAACAAAAGCAAAAAGCAGTATCCCGCCACCCACGAGCGTGAATATTTTTCCAAACGGAACTTTGCCGAGAAACAAGATCACCAAACAAATCGCAAACACGATTGCAGCTGTCGAGAAGTTGTCTTTGACGATCAATCCACAGATGAGAATAATCGGGAACATGATGGGCCAAAACCCGTCTTTCCACGAGTTTAATTGGTCTTTCTTTTTGACCAGCAGTCGTGAAATGTAAAGTATCAGAGCAAGTTTCGCGAAATCCGATGCCTGAAATGTCAATCCAATGAATGGAATCGGAATCCAACGACCTGCGCCATTGACGCGTGTTCCAAAGAACATTGTGAAAATTAGCAATCCGATGGAGATGTAGAATGAAAACCGGGCTAATTTTGAAAAATAAATGGGATCTTTTTTGTGCACCCAATACATCGCTGCGAAAGCAATTATGACGTACACGAAATGTTTGAGCAAGTATTTCATCGGAGTTCCGCCCTCCATTTTCACCAAGATGGGAACGAAACTGTAAACACTTACCAACGAGAAAGCGAGCAAAAAAAGCGTGATAATCCAGATTACTCCGTCACCTTTGAGATGTTTTAAGTATTTTTTCACTGCTTAGAGTTGATGTAAATTGAGAAAATCCTCAAATTGCTTTTTGCGTGATTCGCTCGTTCCGCCAGAAGCGGTAAACAAAAACACGGCATTTTTTTGTTTGAATGTGCGAATGAATTCAAAGATATCCTGGAACTCAGTTGTGCCCAGCACGTTTTTGATGGACTGCATTGCGCCCGCGGGCATTTCGATTTTTCCGGAATCGTACACGCAGAGGGTTTGCAAATTCGACCAAACATCAGGCGACGCGTTCAACAATTCGGAAATGGTTGCATGGTTTCCAAACCAGATCACTGGAAACGGGAATGACGTGAGTGTATTCTCCAATTCGTAGCTACTCGGGTTGTACCATGTAAACACATCCATTCCCCACAGTTTCCCGTGTGGACGAAGTGAACTTTTTTCAAGCTGCTGAAGATTGTGTTGTCTTGCTTGCAGTAATTGTTCTCCCGATTGGATTGTATGTTTTGTTTGCTTTTCCATTTCGCACAGTTAAATGCATTACAACGCTCTGACCGCAGCTTTGAATTGGTTTCCTCTGTCTTCGTAGTTTTCGAACAAATCGAAACTAGCGCAGGCAGGAGAAAGTAAAACCGTTTCGTCCTTTGTTGCCAAACGGTATCCGTATGCAACCGCTTCCATCGCTGAATTGGCTTCAACTATTGTTTCTACCATACCACCAAAAGCATCGATTATTTTTTGGTTTTCAGTCCCCAAACAAATGATTGCTTTTACTTTTTCGCGAACCAATTCTGTCAACTCGCTGTAGTCGTTTCCTTTGTCTACGCCACCGACGATCCAAACCGTTGGACGTTCCATACTTTCCAACGCAAACCACGTAGAATTTACGTTTGTTGCCTTTGAATCATTGATGAATTCGATGCCGTGTACTTTTGCAACAAACTCCAAACGGTGTTCTACGTTGACAAAATCACTGAAACTTTCGCGCACTACATCTTTTCGGATGTCTAAAATTCGAGCTCCTAAACCGGAAGCTAACGTATTTTGGGTGTTGTGCTTACCCTTTAATGCTAAATCGTGGATTGACATGGTGAATGTTTCGTTTATGTTTATTGTTATTTGTTTTTCATCTGCAAAAGCGCCTTGCTTTTGTATTTCGTGTTGAATTGAAAAAGGGGCAAGCTGTACATCCAACTTTCGCTTTTCAATTTCTCTTACAATTGTCTCATCGTCTGCATTGTAAATGAACCAATCGTTTTTGTTTTGATTTTGCAAAATGCGGAATTTGGAATTCACGTAGTTTTGCATTTCGTAATTGTATCGATCCAAATGATCGGGTGTGATGTTCAACAACATCGCTATATCGGCTTTGAATTCATACATGTTGTCTAGTTGAAATGAACTCAATTCCAACACATACCAATCAAAATTCTCGGTAGCCACTTGTTTGGCAAAGCTTTTCCCAATGTTACCCGCTAAGCCCACATTAAATCCTGCTTTTTTTAGAATGTGATAAGTCAACATGGTAGTCGTCGTTTTCCCGTTGCTTCCCGTGATGCAGATGGTTTTTGCAGTCGAATAGTATCCTGCAAATTCGATCTCGGAAATGATCTTCGTTCCTTGTTGAATCAAGGTTTGAATCAACGGAATTTTATCTGGAATTCCAGGCGATTTCACTACCAAATCTGCATCCAAAATCTCAGAAGTGGTGTGTTTTCCCTCTTCCCAGCGCACCGCCAGTTCGTTCAATTCCGTTTGAAATTCCGGTTTGATCGTTCCGAAATCAGACACAAAAACATCCCATCCTTTTTGAAGGGCGAGCACAGCTGTGCCAACACCGCTTTCGCCGGCGCCAAGAATGACTAATTTTTTGCGTTTTCCTTCCATTATCTCAGTTTCAAGGTTACAATGGAGATTACGGCTAACAGGATGGAAACAATCCAGAAGCGCGCGACAATTTTTGCTTCGTGAATTCCTTTTTTCTGGTAATGATGATGCAGGGGTGCCATTAAAAAGATGCGTCTTCCTTCGCCAAATCGTTTTTTGGTCAATTTGAAATAGCCCACTTGCAAGATTACCGAGAGGTTTTCAGCGAAGAAAATTCCGCACAACACGGGAATCAACAACTCTTTCCGAACGGAGATCGCAAACACAGCAATGATTCCACCCAGTGCCAAACTTCCGGTGTCACCCATGAATACTTGAGCAGGGTAGGAGTTGTACCACAAAAATCCAATACACGCGCCAACAAAAGCGGATATGAAAATCACCATTTCTTCTGCGTGTGGTATGTACATCACATCCAGGTAGTCTGCGAAGCGTACATTCGAGCTCACGTACGCAAATACCGCCAGTGCAATTCCTATAAATGCGGATGTCCCTGTTGCCAATCCATCCAAACCGTCGGTCATGTTTGCTCCGTTGGAAACGGCGGTCACAATGAAAATGACAATAGGGATGAATAACATCCAACCGTAGGATTTGTTGGTATCACCGATCAACCAGTTGTAATTGAATTCGTTTCCTTTAAAAAAGGGAACGGTAGTCGTCATGTCGCGGGTTTCAATCCACATGTAGTTCGAATCTTTGGAGAATTCAGAATGCTCGTTGCTGACAATGGTCTCGTCTTGCGTCAGTTGATGCGTCACGGGAACTTTTTTGTGAACACGAACATCGTTGTTGAAGTATAAAATACATCCCACGATTATCCCAACGCCAATTTGTCCTACCACTTTGAATTTTCCTTTTAAACCTTCTTTGTTCTTTTTGAAAACTTTGATGTAATCATCTAAAAAGCCGATAAGTCCGAGCCAAACGGTTGATAAGAGCATCGTTACAACATATACGTTGTGTAGTTTTGCAAACAACAATGTGGGAATGATAATGGCGCTCAAAATGATGATTCCTCCCATAGTTGGTGTGCCTGATTTTTCAATTTGACCAGCCAAACCAAGGTCTCTTACCGTTTCACCGATTTGTTGTTTTCGTAAAATGGAGATCAACTTTTTACCAAAAATAATGGAAACAATAAGTGATGTAATCAATGCCAATGCGGCACGAAATGAAATGTACTGGAACAATCCTGCTCCTGGAAAATCTAAGGTGTCTAAATAATCAAATAAATAATACAGCATATTTTTTGGTATTTATCGAGTGATTTTAATCACTTCTCGAGTTTTTTAAATAGTTCAGTGACAATTTTTAAGTCGTCGAAATCGTGTCGCACTCCGTTTACTTCTTGGTACTTTTCATGGCCTTTTCCAGCAATCAGAATGATGTCGCCTTTTTCAGCCATCGCGCACGCGGTTTTGATGGCTTGTTCTCTGTCCAAAATGGTCAGCGTTTTCTTGAAGTGTTGTCCTTCCACACCGGTCATCATCTCGTTCAGGATTATTTGTGGGTCTTCTGTTCGCGGATTGTCGGTCGTCAGAATCACTTTATCGCTCATTTCGCATGCGATCTGCGCCATGATTGGTCGTTTGGCTTTGTCGCGATCGCCTCCGCAACCTACAATCGTGTAGACAGTTTCATTGTTTGTGCGGATGTTGCGAATCGTTTTCAATACATTTTCCAAGGCATCAGGTGTGTGTGCATAATCTACAATCGCTATCACACCACCATTGCTTCGAATGTATTCAAACCGTCCTTCCACCGATTCCAACTTGCTGAGCACAGTCATCACTTCGATTTTGTCTTGACCTAATAGCTGACTGATTCCAAATACAGTCAACAAGTTGTAGGCGTTAAAATCACCGATCAGTCGCGACCACAATTCAGTTCCAGCGAGGTTCAATACCAGCCCTGAAAATTGATTTTCAATCACTTTTGCTTTGAAATCTGCTGGACTTTTCAGCGCATAGGTGTATTTCTTTGCCTTTGTATTTTGCAACATGACCATTCCGTTTTTGTCGTCGAGGTTGGTCAACGCAAACGCGTCAGCAGGCAATTCATCAAAGAATCCTTTTTTGGCTTCGATGTATGCTTTGAAGGTGCCGTGATAATCCAAGTGATCGTGCGTAATGTTCGTAAACGCAGCTCCTTCGAAGCGCAATCCAGCGATGCGATGTTGTGCAACGGCGTGCGAACTCACTTCCATGAAGCAGTGCGTACATCCTGCTTCCACCATTTCTGCCAACAGTTGATTCAGTGCGACAGGGTTGGGTGTTGTGTGCGTGGATGGAATCTCGGTGTTGCCAATTTTGTTAACAACCGTCGAAATCAATCCACACGTGAATCCCAATTCCATGTATAATTTGTGGAGCAATGTTGTTGTTGTCGTTTTTCCATTGGTACCTGTAATTCCAATCAATTTGAGTGAATTACTTGGCTCACCAAAAAACAGCGATGCCATCATACCGAGTGCTTTCGATGTGTTTTCTACCACAACGAGCGTTACATGTGCAGGAACTTCAACGGCTTTTTGTGTGACCAAAATATGGCAACCCTGTTCAATCACGGTTGGAATATATGCATGTCCGTCAGCGGTGGTGCCTTGGATGGCAACAAACACGCTTCCAGCTTTTGCGGCACGAGAATCGAAAACGATCTCCTGCACATCGACAGACGTATTCCCTTGCACTGAAATCAAGCAAATCCCGTAAAGTATGTCTTTTAATTGGTGTTGCATTATTCTAAAATTATTTCAATCAAACCTCCTTTGTATGCGGGCGAGCCTGCTGGCACTGTCTGCTTTACCACGGTTCCAACGCCGTTGATGATGACATGCATGCCCGTGTTTTCAATTAGATAAACGGCATCTTTCGCTGACATTCCGATTACGTTTGGCACGGAATTTTTCGAGATAGTTCGGCGGAAGAAGTCTATTTTATCGGCGTCAGCTTTGGTATTTACCCATTCATTTTGTTCGTTTTGTGTATAGGGGATGTTTAATTTTTTGAGAATGATTTTTAAATCGTGTGCGTTGCCGTTTTTAGAAATTGGCGCATCGTATTTTCTATTTTTCTTCACGTTGATGGCGCGATGGTATTTCAAGCTCGTTGCATATACTTTGTTGGCAATTGCAGAAAACACAGTACCCGAAACCGTTGATCCGTAGATGTTCTCGCCGTTTGCGGTAACTGAAACAATGCATGAGTAAATTGGACTTTTCACCGGGAAATAGCCCACAAACGAAGCTAAATAGCGTTCTTCTCCTTTGTCGCCGTAGCGTAAATCGTCGTTCAAAATACGCGCAGTTCCTGTTTTTCCAGCGATTTCAAAATAGGACGACGTCAAATTGCGTCCAGTACCATTTTTCATTACGCCTTCCAAGCACGATTTCAAGATGCGAAGCGTTTTGTCACTGCAAATTTTCTGTTTCAACACCACTGGCTCAAACTGCTTCACGACTTCTGTTCCTCTTCGGATTTCTTTCACAAATTGTGGCTTCACAAACTTTCCATTGTTGGCCACAGCGTTGTAGAGCGCCAAGGTTTGCATCGGTGTTTGTTGTACTTCGTAACCAATCGACATCCAAGCAATCGAACCAGCCCACCAATTTCTGGATCCCGGAACATACATTGTTGGCTTCGCTTCGCCTTCCAAATCCAGTCCCAACGGTTGATCGATTCCAAACGATTTAAGTCGCGCGACAAATGCATCGGGTTCGTCGCGGTATGCGCGGTGGATCACTTTTGAAATTACATTCGAAGACTTTTCAAACGCTTGTTTAATCGTGATTCTACCGTAGTTTGCACCATGTGCCTCGGATAATGTTTTGGTATAGAACGTGTACTTCGGCTGCGCCAAAACGGTATCCGTTATTTTGATTTTGTCGTCTTCCAATGCTGCCATCAACGAAAACAGTTTGAACGTTGACCCAGGAACTTCTTTGGTTCCGATGGCGTGGTTGTAGAGTTCGTAGTACTCACCGTCGCCCGCTTGCGTTAGGTTGACGATGGCTTTTACGAATCCCGTTTTTACATCCATCACAATCACTGATCCGCTTTTTGCATTGTGTTTTTTCAATTGGCGATTCAATTCCGTGTGTGCTACTTCCTGAATTTCTTTGTCAATCGAAGTGACGATGTCGGCACCATCCACGGCATCTTTTACGATTTGCCCCGTTTTTTTCCAACCCGTTGAAATGCGTTGTTCCACTTCTTCGCCTGCTTCACCTACCAAGTATTCGTGAAAAGCACCTTCGATTCCGACGCGGAGCTCTTTTCCGTTGCGTGTTGCAGCCTGGTAGTAGCCGATTGTACGCTTCAAGATTTCGCCATGCGGGCGTTTTCGAATGATGGTTTCGTCCGTGTCAATGATTCCTCCTTTGTAACGTCCTAGTTTAAAGAGTGGAAGTTCATTGATTTTACGTCGTTCGGCGTTTGTAACCTTTTTCTTAATTAGTAAATAGCGCGACTTGCGGGCTCTTCCCTGACGAATGTGGTTCTCGTATTCTTTGGAACTCATTTCTGGAAAAAGCTGTGATAATCCGCGGCTTAAATCGGTTACGTACCGGTCGAAATTTTCTTGACTTGGAACCATCGGGTCCATGTAAATGTCGAATTTTGAAACCGATGTCACCAAAGGCGTTCGGTTGATGTCGAGCACTTCGCCCAAACGTGGTGTGCGCTTAACAATACGTGTTGGAATTTTTTCAACGGGTGTTTCAAATACATTCGTCACTCCCTCCGATTGAATCGAAACGACTTTAAAAACGACAATAATCATCGCAACAGCAAACCCGAAATAAACCAGGTATGCTCTCCACAATATGTCTTTTTTTTCGCTCACTCGTTAGTTTTTTTGTTTGATTCGTATCACTTTCGCTGGATTGGTTGTCTCTTTTAATCCGCGCGGACCAAGTTGTTCAACCAATTCACTTCTTCTTGTTTCTTCCTCTAATTTTGCCTTTGCTTCCACAAATTCAGCGGATGTTGCATCCAATTGTTTTTGTGCTGTATCGATTTCCTTCACCAAGTTTTTAGCGTAGTATCCTTTTCCAATCAACATGAGCATCAAAAACAGCAGAAAGAACACAAAGGGTAAATTGTTGACCACAAACTCTTTCGCCAAATAATCTCCGTTTAGGATTTGGACAAATGCGTTCGCTTTCAGTTTTTTACCCGACTTTTTTGCGGGCTGCTTTTTCGCTTTTTCTTGTTCAGCAGCCTCTTCTTTTTGAATATATTCATTCATGGTTTTTGACTGCTATTCTAAGTTTGGCACTTCGTGCTCTTGAATTTTTTTCAATTTCGGCTTCCGTTGGCGTGATCGGTTTGCGTGTGATTTCAGTCAACGGCTTGAGTACGTTTCCGTAAAAATCTTTTTCGATCGATCCGTCGAGATGGCCACGTTTCATGAAGTTTTTGACCAAGCGATCTTCCAACGAGTGGTAAGACATGACTACCAATCTTCCGTCGTTTTTCAATACCTCTGGACACTGCAATAGGAATTTCTCCAAAACGTCCATTTCGTTGTTGACCTCAATGCGAAGCGCTTGAAAAACTTGGGCAAAAAACTTGTGGTCTTTGAATTTAGGAGCGATCGGCGCCAGGGCTTCCATGAGTTCACCCGTTGTTTGAATTGGCGTTTTTTGGCGTGCTCTGCAAATGGTTCCCGCGATTTTTCCAGGAGAAGTCAATTCGCCGTATTTCCGCAAGATTTTGATTAATTCTTCTTCTTCGTATTCGTTGACAACGTTGAATGCAGAGAAATCACCGCTTTGATTCATACGCATATCGAGCGGGTCGTTGGACCGAATCGAGAAACCGCGGTTTCCTGCGTCGAATTGATGCGACGAGACGCCTAAATCTGCCAAAATCCCATCCACTTTGTCGATTTTCAGCATGCGCAAATGGTTTTTCAAAAACGAAAAATTGGAAGCGATGAAATGAAAATTGGGTGCTTCCCACGCATTTTTGGCAGCGTCTGGATCTTGATCGAATACGATCAACTGTCCTTTCGGGGAAAGGTGTTTGAAAATTTCACGCGAATGACCGCCACCTCCAAAAGTGACGTCAACGTAAATTCCGTCTGGGTGAATATTCAATCCATCCAAACAAGGCTGTAACATTACAGGAACGTGGTAAACTACTTCTTCTTTATTCGTCATCTCCTAAATCACCCATTACTTCATCCGCCAAATCAGCGAAGTCCGCCATGTTGCCTTCGATCAATTCGAAGTACTTGGTTTTGTCCCAAATCTCTATGCGGTCATTATAAGCAATGAGCATCACGTCTTTGTCCAAGCCAACGCGTTCCATGTGTGTTACAGGAATCAGTATTCGTCCCGCACTGTCCAGCGACAATGCTTTTGCTCCTTGGTGGAACAAGCGGTAGAACATTCTGTTTTTGGGCTTGAACAAATTCATTTTTGACAGTTTTTCACTCAACTTTTCCCATTCATTCATCGGATAAAGTGTCAAACAGTCCTCAAAACCTTTGTTCAGCATAAAATTTTCTTGGGCAGCAGGAGAAAGCTGTTTCCTCAAACTTGAGGGAAACAAGAAACGTCCTTTGACGTCCAACTTTACTTCATATTCTCCTACTAAACCTGCCATAACGGTAATAATGGGTAAAAATAAGGAGAAAACTTCCACTTTTTACCACCTGTGATTACTATGTTGATAACTTCTTACGGAATCAGGCGTGATAAGGTTACACTCATTTTTTTAAAAGTATTGATTTTATTGAATTTATTGTAAAAAATAGCGTAGTGGTAGAAAGTGGTAAGAATTGTTTGGTGTGGATAAATTTTGAACGTTATGCTGTTTGTTTTTTTTGATGAGGTTATCTAGTTATTAGCGCAACGTGGTTACACAAGCGGTTGAAGAAGTAGAAAATGTAATCGATGAGTATTGAAAGTTTGTCAAAAAACAAATGCAACGCCGCTTGAAAACCGCTTCCAACGAATCGTCGTTTTACTTGCTCATGCAATTGGATATTTTTGCGATTGGGTTCAGAAAAATTCATAATAAATACAATGTTCGATTCTACGGGATTACTTGATGTTGTTGATTCGTTGAAAAATCGCTAATTTTACCGCTGAAACAGTAGTTGTTTTAAATCAAATCTAGATTTCATTCATCGTAAATTTATGCTCGATCATCCGTTGTTAATTGCAGGTTTTTCCATTATAGTAGTGGTTATGTTGCTCCTCGATTTGGGGGTTTTTAATAAAAAAGGACACGTCATTTCAAACAAAGAAGCGATCATCTGGTCGGTCGTTTGGATCAGTCTCTCGATGATTTTTAGCGTCGTCATTTATTTTAGTTTCGGTTACGAAAACGGGGTCAACGTGGGACTTGAAAAATTTTCCCAATTTCAGTCTGCGTATTGGATTGAAAAATCACTTTCTGTTGACAACCTGTTTGTTTTCATCCTCGTTTTTGGATTTTTTAAGGTCCCCGATGCGAATCAGCACAAGGTGCTTTTTTGGGGTGTTGTTGGTGCGTTAATCATGCGTGCATTCTTTATCTTCGCTGGAATCGAGTTGATTAAAATGACGTACTTGCCTGATTTTACGTTGTTTGGAATTGATTTCCACCGTGTGAATGTGGTGTTGACCTTGTTTGGACTCTTTTTGGTGGTCGCTGGATTTAAATCTTGGTTTGCGAATGGAGACGGAGATGAGGAAAAAGATTTTACCAAATCAGGAGGCGCGCGATTGATCCACAAGTTTTTTAAGGTGAGTGAAAACTACGACGGGGATAAATTTTTCACGATTGAAAATGGAATTAAAGTAGCAACACCGATGTTGGTAGTGATTGCAGTGATCGAGTTTACCGATTTGCTTTTTGCTGTCGATTCGATTCCAGCTATTTTCGCCATTGCTCCAGATGATCCGTTTATTTTGTACACCTCAAACATTTTCGCGATTCTCGGATTGCGTTCGCTGTATTTTATTCTGGCAAATTTCATTGACATGTTTACCAAACTGCAATACGGATTGGCAATCATTTTATCCTTTATTGGACTAAAAATGATCATTTCTCCCTTCTACCACATCGAAGCGCTGCATTCACTGCTCGTTGTTGCGGGAGTTTTGTTGCTTTCGGTCGTTGCTTCCGTGCTTTTTCCGGACACTAAAAACGAAGTGAAGTAGGACTTTTCAGTCTAATTCCTCACAATATCCGTACCTTTGCATAAATTGAAAAGAAAATGAAAATTAAATCAGCCGTTTTTGTTGTCAGCAACAGCGATCATAAATTATGCCCAACCGATGGGAAACCTGAATTTGCGTTTATCGGTCGTTCCAATGTGGGGAAATCTTCCCTAATCAACATGTTGACAGATCAAAAAAAACTGGCTAAAACGTCTTCAACACCTGGTAAAACGCAGTTAATCAACCATTTTGAGATAAACAAAGAGTGGTATTTGGTCGATTTGCCTGGATACGGGTTTGCAAAAGCGTCGAAAGTTATGCGTTTGCAATGGGAGAAGTTTATTGCGGATTACCTCACAAAAAGAGAACCGTTGATGAATATTTTCGTCTTGATCGATTCGCGCCTTGAACCGCAAAAAATTGATATTGAATTTATGAATTGGTGTGGTGAAAAAGGATTGCCGTTTTCGATGGTATTCACTAAGATTGATAAGTTATCGTCATCGGCATTGCAGAAGAATTTGGCTGCATACAAAAAGGAAATGCTGAAATTTTGGGACGAATTACCGCCGGTATTCACGACCTCGAGTGAGTCAAAATTTGGTCAAGAAAAATTGTTGAATTACATCGACGAAATCTTGAAATCCATTCAAGAATCGAAGTAATTCGGAGTGAATTGTAAGAGATTCCACTAAATTTGAGTAGTGACAAACAATAAGGTCATACAAAAGAGCGTTTTGATTGATATTCATTTAGTTTGGTAGCCCCATGAAAAAAAGTGCGTTGATGCTATTGATTTTGGTTGTTGTGATAACGGCTTGTAATAAAAACAAAAATCATCCAGTAGCAAATATTCCGTTTGATATCAGTATCAACATCAGTTTACCTGGCTATAGCGAATTGCAAGGTGTTGGTGGGTGGACATATGTTACCGGTGGTGTAAAAGGGATTATTGTATACCGAAAATCGTACGACCAATTTGTGGCATTCGACCGCCAATCACCAGCGGAAGGTGGTTTGGATTGTGCAACACCGCTTACGCCTGATTCTACGAATTTTTTGCAACTAAATGATGCGTGCACGGGAGCAACTTTCTCGCTGTACGACGGTTCACCGATGTCGAATTCTGATTTTGGCTTGCGACAATACCAAGTGGCTTGGGACGGTAACTTTATGGTTCGTATTTACAACTAGTTTTCCTTAAAATTGGTTCTCCAAACTTCAATGTACTGATTGGTATTTTTAGGATTCAATTTGAATAGAATTTTGTCGACAGAACTTGGCTCGCACTTCTGAATTAATTCCATATTCGGATAGATTTCTTTGTACGAAGCAATGCGGTTTTGCATCAAATCTTCCCCAAAAAACAGGATGTAATCATAATTTGTACTGTCCGTTACCAATAACGGTTGCGTAGGCTCTTCACGTTCTTTAAATCCAAAATACCATTGATTGGTATAGAATTTTGGCATCAACGATGTGCTCGACGCGCCCGAAGCTTCGAGCAAAATGGTTTTGTGTTTCAAGGGTTCGTTTCGCAACGCGTACATGGCATCTACTCGTGAAATTTTGGAAGAAGTAAACGAAAAAAAGAGGAGCAACGGGATGTTAATGACCCAAAATAACGTCCATGAAATTTTCCATGTTTTGTTCCAAAATTCAGTTTTACGTAAACTCTCAAACCCCATGAATCCCAAAATGATTACCAACGGCAAGACGGTAAGCACAAAACGCTCTTGTCGGTTTGGATAGAAGGTATGAAAAAGAATGAAAAAAATTGCAGGGAGATACAACAGCCATTCGATGGAGATTTGTTTGAATTTTCCCTGAAAAGTAAGTGCGAGGAGCATTAACAAGACCGCAAGGAGCAACCAAATTTGTCCGGCAGGATAAAAAATATGCAATAAGAGCATCACCAAACTCGGAGCAATTACTACCCATTGATGTTTGGGAGACCTGAAAAAGCCGATCGCAGTTAGTATCCCCAATGGCACGAGTAATACACCAAACAGGACGTAGAAATACATGAAGTAATTGGAATTGGCCATGTATTGCGTACCCTGATTCATATTGTAAACAACGTATCCCAACAATTCGGCAAAAGGATATCCCCAAATGAAAAAATCTACAAGTCCTTGTGTTAATCCAAAGGTTACGACCGTCCCAAGGGAGAAGTAGATAAAACGTTTCCATTCCCATTTGAAAAAAAAGTAGGCTGCAATGCCAATCGCTGCAACGCCAACTTGATACCGAAATGAAACTGCCATTCCGACAAGTAAACCCGCATAAAATAAATTGTTGTAGTTTGAATTTTTGAGTACCAACCAGATGCCCCACATCAAAAATGGAATACTCGTCAACTCAACCAAGTTTCGGACCGATAGAAACGGAAAAATCCACAATAGTGCAAGTACCCAGCCCACCTGAATTCCTACTTTTTTTCCGGCAAGTTTATCTGCTATTTTGATACCAAAATGGACAACAAGAAGTGAAAAAACGGCATGAAACAAGCGGTTGAATAGCATCAGTGTTTTTGGGTCGGAGATCCCAAAAAACTTGAAAATGACGAAAAATAAATAGTTTAAGCCAACATACGAAAAACTATGACCATCCGGAACGCCCTTGTTTCCTGGACTCCATGGAAGCCAATTGTTGTAATCGTAGCCATCCGACCAAGAGGATGCCGCTTCCACGATCAAAAAGTGATCATCGTGCATCCCGTATCCTTCCGAAAAAACAGCAGCTAACAGCCGAAAAACAAGTGCTACGAAAAGAATTGTTTTGTAGGATGAAAAATCTATTTTTTTAGCAACTTGTGACCACATATTCGATGAATTAAAACGCACGTTGGTTTACGATGAGACGCAAAAATACTTAAAAATGCCGTTTAAAAGGCAGTACGATTCGTCTAATTCATTTGATTGCGTGGCAGCAACTAATATTTCTGAATTTTCATCCGCTTGGAAGTTTCGCCGATTTTCAGTTCGATGAAATAATAGCCAATCGGCAAATCGATAAGCGAAATGATTTGCGCGTTTTTGATTCCGTGTTGAACTTCTTGTCCTTGTAGATTAAAGATGGTGTAGGAATCGATCAAATCGCCGTTTCGGATGAAAATGATTTCACTTGTAGGATTTGGAAACAAGGTGATCGATTCGAAAGGAGAACTGACATCTGGCAGTGTGCTTGAAGTTTCAGTTTGCGCACTTACATGCATGTAGAGCATCATGCAGAAGAGAAGAAGGAGCTTTTTCATACGATTTGTTTTAACTGCAAACGTACATTCGGCCATTTGTTACAAATGCAATGGAAAATAAGTAACTTGGCACTTGCAATCTATTTAGAGACAAGACGCATGGAAAAATTAAACGTTTCGGGTGACTTTTTTGAAAATGTGTATGAAGTTGTTCAACTCATACCGTTCGGAAGGGTTACTTCGTATGGCGCTATTGCGAGTTATCTCGGCACAAAGCGTTCTTCGCGAATGGTTGGTTGGGCAATGAATGCTGCACATCAATACCCGTGGATTCCGGCTCACCGGGTTGTAAATCGGAACGGATTATTGACTGGAAAAATGCATTTTAGCACACCGACTGAAATGGAAGAAAAACTGATTTCAGAAGGGATTTCAATCCAAAACGATGCAGTACAACATTTTGAGAACGTGTTTTGGGATCCTGAAAAAGAGTTATTAATTTGAACTATTGTTCCACACTTGTTCTAAGAAAAGCGTTTCATTTCCCGAAAGGGTCGCATGAAATTCGATTTCCTTTTCAATTTCACTTAATTGAACTTCTAGATACGGATTTTTGGTGGTGTACAAAACATCTTGTACTTGATTGTATTTTTCTTTTAAAGCAAGTGCTTTTGACATTCGTTCTCCATATTCAGATTGACACGAAATCAATGAAGAAGATATCACCAGTAGTAGTACAACAAAAATTTTCATAGTAAACGAAATTTATTTCCAAATGCACATCATCGACGGAACGCAGAAATAATTACGAAGCAAAGATACGCATTTATTGTTCATTTACAAATCGTAACTGATTTACTAGCAACATGTCCAGCAATTGTCTTACTATAATCGAATTTTAGTTTTTACAGATGTTTTCATCTGTGTGGATTTCGTTTTTTAGGATTTTTTAGTACTCAATAGGAAACAGTAGCGAATTAAGGACGTATCTTAGTACCATGATTTTTGTAACTGGAGGAACTGGTGTTTTGGGTAGTCATTTGCTGTATGAGTTGACTAGAAATGGTGAATCCGTGCGTGCAATTTATCGGGATGAATCTAAAATCGAATCTGTTCAACAGGTGTTTGATTATTACAATAAATTAGAAGGGGGGAATTATTTCTCAAAAATTGAGTGGGTTGAATGTGACGTGTTGGACTTGGTGAGGTTGGAAGAAGTGATGGACGGCTGTGATTTGGTTTATCACTGTGCAGCGCTTGTTTCCTTTCAGAAAAAGGATTTTTTCAAAATGATGAAAATCAATCGCCAAGGGACAGCTAATATTGTGAATTTAGCATTAGATCTGAAAGTTCGCAAGTTGTGTTTTGTTTCGTCAACTGCAGCTGTTTCTATCGATCCACTTCATGCGAATGCGCCATTAGTAGAAAAAAATAAGTGGATCCAAACACCGGAAACAAGCGGCTATGCAATTTCCAAGTACTCGTCGGAAAAAGAAGTATGGCGGGGAATCGAAGAAGGGTTGGATGCGGTAATCATCAATCCAAGTATGATCTTGGGTGCTGGAAACTGGAACGAAAGTTCGCTGACTATTTTACGGACAATTGCTTCTGAATTCAGGTTTTATACAAACGGTGCGAATGCATTTGTGGATGCTCGCGATGTGGTTGCGGGGATGGTTCAATTGATGAATTCCGACATTAAAAACGAGCGTTTTTTGTGCACAGGACAGAATGTTGCATTTCGTACGTTGTTTACGCTCGCCGCAACGCAGATGCGTGTGAAGCCGCCAACAATTCACGCCGGGCCGTTTTTAAGTGGACTCGCAAGACGATTCGATTTCGTGCTCTCACTATTTACGGGTAAAAGGTCGTTGACAAAAGAAACGGTACAGAGTGCACAAGCGATAACGATATATGATAGTTCTAAATTAAAAGCAGCCATCGGAATCGAATTTAGATCGCTGGAAGAGATGATTCAAAATGCAATTGAAGGGAAAATAGAACGATGAAATTGTAACTGAATAGTTGAAAAATAAAAAGGGCGAAATTCATTGAATTTCGCCCTTTTTAAATGATATTTTATTGAATACTAGTTGCGAACAACTCGTACAATAGTGGAACCTTTATCTGTTGTTACTTTAACCAAGTAGATTCCAGCTGGTGTAGCTGTTAGATCAAGTACATTTCCGTTTTGAACAGTTCCGTACGTTGAAACTACTTTACCAAGTGCATTGTAAACAACAACATTCGCAACTTGATTTTCAGCTAGAGAAACAGTTACTTTCCCTTTCGTTGGGTTAGGATAAATGGAAACTGTATTTTCAGCTGTATTGTCTTCAATGCCAACTTGGTTGATTGTTACACAAGCCGAAGTATCAACACATCCAGTAGAATTGGTTGCAATCACCGCATAACTTCCATTTACAGTAGCTAAGTAAGTTGCTGCTGTTTGGTTCGCAATTGGAGCATTTGTTGTACAGTTGATCCATTGGTATGTCAAACCTGCAGGAGTTGCAGTAATAGTTGTGCTGTTCGAAACTGTTGCAACTGCAACTGGTAACGCATTTACGGTAACCGTAACATTGTCTGTATTTGTACAAGCACCATCTGCAATTGTGACTGTGTAAGTCGTCGTTTGTGTCGGTACAAATGCTACACCTTGAGCAACGTTGTTGTCCCACGTGATTGTTCCAGTACCGGTTGCAGTTAGCGTAACGGATTGACCAGCACAAACGGAAACGTTTGAACCAGCGTCAACGGTTGGTGCTGTACCAGTAACAGTAGCGATCACTTCGGTACGTGCACTTGCAGGACATCCTGTAACCGCTTCTTCTACCCAATAAGAAGTAGTTGCCGTGATTGCTGGTGTTACAAACGATGTTCCAGTACCTACTGCTGTACCTCCTGTAGCTACATCAAACCAAGATAAAACGCCGTTCGTTTCTGTTGCTGTTGCAGCGAGTGTAGCTGTTGCACCACCACAAATTGAAGCACCTGTTGCAGTAGGAGCAGGAATTGTTGTACATGGTGAGCTCGCACAGTTTGCAGTGTGAATACCAAAGTCAGTCAAAAGAGTTGCTTCGTTTGTAGCGTTGTATGCAAGTGTAGACACGATCCATTGAGACGAAGCAGCATCCGTTCCTGCAGAAAGTGTCCAATTTGTTGTTGGTGAACAAACGCTAGGTTTTCTGTATAATACTTTGTCTTTCGTAGCAAGTGCTTCACCAGCCACATCAAATCCTTCTCCTGGATCAGTACCATCAAAACCAACTACGTCAATTAAAGCAAAGTTTGTTCCCGTACCTCCGTTCCAAGCCAAACCAACTGCGTCGTCTCCATTCCAGTTAAGATTAGTGTTGTACACATCTGCACCAACTACATCTGTGTTGTTGTTTGCAATAACATAAGCAGAACCATCTGCAAGTGTTCCAGTCAAGGTTAGTGTTGCTACCGGTGCCCACGCAGAACCGTTCACCGTTTTCCAAATTTGGAAGTTTTCCAAATTAACATCCGCTCCTGTTCCGTTGTAAATTTCAACGTATTTACGATTTCCTCCAGCACCCTCAGCGTACTCAGAAATGAGTAGGTTGGTTGTCTGAGAAAATCCCAAAAACGGAATCAGTAACAATAGTGTTGTAAAAATTTTCATATGCTATCTTTTAATTTGTGCAAATATCGACATATTACATCAATATTTCAAATTTAAATTTCAACGGAAGGTTAATTTTGATTTATCAAATCTTGATTTAGAGTAAACAAAAAAGGTCGCCTTCCGAAGAAGACGACCTTTCCAAGAATAATTATTCAGATTAGTTCTTTACAATTCTGAATGTATTCGATCCGTTTGCATTCGCTACTTGAATCATGTACATTCCGTATTGAACCTCACTCAATTCGATTACCGAACCATTTTGAGCATTTTCCAAAGTCATTACAACTTTTCCTTGTGCATCAAAAACAGTAATTGTAGCCTCCTCAGTTGCTGGCATGTTCACAAAAACATTACCTGTTGTTGGGTTTGGATACAACGAAATTCCTAGGTCCGCTTGGTTGTTTTCCAATCCAACAGAGTTGATGTTAACACAAACTGATGTGTCGGCACAACCACCCATTCCAGTTACGATTACTTTGTATGAACCGTTTGCTGTTGCTGTGAATGTTTGATTGTTTGCACCTAAGATTGGTGTGTTTGTAGCACAATCAACCCATTGGTAAGACATACCTGCAGGTGATGCAACAATTGTCAATTGATTTGCTGCGGTTGCAGTTGCAACTGGAACGTTGTTGACAGTTACAGTAACTACATCTGTATTTGCACATCCAAGTGCATCAATACCAGTAACGACGTAAACATTTGTTCCAACTGGCGCAGTAAATGGAGTACCATTCACAACACCATTGTTCCAAGAGTATACTGTTGCTCCTGTTGCAGTCAATGTGACTGATCCCGAACCACATAATGTTTGGTTTGCACCAGCTTCTACAGTTGGAAGTGGGTTCACAGTAACAACAACTGTGTCTTTATCCATACATCCATTCGCATCAGTACCAGTAACTACATATGAATTTGTAGCTGTAGCTACGAATGAAACACCATTTGTAATGTTTCCAGTCCATGTGTATGTTTGACCACCCGTTGCAAACAAAATTGCTTGACCATTTTGACAGACTGCGATATCTGCTCCTGCATTAATTGTAGGAAGTGCATTGATAGTTACAACCGCTGGAGCAGAAGTTCCAACACACCCATTCGCATCTGTTTGAGTTACTGTATATGAACCAGCAGCATCAACATAGATTGAATCATTTGTCGCTGTAGGAGATGTCGACCAGACAATTCCAGTTGCAGCAGAAGCCACTAGCAATGTTGAATCACCAGAACAGATTGAAAGATCACCAGCAATAACTGGTACGGGAAGTGCATTGACGTTTACCATCACGGTATCTCTGTTTACACACCCGTTTGCCGCTGTTCCAGTAACAATGTATGAGTTAGTAGCAGTAGCAACAAATGGAGTATTGTTTGTCACATTGTTGTTCCAAGTCAACGTAGGTGTACCTGAACCAACCAATGTTACATTCGAGTTAGCACATACTGTTTGATCTGTACCAGCAGAAACAACTGGAAGTGCAGTAATTGTTGTTACATATGGAGCAGAAGTTCCAACACAACCATTTCCATCCGTCACAGTTACGGTGTACGAACCTGCAGCATTTACAGAAATAGAATCATTTGTTGCAGTTGGTGAAGTAGACCATACATTACCCGTCGCACTTGATGAAATCAAGAAGATAGATGATCCTTCACACAATGTTGCGTTGCTCGCAGTAACAGTTGGAGTTGGATTTGCATTTACCGTTACAACCAATGGTGATCTAGTAATAGAATTACAACCATTTTTAGTCGTTTGAGCATAGAATGTATACGTTCCTGGAGTTGTTGGAGAAGGTAAAACACTTGTACCAACTGTCTCAAGAGAAGGTGTTGTTCCAAGTTGTGTACCACCTGTTGGTGCAGTCCACCATGAAATTGAATTTAAATCTGGAACAGTATATTGAATGGTAATTGTTGCAACACCGGTTCCAACAGGGAAAGTTGACTCAGGAGTTGTAGCGTTATCATTAACATCATCCCAGTATGTAAGATACACGTTTCCACCAGCAGCGTTAACAGAACTGTTTGGCAATGTTCGTGTGAAGTTGAATAGACCTGGACCACCTGCAGCACCAGTTCCAGCAGCAGCAGCATTTAAAATTGCACCAGCTGCACCTAAGCGGATATCCGCTTGCCAAGAGTCTCCTAATGCTGTGATACCAGGCATACTTAAAGTTACTGAAGTAACAACTGCTCCAGCTGGTAGAGCTGGCATTACAGCAGTTGCGATTGTATCCGTATTTGCTGAACCAATAGCTTCTGCTGGTTGTGCAGAAAGATCAAAAGAAATTACTGTTGAACCTGCATTAAATACTGATGGTTGAGCTGTAACAATTTTTGAAGTTGCAGCCTCACAAACACTTGCGTTTGCTGTAATTGGTGTTGGAATAACTTCACTTGGTTGACCAATAGTAATTGAAATTGGTTGGCTTAATGCTAAAGTAGCATCTTTAACAATAACGCTATATGTACCAACAGTTAAATTCGTTGGAAGCGCTCCAAAAGCACCACCATTCACTGAATACTCAAAAGGAGCAGTTCCACAAGATACAGTTCCTAATGCAAAAGATCCTGCTGCATATCCGTTACATGTATTGTCGATTGCTGTCAATGTAAGATTTACAGGGGCAACAGTTGCAGTAACTTCAACTCGTGAACTTACAGCAGAACATCCTGCGAAAGATTGCTCAACCCAGTAACTTGTTGTAGTTGCCAATGCACCAGTAGTATATGTATCATCTGAGTTAACTAATGTACCAGCTGTTGCGGCATCGTACCAAGCCAAAGAAGCACCTGCTAATCCAGTAATTGATAAATCTGCTGTCTCATTTGCACAAATTACATCACCTACAGGAATTGTTGGAGCTGCAATTGTAGTTGGACATACAATATTTACCGTGTAATCTTCAAATGTTCCATAAGTACCATTATAACATGCATTTGTTGGACCAGCATCATTGTCTGTTCCTCCAATTCGCATTCTGTGTTGACCTTGAGCAGCACCAATTGGAATAATAAAATTAGCTTTTAACGTTGTTGGATTTGTATTATTTGATAACCCTGTGTAAATTAACTCACCAGCGTCATTAAAGTCTAAATCATCGTTAAAGTCAATCCAAATTTTTGTACCATACGTGTATCCAGTAGCATACGTAATTTTTACGGTGTCAGGAGCCCCAATTGTCAAGTTGGTTGAGAACGCAGTGTAGTCACCATAGTTACCTGTTTCAGCAGCTGTTGTGTTGTTAATTGTTCCAACTGTAACATTTGTGATTCCTTGTGCATCAACAGAAGTTGGTGCTGGAGTACAGTAGCTAGTTGAAAAAGTTGCTGCGCTTGACCAAGCACTGAAAGATCCAGCACCACAGTTTGAACGCACAAACACATAATAAGTAGTATTAAATGTTAATCCAGTTAATGATGCAGTTGTACCTGAAGTAGATGTGCCAGCAGCAGCAGGTGTAGCGTTTGTAGTTGATACTACATACTCATATCCGGTGCTTGGTGCAGGTGTTGGAGCAGTCCAAGAAATAGTTGCAGTCGTTGTACCTGTTGCAGTTCCAGAAATAGCTGTTGGAGTTTGGCAAGAAGGTGTTTCAATTACTGAAATATCATCTACCGAAATAAACCAAGGTGTAGAATTAATTGTTCCTTTAATACCAATGTAGAATGTACCAGAGGTAGCAGGGGTAAATGATTGAATAAACTGTTGGTAATTCCCGTTCACTATTGTTGAAGATGGGATAATTACATTCGTCATTGCTGAAGCAGTATTTGTTGTTCCGTAAGATGCCAATACACTTGCATTTGTAGCTGTTGCACCATCTTGTCTAGCATAGAACTGTAATGTGTAAGCAGTACCAGCTGTTAATGTAACCGGAATAAACAACCAGTCTTCATTACCATATTGCAACATCATATTCCAGTTTCCAGTTCTTGGAGTTCTGTTGTATGATGTGAATGTATTGTTTGATCTCCAAGAATACGTACCAGTAACACTAGCTTGCGAAAGACATCCTGAAATTAGTCCGTCGTGTAAATAACCTGTTTCAAAACCTTCAAAATAAGGAACCGTATAAGCAGTGTTACATGTTGTTGAGAATGTAGATGCTGATGTCCAGTTTCCTAAATCACCATTCCCACAATCAGATCGAACATAAACAGAATATGAGAATCCTGGTGTTAAAGAAGTTAATGTAGCAGTAGTTACACCAGCAGCAGTTGAACCTGTCGAAACTAAACCAGTTGCACCACTTCCAGCAGCACCACTTGTTCTAACTTCATAAATATATCCGTTTGCAGGTGCTGGGGCTGGAGCTGTCCATGAAATATCAGCACCTGTTGAAGTAATTGATCCTGCAGCAATTGTTAAAGCAGTTGGAACTTTACAAGATGTTGTGAAATTTACGCCAGAAGACCATCCACTAAAAGTTCCACCACAATCTGATCTAAAATAAGCAGTATATGTTGTACCATTCGTTAAGCTACTAATGTTTACAGAGTTAGCTCCAGATGCAGCTGTTCCTGATTGTACAAGTCCAGTAGCCCCACTTCCAGCAGCACCACTTGTTCTAATCTCATATTGATAACCATTTGAAGGAACAATACTTGGAGTTGTCCAAGAAATTGAAGCTACAGTGGTTCCTGCTAAGATTGTAATACCTGATGGTGCAAAACATGTTGGTGCTGAGAAAGTGTATGAAGTACCATCAGCAATTGCTGCGGTATTATTTGTTACAAATGTACCAGTTGAATTTGTATTTGTTGTAGAAGTTACAGTGTTGAAATCACTCGTAGACGAAAGTAATCCAATGGATGCACCTGAATTAGTAGTATTTGCGACCATTCCTGGACCATAAACAAACTGTATGGAATTTGTCGTTTGGTTTAAAATACATTGAAAAGTTGCATTTGCAGCTCCGGTAGTATTTCGTGGAACTGTAACAATCCATTCAATTACAAGTTTTTGATTAGGTGCAGATCCTGTCAAAAGATAATGAACCTTACCATTTGTTCCTGTTGCTAAATCGTCCCAATAAGGCATTATTGCTGGAGAAGATGCTCCCCCGTTAGCAGCAGTGTTAGACCACGCTGTTGAAACTACAGTAGCACCTAAGCGCACCAATCCATTCGCATTTGCAGAGAATTGTGTGTAATCTACACCGTTGTAGTTAAAGGTAAAACCAATTGAAGTTACAGCTGATTGAGTATCGTCGGATGAAGCTCCAATTAGTTGCGTGGATCCAGTCATAGGGATTAATCCTACTCCTGATCCAGCAGAAAACGAATAGGCAGAAACCTGAGCTGAAACTTGATTGTAAAGTCCCACCGATAGTATCGAAAGACCAACAAACAATCCTCTTCTCATTGCTTTGCTTAACGCATTCATGAGTGAATACTTGTTTTTCATGTTAAAAAATTTTAAAATTAGCACACCAAAAGTACAACAGTTTTAATTAGAAATAACATTCAAGTTAATATTTGTGAAATATTTTTTTTCGAAGTGATGTTGATAATTTTTATTTCAGATAGAGGAAATTAGAATCGTTTCAAAACAACTATTTTTTGTTTTTCAAGGCATGAGTCTTTTCTCAACGTAATTGGTGACTTTTTTGTAAAATTGAAACGGAGAATAGGTTCGCCAATCGATTTCGTCTAGTTTTCCACCCATCACAAAATAACTGTCGATGTGGATGCGTGCAAACTCGCGTTGCACATGCTCGTGGAAATTAACTAAAGCAATCCAACCGTCTTCTACTTCTTCAAACCACTCCTCGTAGTAACAATCGTCGGAATAATGAAAATTGAGTACGTTTTCTCCAATGATGATGAATTTCGTAATTCCGTGCTCCAGCATTGGTTCGATCACTTCGCGCTTAAAGGTCATGATGTCGTTTTCAATCGCATCGTTCCATTCGCCCATCATCTCGATGATCGCGTAGGATTCGTCGTATTCGATAAATAGGATTTTGATCACCAATGTAGGGGACCCAAAATAGTCCCATTGTGGATGAATGAGGTAATTGTAGATTTTTCCCGTGAATTCAAATTCACTGTATTCTCGTTCAAAAAATGGAGAGGAGGGATCTTCGGAAGCGATATAGTAATTTCTCCACTGATAATATGGTTCTATGAAATGCATGTGTATTTGGTTTGAAACTGCGTGAATTATGAGATAATTTTGTAAAAAATTGTTAGTTTTTACTTCGTTTTTAATTTTGAATTACATTTGACCCAAATTGTAAAAACAAAATTATGTCTTTCAAACAAATAATCCCTTTTATTGCTGCTTTTTTCTTGCTCATTGCGTGTGGGGGAAAGAACGACCGACCAATTAAAGAGTCCGTTTCGGCATTCATGCATGAAAACCCAAACGTGGTTGCTTTTGGCTCGATCGATTACAACGCGATATTGACGAAAGCGGAATACAAGAAAATTCCAAAATTGGGGAAAATTTTAGAAAGCGAGTTTGCCCGATTGGGGAATAGTTTGAATACGGAAACACCAATCTATGTGGTTATGGAAGGTCCGTTTGATGCGAACGGAAACCCAGCGACTACCTACGCATTTTTAGAGGTTACAAATCAAGATTCGTTGGTGGAGCGAATCGGCGCAGCGGGATTGTTTGTAGAAGAAGCAGGCGATCTGAAATTTACGTCGAATGAAGACGTGGCGATCGGAACAAATGGAAACTTGGCGGTCGTAGTGATCCAAGAAAAAGAATACGATGCAAAAAGCGTTCTAACAGAGGTTTTTCAGCAGGTTACAGGTGATGTTTCAGAGGGGAAAACGAACGAACTTTTGAATAAATCGGGGGATTTTGTTTTCAATGCGCACATCGAAAATTTGTATGCTACTTCGAACACATCTCTTGAAAAGTTGGACGAAGCAAAAAAGCAATCGATACAAAAAATGACCAAGGGCTCGTTTGTGCAAACAACGATCAATTTTGAGCAAGGGCAACTCGCGGTTAGAACAACGAATTTTTTCTCGTCAGAATTAAAAAAACGTATGTTTTTGAAGAAAGATCCATCTGCAAAGGTGATTTCTAACTTGGGTACCGGCAAAGTGCGTGTTGGAGTAGCTGCAAACGTGGACATGCTTAAAATCGAAAAACTAATGGATGAATTTGCGCCAGAAGTGAAACGTAATTTTTTAAATTCCTCTACTGAAGCAGCGTTGGCAGTGATGATGTTGGGAGATAATCCACTTGCGAATCTATTGAGCGGTGTTGGTGGATTGGCTGTTGTAGGTGAACCGAATGTGATGATGGGCTTTGTTCCCGATGTCAATTTTAACGTGGGAATAGGCAAGAAGGGACGTCCGCTTTTTGAATTGT
>JACCDZ010119776.1_pt1 | contig 25878 bp, 27 predicted proteins | sample 7449551 | NCBI WGS metagenome assembly JACCDZ01 (sample SAMN15323452, study PRJNA562643) | freshwater metagenome | isolation source: river surface water | place: USA:Blue River Watershed | collected 2017-08-18 | reverse complement strand
CAGAAGGAAACCCAATCGGCGTACAAACGCGAACATTTTCGGAAAGTAAAGAACAAAAAAAAGTGTGTAAATCAACGACTTACACACTTTTCGAACAGTTGCGAACTGTACTCAGCGGAGAGAGAGGCGAACAAACCCGCCATTCAACTCTATATAAAACAAGGCTTTAGCTTCTAATTTTCCCATTGGAAACCCCCTTAGAAACCAAGCAGCCAAAAAGGGGGCTTGATTGTCTAGATTGAGTTTCTTTAGGTTTTACAAAGATAATGAACCTCCCAACATATCAAAACATATAATGTCTAAATCCAATCTGTAAAATCTTTTTTTGTTAATCCAAGTTGGGTTAGTGCATTTTTAATAATAAATTCCGGAATTGGATCTACGTGTGTTTGTATTGTAATCGGCCTATTTAGATCTGAACGTGTCCAATGTTCATGACCGCCATTCGTTCTTGTACACAAGCATCCTTTTTCTTTAAGGAATTCTCTAAATAACTTTAAAGGTACATTTCTGAGATGCTTTGAGCTCATTTAGAATGAATTTAGAATGCAAACTCAACATCTTCATTGTAAACTTTATAATTTTTAGAGTTAATTATTTCGTTATACAATGGATTTTTAGCAATCAAATCTGAATTCAAAGGAGCCTGAATCTTAGGCTTTTTCTTGCCTCCTTTAATAGTCCAACCAAGTTCAGTTAGAACTTTATCGAATGTTTTCTTATTGTTAGTGTAACGAAAAAACTCATTTAAAGCAATGTTAAATGAATTTTTCGCCTCTTCTGGATTGTAACCATAGCCAGAAAGATTCAAAGCTGGTGAATAAATTATGGTAACGTCATCCTCATTGAATTCAATTAATGACAACCCTACATGAAACAAGCCTCCAGGAAAACCAATTTGACCGTTGAAATGAAGTGTAGACATATGGTATTTTCAGTGATTTCTGATTGAACTAAATTTAAATACAATATTACATGATTTCTAATCAAATCACAAGATAAACATTAAAATACAAACCATACATTTTTTTACGAAAAATTATAGACAAGTATTTTTCGTTACTGTTCGTAGAATCCATATTTCTTTTTGACCTTACCCTTAATAGTAGGAGAATCAATGACAACTTGTTTAATCAGATTCCAATCTTCTTGACTAACCTGACCTAAAAATGCTCCTGGATTATCTGCAACTGCTTGATGAATTTCATCGTAATTTTTAAAGACAAGTCTTGAACAATCTAAATAACAGTCTTTATCTAAATACTCTCTTTCTTGTGCATGAAAATGGATATGTTGATCTCTTAATTCTGAAGACCAATTAACGTTGTAATTAATTTCCGAGTTAAAGTATAGGGCTGCTATGATTTCATTGTTCTCAGAAAACCCAACGATGATAAATCTTTTTTCTTTTGGAGGAGTAGTGTCTGTAACGTGAAGTTTAATAATTGCACCGACTTTAAGATTTCTTTCAGAATATTCAAATTTCCATTCATTTGGAAACAAATCACCCAGGTTCATCCAAGTTTTGAGAATGAATTTTCGATATTAAAACCGATGTATCTCAACATGTCATCATCCGCGCCCCCAGCCTTGGCTATGTTCATAATATCCATTTCACCATTACTCAAGGCCTTGTCCCAAGCTAGATCATGCGATTTTGCAGTTAAACTAGTAAAGTCTAAATCTTTATTTTCATAAATTGCCTCGTTTAGGACCTGTATTTCTGATTTTGACAACCAATCAAGATCAGGATCCATAATACCTGAAACTATAGAGCGCTTTTCTAACTTAAAATATGGTTCAAAATTGGCTTTTTTATCAATCAGCAAACCCTCACCTCTCAATGCTTTCAAAATATCATAAGTTATGGAGGGCACCGGCCCATTTGCCATAGCTATGTAAGTGTCAGAAGAAATCGTTGAGCCGAACCTCAACAAATGTTTTTGGTCAGCAAAATACATAATTTTAAAAACCTTATGTAAATCCGCCTGTCCACCAAGTTGTTTTAAAATATACAAAACGGTATGGACTGTGTTTTCAATTGAATCATTAAGATCAATCATTATACAAACTTACAGATTATAAAACGTTTTTCAAAAACAAAAAATTTTGGTCACAAAAACTATCTAATACTGATCCAAATTCAGTTAAAATTATTTCGTCATTATATTTAATCATTCAATCCCCTTTCCAAAGACTAGTCCTGTAGAAAAAACACAGGAGAACCCTACGAATTATCCAAATTGTATTTATTTATATTTCACAAAAATAATAATCTATTGAAATGATTTTAATGTTCCATTTTGATTAATGCATACCGCGTTTCGTTTTTTAAGTTTATATTATTTTATTTACTGCAATAAATTTTTCATGGGCTTTTGAGCTTTTTCACTCAAAATTTAAAACACCCAACATACCCCCCCTTGCAATCAGGCATTTTCTAAAATCATATCTAGGTTGGCAAATGGCAAGGTATATATATACCCTTGCCAATTGCCAAGTGGGTGATTTTACCATTTAGACGTTTAAAAAAGTAATTTTCATATTGACCCAATTTGATAGAACTCGTTTGTTATTCTTACAGTTATAAACCAAAAAAAGTCATGAAAGAATTACTTAACAACGCGCTGGAGCAATTAAAGATTGCCCGAATCAATGTAACCACTCGTTCCTTTAGAAAACAGATTTCTCTCTTTGATATTGACGACTCCCAGGATGTAGAATTTAACGGATCCAAATCTACTGTAACCTACCAACAACAACTTTATTCATTCTACCTACCCTGTAAAATACAAGTAGATGAAATGATGAACGACTCACTCGACAAAGCCGATTCAATCAAACGAGAATTTGATTTGTTCTGTTTTGAAATTCGGGAATTCAAACACCTCTATTTCCCCAAAGATTTTGTTAATGTATTACTCAGTCGCGTTGAACTTCATAAATCCACCTCAAGAGAGCTACTCAATAGCGAATCAATTAAAAAAAAATCCTAGAATATTTTACCGTTCAATATCAAATCCTGGAACTGCTTGAACAACTGTATTTACATCGCATCACTCACCTGAACAAATACGCAAACAGGCAAACTGCGGCTCCGCCTAGCTCTGAATACACCATCCCAACCAAACAAGAAATTTCGGCTTATATGTCAGGCCAATTGTCTTTATTCCCAAAAGGCAGCGGCATCACTCTCATTCAATGGCAGAGGGACAAAGTAGCCTTCTTAGAACTTTTCGTTTCGGTTTACGAGAGCAATTCTGTAAAAGCCATCGACAAGGCTAAAATCACCAAGAAAGAGTATTTTGGGCTCCTTATGTGGTTTTTCAATATTCCGATTGGAAATATCGACTCTACCCTACAAGCCGCCAAAAATAGAAAAATTGAGCAGAAGCCTTATTTAAAAGAGCTCATGGATGTATTCGACAACTATTGCGCCAGGGGACTTTGAAAAAATATCATTGTAGTACAATTGTAGTACAATAATCAAGCTGAGGGGTATTGGTAGCATTGCAGCCTAAATTAATTTATAGGCAGCTTATGTGGGAAAACAAAACCAAAATTAAAGATTCATCTAGAATTCAAACACTGGAAGAACGACTTGCTAAAGTTGAGCGAATCCTGAGCCAACTTTCTGAAGAAGTAAAAGAACCAAAGAAGGAAATGAAATACTTGGATATTGCCAGTGCGGCAAACTTCCTGGGACTTTCTAGAGCGCAATTATATATCATGATGAGGGATGGCAAACTGCCATATACCCATGTAGGGCGACAACGCCGTCTAATCATGGCCGACATCGTCAATTATGTAAAAAAAGGCTATCAGCCTGCTCGGAAATCAATCATTTAATCTTCTTAAAACTTTTATATGTCTCTCAATAAAGATTCAATTCTTCATGCAACCAATAACGGATTAAGCATTTTCAAGCACTTCCTAGGAAGCAAATTTTCAAAGGTGGGAAAATCCTTTAAAAGCCCTTTCTATCAAGATTCCAAAGCATCCTGCTATTTGTATTTTGATAAGAAATCGTCTATTTACAAGTTCAAAGATTTCGGTGACGCCGAATACAGTGGCGATTGCTTTTTCTTTGTCAGTAAAATTTTCGGACTTACCTGTGATGATAGGCAGGATTTTATTAGAATTCTTGAAATCATCGATAATGAATTAGGACTTTGCCTGGAGGACAATGACCAAAAGATTAACCGAATAGTTCGTGATAACAAGGGCGATATTCAAAGAGCCTCATCCCTACCTTCCATTCACGATGGATTTGAAACAGCAAAAACAAAATTACCAATTCAAGCAAGGGAATTCAATGAAACTGAAATTAAGTTTTGGTTACAATACGGAATTACCAAAGAAATATTAGACCGATTCAATGTTTCAGCCATAGAACGCTTTATCGGCATAGGTAAAGATGGCAAAGAATATGCAATGGGCAGCACTGTTGATCAACCTATGTATGGTTACAATGGACGACGATACACGAAGCTATACCGTCCATTTTCAAACCTACGCTTCTTGTACACGGGTGAAGTTACCGAAAACTATGTCTTTGGATTTGACCAACTACCCATTCGCGGCGATGTTCTTTTCATTACTGGCGGAGAGAAAGACGTGTTGAGTTTGGTATCTCATGGCTTTCATGCCATTTGTTTTAACAGTGAAACTGCGCATATCCCCAAGAATCTAATCAGAGGACTTGGTTATCGTTTCAAACACATCACCCTACTCTACGATGTTGATGAAACGGGCAAAGCCTCAATGGAGAAGCTCACCAAAGATTTGAAGGAATATCAGCTTAAAAGTTTACTGCTACCACTTTCAGGTGAGAAAACTGAAAAAGACATATCCGATTTTTTTCGCCTAAAGCACTCGGCAGACGATTTAATGATGCTGTTTCGGGAAATGCTCGATCAATTGTACGAAGACACAATTGCGGTAATGAAAAGCTGTGAAATTGATTTTGAGAATCCCCCTAAAGCACCCGAACCACTGATTACCATTAACGATGTAACCATTGGAACACCGGGGAACATTGTCTGTGTTGCAGGTTCAGAGGGCAGCGGCAAGACGAATTATTTAGGCGGTATAATATCAGGGGCCATTAAACCAGGTGAGATAGAAATTGATACCCTAGGAACCACAATCAAAGAAAACATCCATAACCAGGCTGTTTTGCTTTACGATACAGAGCAGTCTGAATTCCAACTCTACAAAAATCTGACCTACATTGTTCGAAGATCATCACAAGAGAAGCCCCCTTCTTGGTTCAAGGCATTTTGTTTGGTTGGTATTTCAAGAAGTGAACGCATGAATCTTATTCTGGAATCCATGGATCGTTTTTTTTACGAGCATGGGGGAATTCACCTGGTGGTCATTGACGGTATTGCCGATTTACTAGGAGCAGTGAACGATGAAGAAAGTTCTGTGAAGCTGGTTGAGGAACTTTTTAGAATGGCTGCCATTTACAATACGGTCATTATTTGTGTGTTGCACCTTGCTCCATCAGGAATGAAGCTTCGTGGTCATCTTGGTTCAGAAGTGCAGAGAAAGGCAGCAGGGATACTTCTAATTGAAAAGGACGATAACAACAATTGCAGCGTGGTAAAAGCATTAAAAGTGAGAGATGGTTCGCCCCTCGATGTGCCGATGATGCAAATTGGATGGAGTAAAACAGAAGGCCGACATGTTTACCTAGGTGAAAAGAGCAAAGAGGATTCTGTAATCAGAAAAACCAGCGAGCTCAGAGATGTAACAACAGAAATTTTCAAGAACCGCGTGTACATCAGTAACCAAAATCTAATAAAGGCAATCATGGAAAGCATGGATGTAAAAGAAAGAACAGCCCGATCCTATATAAAATTCATGAGAGAGAGTGAAATCATTGAGAAAAACCCCTCAAATGCGCTGGAATACTGCCTTATTCCCTCGCTTTTCTAAAGATATTCGGAGTATTTACTACGGAATTACCAGATTTAGTCCCCCTTTTCTGGTAAAACTCCCACAGATTTCCTGTGGGAGTTTGTATTTCAAACGAATACAATTTCAAATTAAGTATTTACTCAATTCTATAAATACTACATTACAGCAATTTACATTTATTACTGGACACAATTGAGTCTGAGTTTTTGTCTGACTTAGCTGCAAAATCTTCACACAGAACAATTAAACAAACTAATCAATCCAAAACGCAACGAACGCGGATGAATCTCCTCACCTCAGGATCATCTGACTTAAGGATATATGGCATTTTCAAGAAGAGCACATGATGTTCCCGACCATCCGATAGCTTTTGCAAGTATACATCCATGGAGTTAAATTCGTCTCTACCAAGTTCGCTCAAGTAAATACCATATCCATAGAACTTATTCAACTCTAGACCGCCTGCTTTGAAAAAGTAGAAAAAACGAGCGGGTATTGCTTCAAACTCAAAGGTGAATCTGTTGAGAGGCGTTGCTAAATTATTTAAAATCTCCAGATAAGTACCTGCGTTACAAAAACCATTGCCACCGAAAGTCCCACCCCAAGGAAGTGTGGATGGCGCATAACTATCAATAAATGAATCCCTAATCACCTTTTCATTTGTTCCATCGTGGGGGAAATCACGGGCATAGTCACTCATTGTCAAATAATCGAAATCAAACGCTCGACTCACTCTTTGTAATTGACGCATTACGACCGTAAAAGAGGTATCTTCACTATCACCGCCATAATTCGATTTTGTATCAGCAGCCCGAATTGAAACAAAGCGCTCAACCAATGTGTACAATGCATATTTGTCCTTTTGAGGCGATGTGGGGTCCACGTCTCCGATTAGTACAGGAATGTAAACATCTAATCCGCTCTGTCGATTTGGATAAAGGGCGTTTATTATTGTAGTATCGTGGTATCGTAGGCCGTACTTCCCTTTCACATCAATTGAATCAACCATCATCGTGAAATTAAGGCTGGTACTCGCTTGAAAAATGGAATCCAATCTCTCATCCTTTGATAAAATCTTGTATGTTTTGGGATTTTCAATTTGACTATCATCGTTACACGCAGTAAACAAAGTCAATCCAGTAGCTACAAGGAATCCAAACTTTTTTAATTTTAACATATTTTTTAAATTATTTGTTGCGTTTAATAATAATTTTTTCTGTATAGTTTAAATTATCAGATTCGACAATTATAAAATAGAAACCGCTACACAAGCAAGATAAATCCAAATATACATCTTTACCATCATTGGATTCAAAATTGAATTTTCTTTTAGTAGAACCCGTAGCATCTACAATTGAAATTTGCACAGGCCTATCAACCTTCAAACCTGAAATTATTAAATCCTCAGATACAGGATTTGGATGCATAGTGATTTTAACGATTTCTGTTTTCTCATTTCCAAGCGGAGCTGGTCCTGGAAAAATGCAATCAATGTTCAACAGAGAATCGAATTGCAAATTCCTAATCTTCGCATTCATTGAAATATGATTGGAATCAGAAGGCAAATAAACTCTTACGTAATACCTGATAGTACTATCTAAACTCATGAGTTCAGTGCCTGAAAATCGAAAATATCCAGCCGCCTCCGTTACCGTACTCACTCCAGTATAGACATCGTATTCATCGAACAATTTTACATTAATACCTTGTACACCACCACCAAAACAATTTGATGTAACTCGGCCGGTAATCGGGACTAGATCGTTATAAAAACTATCGATAAAATTACATTTTTTACCCATAAAACAAAGTAGATTCCTTGCAAAATACGATGCCGGCTTTGTATGAAATGGATTATAATTTGACATCGTATCCAGTTTCGACAAAATTGTATCATGTAACCCTTTATAGTTAACAAAAAAAACGGCAGTATCACTGATTAAATTATTGATATGCCAAGTAGTATCACTATCCCATACTTGAAATGACCTCATTTTACCATTTCCGGTGTAACTCGTATCATAATTACTTATATATTCATACCAATTACTAAATACATATTTAATTTCCTGTTGCATCTGATTTACAGGAGTTAGGTTATTAAGTGCCGATTGGATACCTAGCAAACTACCTGTATCAATAGCCAATTCTAAATCAATCAAATCTTTCTGAAAGGACGGTGTAACTGACGATTTTGCAAACACCATGTTGTATTTTGAATTTGCGTAAATATCCCAGAAATCTTCAACTACATTCGGCACAACATCAATATCCTCTAACTTTTCAATATTACTGGCGGTATTCGGATTTGACATGAAATTTCCGCAAGGATTATTTCCGGGATTTGAAAAAACGAACCCTCTATTCTTGGGCGCTGACAAAAGAAAAGGGTTGGCTAGTGTATTGGACTCCAATACCCATTTACAATAATCCGCAAGTCCTAATTTATCGTTATTGAATATAGAACTATTATAAACTTGTCCAACAAATTGATTCGATCGAGCAGTCAAAGCTGACAACACTTTCGTCCCATGTACCCTAGTATTGAAAGGAAAAATTGGTGAAGGATTATATTTCAATCTCAGTTTAGCCAAATCCAACTTCACGGAAGTCATGTTTGAAGAAAAGAAATTACAGTAAATGTTACTGTAATAGTTTGCACCATCAATGACTACACCACGATTTAGGCTAAGAAAACTATCATTGTATATTAATATATTCTGGGATCCAAAAATTCTCACCCCTGTATTTGAATTAAAAAAAGGATGACTATAAACACCTTTGTGGACGAATTTATTCCCAACGCAGTAAATATGATCCGAATTGGATATATTTAGCCCAATACCTTCCATATATGGCTCTCCATTTTTAAGGCTTATTACATTATTTGCGATGTGGCGTTTGCTGTATCCATTTAGCCAATCAGATTGCATTGGCAAAATTTGGTTTATTTCTTTCGTGTTGATATTATCTAAATTTATACCATTTTCAGCTTCCAGTGTATTGCTGCAAATGGATAAGGTATCAAAATACAACTTCCCATTTGATCCATGCCTTTGAACGAGAATACCGTATCCTGACCCAGCGCAAACAATATTGTTATGCTCAATAAACAGTGAAAAAATCGGATTAAAAAATGATGTCAATGGCCTTCCCGCATACTCAAAATTCCTTGTAGTGGAGTTATTGTAGAAAGTACTCGCCCATCCAGAATATTTAATTCCGATACCATTATTAACAAGAATACGATTACTATCAGACAAGCCACCACCAATTATTGCGCGCCCACCTAGTTTCGGAAATACAAAAAGTGCGCCGGATGAAAAATTCTGTTCAATTATATTACCTGTGAATTTGAAATTTTTATAACCATTTATAACAATAGCCGATGATGTGTTGAATAGATCACAACTCAAAATTTTGGACCTATGAATTCTCACGTCATCTACATTCAAAATATTGATTGCTTGATTTTCTGTTTTTCTGAATTGAACATTTTGAATCCCCACCCTTTTTGACACCTTGGCTACTATACCGAATCCTCCACCAATCACCAAAATTGGAAGCGAATCAACATGACCTAATTGGATGTCGGATTGAGCTATTTCAATAGCTGTTTCCGTTTTACCACCATTATTGAGTTTAACAGAATCAATGAATAATGTATTAGTTATTTTATTGAAATTTTGACTTGCATTGTTTAAACGAACACCAATTTTGTTAGCGGTAAAAATTGTACTATCGTTAATTTGCACAAAATGATTTACACTTTTAGTTTCGACACCAACCAATGCGTCTCTAATCATGGTCTTGCGTCCAACAGCATTTTTCCGACATGTTAATCGACTATTATTCAATCCATTTTGAACAATTTCAACACCATTCCACATATCACCGCAAGCTCCCATGAGTTTAGTACCCTTTAATTCCAAATCAGCCCCACCCATTATCCTCAAAAACGACCCTTCAGCAAACTGAATAGTCATACTATCGAAAGTAACCCACTTAGCAACATTTGTAATAATCAAACTATCTAGAACGACGATTTCACCATAACCGCGAGGGGTTAACTTGTGATCAGAATTTCCAAATGTTTGTTTATTGGAAAATTTCGGCGATTTAATTACTATTGAATCAACTACTGATTCTTTATCTTTTAATGTTTCATTTTCGTAATTATCTATCACACTCGGTAGTGAGAAAACACGAACTATAGGTTTTAATAACTCTCCTGTAACGAGTCTCAAAAAAGGCAACGATGGAACCAGAGACAAATTCAGCACTTTTGAAATGCTACTCGAATTCCTGTTAAATCTATAAAGTCCATCATTCTTGGTGAAATAAGCGTTCCCATCTTTCCCTTTCTCTATGTACGAATATTTAAATCCATCCGAATTTATTATTTTGGTGAACGTGTTAGAGATTTTATTGAATAAGTACAATCCTTGATTTGCAGACGAGGAATCCGTGACTTGGTACTGCGAAAGCAGAATTAATGTATCGGTAATGTATTCAACTCCACAAAAATAACGATTCGAGTCGTTATCCAAATTACTAGAATTGAAACATGTTCTAGTTGAACTACCAAATTGAGATCCCGAAACATCAACCCGTAACAAGCAACTACCTCCAGAAAACACCAATTCATTCTTGTTGGGTGAAAGTTCCATTTCGCTAATTGAATACTCAAGTCGGAGGTCAATATTATTATTGGTATGAATCTCCATGCTGCAGGATGCAGTATTCGTTGTTGTTTTATCACCTATTGAAACTATATCCCTAGATCTCACAAACCTCCCTGTAGTACCTGCAACATTTGCTTCTAATGAATATAAACGATAGATGAATGTATCGCATGAATGTTTTATTATTTTCACAACCTTTTTAACTACATATTTCGGCTCTTGGGCACTCACATTTACTTTGACCAACCCAGTTACAGTAGCATTATAAAAATCGAAAATATCATTATTCATCTTAGTTAAATCACTAAGATTAAACCAATACAAATTATTCCCAACCAACAAATGGTAGCGGACACCACCTGGTAAAGGGACAATCAAAGGGGACACATCATATCCAGGAAGCACTTTTATACATTTATTCGCCGAGTTGTAAAGATAAACACTATCCAAAGTCGAAATCAAATAAAAAAGTATCTTTCCCTTCTTATCTGTTTGAGCATTAACAGCCAAATAGTTTTCAAAGGTTTGACTGGTGTAGGGTTTAATCGGCTTGAAAAAATTAGAGCCTTGAGTACAACTTGTGTTCCCAAACTCCACATTTACTCCCTGGTTATTGGGCTGAAATAGATACCAGTTGGATTTTTGTGCTAAACAAGTAGATGCGGCAACAAAAATCATCGCAATTGCCAACTTGCAGAGACTTTTACAAAAAGTAAAAAATGTGGACCTCTTTTTAGATTTTGAGTTTTTCATTGTCTTTTCTACTCACAAACCACGCCTTGTGAAATTTTAAAAACATGATAAATTTTTACCAATTTTCAACCGCACAGAGTTAAAATTTGGAATCCTCTAGGAATGATTGGTAAATTTTTTCCAATCATTATTTCGCCGAAACCTATTATTTTGCATTGTAAATATAAGACTATGACTAACAACTCCCACGAAATCACACTCCAAGAAGCAATTACATTGACTCATGCTTACCAAAATTCTCCTCAATTCGCCGGACAACCCAAAGCTGGATTAATAACTGCAACAGCAGTTCAAGAATTATTAAATCAACCTGGTTGTGAGGGTGTGCGTATTTATTTCTCACTAAATGCCAACAATAATTTAACTTTAGTACTCGTAGGTACAGACATCAATGAAAAGGACATGACTAGCGGTGTAATATTGGACAAACTTAAAGATTGTCCACCTTTCTGCAATTTTGATTCTCCGTTACTTTAATGCAACTATTTAAAACTATTTCTGAAATTACATTTGATGCGTTTTCGGCTATCATATTAATACGATTTTTGATTACTAATAAAACAAATTTAAACCACTCTGAAATAATCTTATTAGTTGCGTTAAACGTAGCAAACACTCTAGTTTATAGGATCTCTCCATTCACTAGCAACTTTATGCTTTTCCACATTTTCAGCAATGCTATTATTATTTCAAAACTCGGACCATTACGTCATTTTTCTTCGAAAATATTGTTTCCTATTTTTATTTTCATTACGATACTGTTAAAGTATAGCAATGGAGGTTATTTATTGAAAACAAGCTACTGCTTAAGCATTTATTACCTAGTTAAAAAAGCTCTTAAAAAATGTAAATCAAACAATAAAAATATTGGAAATGGCTTAGTTTACATATTACTATCAATCGACCATTTTATAACTTTTATTATTTTATTAATGAAAGTCATACCAACGAACTGGCATCAATCCCATTATCTAAAATATTTCAATTTTCTACCATTAATAATATTCCCATTAACCTTCATTGTAATAAATGCAAAATTTAGGAGACTCTTTCTTGCTTAGTCTATTTTTTATTCTTGTTCCGTCCCTAATAATACTCATTGGAGTCTTTATATACGCCAAAATAATCATTTCTAGATATTCGAAAGTGGTGAAACGGTTGTACAAAATGAACTTTAACAGTTTAGAAACTGAAAGGAAGAGAATATCAAATGACCTACATGACCAGTTGGGATACAAAATCCTGATAATCAACAAATCAATTGAAAATTTAAAATCCAATCCCCTGTTGGCCGCCAATGAAGAAATTCTACGAATTCAAAGTACCATCCGCCTATTTCATCTCGATATTCGCAAAATATTAGAATCCATACATCCTCGTGACCTTATAAATGGAAAGTGGCATGAAAGCATACTCAACCTAGCCTCAGATCTCAGTATCGGAAACACGAAAATTCATGTAACAATTCACACTACACAATTTCCAAAAGACGAACACCTTCATCAATCGTATAGAATCGTACAGGAAAAGTTGGCAAATATCATTACACATGTCTGCCCCAAAAGTGTACAAATTGATATTTCAACCGAGGGGAATTGCTTGGTCATTGAATTTGTTTTTGCGGCTAAAATATCAATTACAAATTATGCAAACTCTAAACTTTTGAAATTCCGGGGCAGAGGCCTTAGCATCATTAGCGACCGTTTAAAAATAATTGGTGCGAGAAATGAAATTAAAAATATTGGAGGTTACACCATTGATTCAATTTTTATTCCCTTATGAAAATCGTGATATTAGATGACCACCCATTGATTATCAATTTTCTGAAATCAGAAATACAACAAATACTACCTGAAGTCCAAATAATATCATTTACCCAAGTCAGCCCAACCATTCATTACATAAAGAAGAATATAGTTGATTTTGTTATTTGTGATTTACAAATAATTAATGGTAAGAATTTAGAAGTGCCTACTACCTGTTTTGTAAGCAAAATCCCCTACATGGTTTTTAGTTCACACACAAATAAAATCATTTATGACCAGTTAAAAAATCTCTCGGTATTGGTATATGTATCAAAGGCATCCACAGCTCTAGAGATCAGAAATGGCTTGATCGCCTTGTTTAACAACAAGAAATATTTCTGCTCATACACCGAAAGTTTGGCAGAACACAATCCGAAAATTCTTCGCACTGACCCGGTTGTTGCAACACCGAGACAATTGGAAATTTTAGAACTACTAAATCTGGGACTAAGCCAAATAGAAGTTTCCGAAAAACTCTCACTATCAGAGAGAACAATTTACAACCACTTAGGAATGCTGCGTGATAAAAATGATTGTCATACAACGGCCGAACTACTGCGCCGCTATAAATTCTGGAATTAGGTTTCCCTATTTAAGTTAAACATCAATATCTCAGACCAACTATCTATTCAGTACGACCCTAATGCTATAAATTTGGTAAATTTTACTCATAACAAGTATATCTTTCTAGTAGATTTTTGTATCATAATTCAATAGATGAACACAAAACTCTTCCCACACATCGCATTGCTTTCAATTTCAATCCTTTTGATGCAAAACAATGATCAGTCACCCAACCCTGCCAATACCACTGGATACATTCAGAAGCTAAGCACAGGCCAAACCTTTACTTTTAATTTTGGCAATAGAATCAATTATTTCCAATTGTTTAACTGTTCACTTTTCATGTCTTACATCTGCCAATTATCGCAATAAAAAAGCCGATTCATTTAAAACGAAAATAACAAAACAAAAGCACCCTGAAATTTTCACTCTGAAATTATTATATGAAAAACATAATGCCACTATTCAACGAACAGAAAAAGAAATTTTTATTATTTTCTCAAATTTTCTTGTCAGGAATATTTGTTAATTTAGCATATTCCAAACCCCCAAAAATTGTATACAATCGCGATCATCCACCTCGGAAGGGAGATTATGCAGTAGTAAAAGTCAAGACAGTAGTGAATGGAGACTGGAGCCAGACCGAAGTTACCTGTGAAGGCTATGACAATGTTAAATGCTGTGCATACAGCGCATTTAGAGAAAGCGGTAATGATTTATCAACAGAATTTAGCGCAGCTGAGATAAATTTTATTGAAAACAGTATATTACCGGCCATCGACGAAAGAGTTCTCCAGGAAAATTTATATGGAAGAACGACGTTCTCAATGATTGTTTCAGGTAGTAATGGTGCGATTACTTCATTTTTGGTTGAATGGAACAGTTTAATCAATGGCGAAATAAATATTTTCATCAATCGTTTAGATAATTAATATGAAAAACAAAATTATTTTTTTCTTTTTTTTACTACAATCGTTTCAATTATTGTTTGGTAAAATATCATTGGAAACGGATCCAGTTCGCACCACTTTAAAAATAATCATTGATCACGAAGGTGGTAATAGAAAAGGTTTTGGAAAGGTAAAAATTGAGCCATGGGTAGAAGACCATCTTGGGAATTGGTACCAAGTGATTCGCTGTGAGGGTAATGGCAATTTTCAATGCGCTGCCTCCCTTGCTCAAAGACCGAATCCAAATAATTTGGATCCAATGATAGAAGATCGACTAGATTCGATAAAAACAGACATTTGTAATCTTTATTTTTCAGGCCAAACCACAGGTAGTCAAAATTATTCAATAATATCCAATGATAACACTACGGGTAACGTTAATATTTTTGTTAACTGGGCACCACTGGATGGTGATAAGATATGCATTGTGTTTGATTTTACAATTCAATAACACTTTGACTAAAACGCACTTGCTAATTCCAATATTGATCAACTTGATGAGCCGCAGAAAAGAGATTAAACTAATTGTACTCATAACATCATTCCTATTTCAGATAAATGGTATTAGTGGACAAAGCTTAAGTTCCATTTTAGAATTCCACAATAGTTATGGATTCAGAGTAAAACGAAATCAAGTTGAACAATATTCGAACATCGTTATGTGTAAGGAAAATAAAAATTCCTTGTCATTTATCTGTACTAAGATTACAGATTCAAAATCTACAAAACTTTTTACTTTAAACTTGGTTGATGGGAACATAGAACATCGTCAAATTGTGCTTCCCGATAGTATTGTCACTCAATTTAGGGATGACAACGATGACGTGCAATGTATTGCAATGAATAGCAACATTTTCACTATGCTGTTATTGCATAAAGTTCATGTTTTCGAGTTGGATGAAACTAAACAAAAATATTATTTTATCAAATCGTATCAGTTACCGTCTGTATCCAGTGAAATTCAAATGGTTGGTTCTGAATTGGTTATTTTTGGTTCATATCCTACCTATAGAGATGAGATCAGAAATAACTACATAGCAACAATTGATTTAACTGCCGATAGCGCGCAGGTCAAGTATACTTATTTGTGTGGATATGATGCTAGTATTTATCATATTTTGGGTGGAACGAAGTACTTGTCGATACGAGATGATAAAAAGGCGATAATAACAGACCCACGGAAATTGAATCAATATGTAATAGACTTAAATGATACTGAAATTGTACTCAATAAATTAAAATCACTGAGCATAGCAAATTTCGAGGCTAGCCAAGTATCTGATTCGAGTTACAATTTAATTTTAACGAAATATCATAATTATCCTGTGTCAATGTACAGCGAAACGATGAAGTTGCACCAGAGCACAAACTCGTCAGTTTTAAGTCAGACATGGACAATAAATGAAAATCTTAGAATGATGGTAATGGCAACGTTTGATTCAAAAAAACCGATTCCAACTACAAAATATATTTTTTTAAATAAAAAAGATTCTATCCTTTCTGTGTTGTCGAGGGATTCATTTCCAAAAACATATCTTTATCAACGCAGTGATTATAGACCTTATGCAAATTTGAGTCTTCAAATTTTTGATAACGAATTTGCTATTTTTGGCAGATTGACATCTCAAGTGGATAAAATTGGTTTAACACAAAGTGAGGTGTACAAAAAAGATGAAACTAGAGGGAAACTATATTGGGCCTTCGATGTATATAAATGGCAAAGGTAATTCTATCATTAATCCTAGTAGCACTTCTCTTTTGCTCAAGTGGCAAAAAAAACACTACGATTTACGTAAATGTGTCCAATCCTTATTGTACCGGATGCTTAATGCATTTAATTGAATATTTGGAGAGTAATCCAAAGTTGATAGCAAAAACTAAATATTTAGTAAATGAATTCAACTATTCTGATTTTGCACTTTTACAAAACAGGCTCAAACAGAAATATAAAGTCCATTCAAAAATATTATCACCACATAGAAACGAAATAAAAGGCGATTCAATCCACTTTGGAAGAGCCAATTTTTCACCAGAAGTAATCATTAAGAGTGGAAGTAATTACATGGTTTTTGAAAACAATGTTTGTTTTCAAGGTGATATGTTAGTGTCCGACACCTTGTCTAGAGTCCTTATCTCAATATTGTTACAATAGTGTATGTAGACGTAAATCCAGACCGGACAAAATTGACAACAATAGACCAGTGCCCCTTAACTAAATCTCCATACTCCCACCTGCATTAAACCTACCAGTAGAAGTCGCTTTCCCCTTGTCAACCTGAACGATAACATCAACTTCGTGGGCGTGTTCGTTTACACCTTTGAAGTTCCCTTCTTTGGTGGTGTGGTAGATAAAAATGAACGATGTATCAGGGTGCATTTTGCGCAATTGTTCAATGGCATTCACATCCATGCCTGCTTTGGAAACACTGTCAATGAAAACGAACTGAAAATCAGGCAGGTTTTCAGGAACGCGGTCTGTGATGTAGAGGTTTGAGTGATGGGCTTTCAATCGATCAATCTTTTCTTTTAGCGTATAACCAAAACCTTCCTCGATTGCGCAATACAAAACCTTTCCGTGATGGCTAGCTAGGTAGTTCGCAAAGTCCAAACACATGGTTGACTTGCCCGACTTGGGAAGTCCATAAACCATGGCTGTAAATCCAACGCTTGGATCACCAATTAATTCTCTATACTTACCCTGCAGTCCGATCGTTTGAAAGTCCATGGCGAGCAATTCGCCCGAGCTCACAATCATTCCATTATCTTCTTCGTGTCCGTTTAGACTTTTTTTTTGACCAAATAGATTTTCACCCAAAAGCCCCATCAATCCGTTGAGCTGCGCCTTGTTGATATTCAACATCACAGAATCTCCGTCAATGTAGCTTTTAAGCGTTTGATAGGCTTCATTCAATTTATCGGCATACTTATCGGACTTAGTTATTTTCCCCTGATCAACGGATTTCTTTATCCGCTTGAACAATCGGTCGGCCTTGTCTTTCACATCCCTTTTCCCATTCAGGGAGATGTAGGCTTTCAAAAGTACCACCGACAGCATACCTTCCTGGCTATGGGCGATTTCCAGGTATCGTTTTAAGTTCTTACTGTCAATTTTGATTTCAGCCATGTCACCCATTTTCTCATAACAGGCGATCAATTGATTTTGCATCATTTCAATTTCCTTGGCATAGGGCGAATCCTTTCTTATCTTCCGTTCAACAATAGCCTTCTGCAAGCTATGCAACAGTGTTAAGACTTGTGCTTGGTTTTTTACTTTCCCATGCATCGCTGCATAGCGCTTAATAAACTGCACTTCGATGTCAATGTGCTCCACATCTTCGCTTTCATATTCTTCTTTTGCAACTGCTGATTTTTTCTCAGTTGATTTTTTCTGAGTTGGCGCAGGCTTCGCTGGAGGCACAGACTTTGGCTCCATCTTTGCCACCTTTGCAGGCATTATTTTTTGCACGGGTGCAGTTGGATTATTATCCAAATAATCCGACAACTTCTGAAAAAATGCATCCACCACACGCTTGATGTTCTCGTTTGAGTTGTAGGCAGCCCAATTATTCTGTGAGGCTCCTTCAGCCAGTTTATGTCCTTTGGCTAAGGCTTCAGGCAAATTATCCCAGTCAATGCTGGCAGCTTTTGAAAAGTAATTGTTTGTATTTAGCATGGTTTAAAAATTGATTAGTTCGAGTTCTATTTCAAGGGCTAAGGCTTCAAGCTCTAGCTCACTGGTGTTGACGCTTACGCTATAATTCGCTGGTGCTAGGTTAGTTCTGAATTCAAGCAAGTAATTTAATCGCTGAAATTCTTCGGCTCTGCTTTGAGCGCTTCGTCCCTCTACCTGTAAGGTTGATTTTTTCTTCTGAATCTCAACCCTTAGTTCTGCCCATTTTGCAGAGTTCTGATCACCCTTGTAGCTATCAGCTTGAGCTATGACGTTTTGCTTTTCAGATTCATATTGGGCCATCACTGGCGCAAGGTCACTGGACAATGAATATCCTCGTGGCTTTAAAAGCGTTCTCTCTGTTTTACGGACCTTGCTAACATATTCCTTGAAATAACTCAGGTAGTAGCGGTTAGAGAAAAAGATTCCCAATAAGTAGTAGGAACTTTCTAATTTCCGGCCCAGGGCAAGAATGTCCTTATCCTGCTGGTCTGCGGAATTAAGCACCATCTCTATATCCTCTTTGAGCTCTTTGGCTTTTTTTATCTGCTTGTTAATCACCTCGCCATCTTCCGCCACTTTGGGCATTTGCTCAAAATATTTCGATGCCAGCAGAGAAGTATGGAAATACCGAATGGCCTCAATGGATTTATCACGGTAAATGTTGTATTCTCTGATGTCGCTTTGCACCTGTTTGAGCATGTCAATGGCAAGCACGATTTTTTTGTATTCACGGTTCAGCTGCTCTTTGGCTTGATCAAAAAACATGCGTACCAATCGATCTACATCGGTGATGAGCGCTAGTTTGATTTCCTCGGGATCCATGCTTTCTAAATCCAGCACGTTTCCGCGGTCGCCCCTAAACCATATATCATTGATGCGAGATGTCTTTTCCTCCAGCTTTTGAAAGACAAATACATCCATACTGTCCTGTACCAATGGCATTACAATTCTCACGTACTGGAATTGATTTCCTTGGCGCCAAATACGACCTTCCAATTGTCTGATATCCGTCGGATTCCATTCCGGGTAACAGTTGTAAATTACCGTTCCTCGTTTTTGTAGGTCAATCCCCTCGCGGATGGTGGCCGTTCCAATGATGATTTTCACAACACCATCTAGGAACGCTTCTTTGATGGTTTCTTTTCGGGTGTCGTTGATTTCAGAGGATATGATTTCTACTTCGTCCACCTTCACCTTATCATACATTACGCCCTGCTTGTAACCCACTTCTTTTTCCAAGTATTCCTTAATCAGCGGAAAGAACATCTTGCCTCGATTCATATAAATCACCTGACCGCTGGCAGTTTCTTGATGCTGCTCATGCCATTCCTTTACCGACTTGATACAGTCCATGACATAGGCAATCTTTGGGCTTTCTTGAACAAACTCTTTGTAGTCCTCGGGCGTACCGTTGAGCAAAAATGGCGACAATGCATTGTCCAAACTATAGGCCAGTGCACGAAACAAATTGCCCATATCAAGCTTTCCTTGCGTAGAGTTTTTCGCCATGGCAACAATACCATTTTGGTTCTCTCGCTGCTTGGGTGTCATATTGATGTATGTCAACACCTGCTTATCCTGAGGAAGTCTCTCCTTTACATTCTCAAAGTTGTAAAGCAGTGGCAAGTTGATTTTCTTGGGCCTTACAACACCTGCCTCTTCACCCGTTTTGTAGAGTATGTGATTGTAAATTAGCTTCTGTAAAATCCGTCGATTGGTAAAGCTCTTGATCACTTCCTTTTCTACAATTTCCTCTTTGTAATTGGCTGCCCATTCCACCGTTGGAAGCACAAATAAATCAAAGAAGGTATCTAGGTTTACAATGCCATTGTCTCTGAGTGAATCATAGGCCACAAGGGACAGCATGGAATAAATCTCCAGCGGTGAATTCGAGAACGGTGTTGCGGTAAGCAGCATCGTGTTTCTGCCATACTTGCGCTGAATGAAGCTGAGAATCAAAAACGCTTTTTGACCGATTTCTGAAGTGGCAGATTGGATGTTGTAACGCTTGTTGCCATCCTCATCACTCTTTACCGACGAGAATACATTTTTACAGCGGTGCGCTTCATCGATTACTGCATAATCAAACCCAAGCACATCAATGTCGGCAATGGAATTCTTCAATCCAACACCAATCATTTCTCTGAATTTTTGGTATTCGATTTCCTTATCACGGCTTGATTTCTCTTTGCTCTGACCCAAAATATTTACCAGCTCTGTAAATAGTTCATCCGAGACCGACTCACCAAAGCCCAATCGCTTAAACCCTTCATACGTAACAATGGTAATGGACCGCTCAGCGACGGCAGATTTTTGGTTGATTTTATCAATGATGTCCGTTCCTAAGTTGAACCAATCATTCACCGTAATACCAGTGTGTGACAGCACCCCAGAAACAAATTCACCCGTTTTTTTGTCCGTGTATCCGATGATTTCGTTCATCCACTTTTTGTAAGTGGGTTTTGGAACCACCACAATCGGGCGTTTACACTTGCCTGAATACAGGTTATGCGCCAGATTCACAATGGCGGTCATTGTTTTACCCACGCCCACATCAAAGGCATTGATGCCCGATCCCATGGCTTCCATGAAAGCGACCCCTTCGCGCTGGATATCCGTTATTTGCAATATCCCCGACTTAAATCTAGCGGAACACTCAAAGCCTATGGGAACCTTGGAGTAATTGATGTCGGACTGCCCGTTATACAGTCTGTTCCAAGCGTAATTGAGCTTTTGCTGGTCATCAAAGGCCAAGACTTCGTGCAAGAATTTAGAGAACAGCTTTTCTCCTTCGATTCTCGCGTTTGCTCTCAACTCAGCCTTCTCTTCTTTGGACAGTTTATCATCGCGAAGAGAGCGGTTGGCCAGGTAATAATCAGCAATGTCAATGGCCGATGATTTCTCAAAGTCCGTATCGTTATTCAACGTGAACAGCCACTTCACAAAAACGTGCTGAAGGGTATATTGTGATTCACCATCAAAACGGATATTGATTTTCTCACGGTCTTTCTTGCGCTCGATTTTACCGTTTACTTTCTTGAGCTCCTCGGCGTTTTCCAAGTCCATGTATTCCTCACGAACACTGGTCACATAGAACAAATTGCGATCAACCGCAAAATCAGAAATGGCTGTAATGATGGGCCTTTCCTTCTCATCAACATTTTCAACAGTCAGTAGCTCAGGCTTTGCCTTTTCAATCACCAGTTTGTGATTGTCCCAAATCTCTATACCAAAATGCTTGACGATGTCTTCTTTGTCGTTTTCTAGTTGGGTTAACCTATCGTACATATTGCCATAGGTATATGTTGGAAACGGCATGAGCTCACCTGCATGGTAGTATAGCGCGCCAGCCCTCACCAAATCAAACAGCTGCTCCTCTAGTGCTTTGCCCGATCCTTTGAGATAGTAGGTTTCCCATCCTTTCATTGGAACACCCATCCTTCGCTTATACCAAACCCATGCTTTTATTTCAGGTTCGGTGATGCCTTTGTTGTATTTGGCCACCACATCAGAGAACGGAATTTTCTTGCCTTCCGTATCACCCAAGCCTTGGAGTTCGCTTGCTTGTTTCAAGATGCTTTCAACCACATGAGAATTCCCTCTAATCTTGGTTGAGGTATAGGGATTCAAATCCCCCAATGAATGAATGTTTTTTATGCCTGATAAGTAGCTCATAATTGTTTTAATTGTAGTTCGTATTCAAGTGCCAGTGCCTCAATCTCTAATGCCGAAACGCTTGCCACCGCCAAAGGATTAGCCTTCATAAAGCGCAGTGCATGCGCGTTGGCATCCTCGATGTAGCGATAGTTCGTGTTCTGAAGTAGCAAGTCCCCATCTTGTATTTGAAAATTGTAACCCACCCCATGGGAGAAGATTTGAATTTTGTAGGCTCCGCATCGGTAATCCACCGAAAAATCCTCATTGGCTGGATCGAAGTAATCGATGTACCAATCACCCGGCAATTCCAGGATCAACTGAAAGTCTCCTAGGGCATGGTTGATCGTGTTTTTTACCCAGGTCTCATTGCCATTGATTGTAATCGGAAAATCCCTACCGCCAGTCACCACCTCTTCCCCACACACTTTCTCAGGGTATAAATTGAACCAAGTGTTAAATGTGCATAGCTCGGTAAAGCTCAACGGCTGATTGGAATAGTCTTTTTGCTTTGCGTAAATTTCGACCAAGCCCTTTTCATCCCTTTCTTTGGGATAAACCCCATTGCGAAGCAGCGCCACATGAAAGTCCTTTGCATCAGACTTTGATAGCACATCCCGAATCATATCAATCCGAGCTCTGAGATATATGGGGCTAGTAACGTCCATTAAATCATTTCTAGTTCAGATTCAATCATCGGAATCACGGCCGCAGGAACCATTTGGTCATGCAGCACTTTACGAATAACCATCTGCTCCACCTGCTCATAACCTTGTGGTGATTGCATCATTTCAAAAAGATTGGGCGCGTTGGCAAGGGTCACTTTCTTCAACTGCTTGAGGATTTCCTCTCTGAGTTTTAGCTCCATTGGACTGGGTTTTGAGCCCGCACCTTTGAGCGAAGTTTCACCGCGTTCGGCAAAAGAGTAATATCCATTTTTAGTCACAATGATGTGATCCAGCAAAGCCACATCAAACAACTTCAAGGAATCTTTAATCCTACGTGTTAATTGACGGTCGGCCTCTGAGGGTTGTAGGTTTCCGCTGGGATGATTGTGTGAAATGATCACCGACTTTGCCAGTGTTTTCAGGGCAACGGCCGCAACAATTTCTGTATCCACCATCGTGGCATTGATCGTTCCCATGGAATGATGGTAATAGCCAATAATCTTGTTGGCTTGGTTTAAGTATAGGGCGATAAAATGCTCCTGAATTTCAATCCCTTTCAAGATTTGGCTTTTTAGGAAATTGTAAACGTCATTTGAGCTGGTCACCTGACCGAAGAAATAGGCTTCCTTGTCAAAGGTGACTTCTATCTCGCGGATTTTGAATTCTGCATCCAGCTCATCGATTTGGGTCTCCAAATCACTGAATGAGGACTTATCAAATACCATTTGAGGCTGTATGCTGGGCTGTTTATAGTTCATAATTATTTGCGTTTAAACACGATGATGTCAGTGGGCACTTTTGAGAATTTAAAAACAGGAGGCAGTCGGTAAGCATCCAAGATGTCAGCCAGTTTTTCAAGCTCTAATTTTTCACTTTGATAGCTGATGCCATTTCTTAAGAAATTGCTTCCCGTCAAATACACCATCAATCCGCCAGGCTTTAACAGTTGCAGGCCTTGGTACATAAAAAACAATTCTATTTGGTGCATCTTCGGCCTGGTGAAGTAACTGCTGTACTTGTTTTTATACTTGCCGTATGGTGGATTGCCTATCACTAGTGAAAAGGGATATCCCTCAAGCCAAGTGATTTTATCTTTTAGCCTTGCCGTATATCGAGGCTCCTGCAAGAAAGCCGTTTCAAAGTATCCTTCATAGATGTTCGCATCGGGATATAATATCTCTGTGATTCGTTTGGAGATGGAATTGATTTCGAAGCCATAGCATTTGGAATTGTTGGGTGCCCATTTCAGCAAATTGCCAGTTCCAACGCTAGGCTCTAGCACCGATCCACCCGCTTTGAATCCATAGCGATAAGCCAGCTTCCACATCAACTCACAAATAAAATCGGGCGTAAAAAATTCATAGAGCACACCTTCGCCAGTAGCCCCTTTTGAACCCTGTCCACCCGAACCTTCATACTGAGCAATAAACTTCCTGTCCGCAGTCGAATAAGACTCGGCATTTTTATCCTTTTGAAGAATAAACTGCTGGATCTGTTTATTGAGCTCAAATTGATTCATTACACCAACGTGCTTTGGGTTTCTAACAGTCCATTTTTGCCTAACACTTTCAGTACATACGAGTATGCCTCCGTGCTTCTGCCCTTGACATGGTCTAGCACTTGCTCAACATTTCCCTGGGCTGGCTTGAAAAAATAACCTTGGGCATATCTGAGTAATGCCTTGTCTAGCCTTAATCCTGTTGCCTCCCGATGTTGGTCAATCAACAGACCTAAATACATCGCCCCAATCAAAATATTGAATTCAGGTTTGAGCATATCGGCCTTGACCACCACATTTCCAGAGTAGTTGTTCTCTTTGATTTTGTGGGACAGATACTTTTGTTTCAGTGGGCCATTAATACGAGTTCCCAAGTATTTCTTTAGGATCGCTAGTTCACCCTGAGTAAGCCTACCTGATTTATTTTCAAAGTAGATCACATCGTTTGCAGTTTGGGGCATCACTTGCATCAATCCAGCAGCACCCACATAGCTAACCACGCTTGGATTTCCTGCACTCTCGGTAAAAATCACCGACAAGATCAATGCCCCTGGAACATTGGTCAATGTCTCTGCTTGCTTGATTTCTCTGAAATACTTTTTACCAATTGCATCCAGCTTCGCCTTGTTTTGAGCAAGGGCGGCACCTGAATAAAACACCCTAGGTGTCATTGGTATTGGAACTGATAATGCCGCCATATTTACGCTTTATAAAATGTGATAATGCGATCCGCTTTTTGAGCCGGTGTAACTATAGGGTTGTCATCCTTATCCTTCGCATTGTTTTTAACCAAAGCGAGCAATGCCAGTGCCGCAGCACCTATAAATATCTTGTTCATGGCTTTTGTATTTGAATTAAACAGCTGTATTTGATTGTTGCATTCGGGTTGGATACACTCACTCTTTGCTGAAGCTTTCTGGGCGAGAATATCCAAAGCCAGGGCTTTTCTCTTTCGCCTTTGAAAACCACTTGAGTGAGGGTATCGGTGGTATGAATTTGAAGGCGTTGTGTATTGTTGTCACTAATGCCCGCGACCTGATACCATTGATCTCGATATGAAAAAACCTTGACTCTAACTGTATCGTGGACAATGCTATCCCTTACCACGGTGACGATGTTTTTCTCAGACTCGATCACCGTACTACTAACCTGAGTCGCTCGTGAAATCTTCACGCCCAAATCAGTGATTGACTTAGCCTGGGCTGGAAACATCTGCTTGAGTTCATTGGTGCGCAAAAGCAGCACATTGGTCTGAGCCGCCAGCTTTCCGTTTTGAGTTCTTACAAAATCAAGCGATGCCGTGATAGCCTCCATATTGGAGCTCATTCTTGAAGCCTCCAACTCTAATCTTTGGTTGCTATTCCAAAGCACGAGAACGGCAATCACCAACAACAGGAGAAACACGATTTGTTGCAGCTGCTTGTTTGCGAGTATGTTTATTAGTCTGTTCATTTTTTGAAGGTCTTGTGGTTTGCGACCAGATGTAGGCCGATAAAATGGTCATCATTCCTGCAATGGAAGCAGTAGCAACCGTCTCCATCTTTGAGCCAATGGCAAGCAATGTTACCAAGGCCAAAAATGCAGCGGCAATGAGGGTGAGTTTATAGCGAGTTCTGTATGTCATCTTGTGTTAAAAATTAAAATTTACCCATTGCCCGAATTGAAACATTTGCAATCCAAACTGTCCATTCATTGGGTTGATT
>JACCDZ010069573.1_pt1 | contig 25906 bp, 24 predicted proteins | sample 7449551 | NCBI WGS metagenome assembly JACCDZ01 (sample SAMN15323452, study PRJNA562643) | freshwater metagenome | isolation source: river surface water | place: USA:Blue River Watershed | collected 2017-08-18 | reverse complement strand
TCAAAATCGAAGGTGGCATTCGTCTAAAAGGAGAAATCACACCACAAGGAGCAAAAAATGAGGCTTTACAAATACTTTGTGCTATTTTATTGACCCCAGAAAAAGTAACTATTAATAATGTGCCAGATATTATTGATATTAATAAACTGATTACTTTATTAGGTAATTTAGGTGTAAAAATTCAAAAAAACGGACCTAATTCCTATACTTTTCAAGCTGATGAGGTGAATGTCAATTACCTTGAAACAGAAGCTTTCAAAAAAGAAGGTGGAGCACTTCGTGGTTCTATCATGATTGTTGGACCGCTTTTAGCTCGCTTTGGAAAAGGATATATTCCAAAACCTGGTGGAGATAAAATTGGACGTAGAAGATTGGATACTCACTTTGAAGGATTTATTAATTTGGGTGCCAAATTTAGATACAACAAAGAAGATCATTTTTACGGTGTAGAAACTCCTGCTGAAGGTTTGCAAGGAGCACATATGTTATTAGACGAAGCGTCTGTAACTGGAACAGCTAATATTGTTATGGCGGCTGTTTTGGCTAAAGGAATTACGACTATTTACAATGCTGCATGCGAACCGTATTTACAACAGCTGTGTAAAATGTTGAACTCTATGGGAGCTAAAATCACAGGAGTTGGATCAAATTTATTGACAATTGAGGGTGTTGAAAGTCTAGGTGGATGTGAGCACAGAATTCTTCCTGATATGATCGAAATTGGAAGTTGGATTGGTTTAGCCGCAATGACTAAATCAGAGATAACCATTAAAGATGTAAGTTGGGATAATTTAGGAGTAATTCCTAATGTATTTAGAAAATTAGGAATCACTTTAGAAAGACGTGGTGATGATATTTACATTCCTTCTCATGTTGATGGATATGAAGTTAAAACAGATATTGATGGTTCGATATTAACTATTGCTGATGCACCTTGGCCAGGATTTACTCCTGACTTATTGAGTATTGTATTAGTAGTAGCTACACAAGCTAAAGGAGATGTTTTAATCCATCAAAAAATGTTTGAAAGTCGTTTGTTCTTTGTGGACAAATTGATTGATATGGGAGCTAAAATTATGTTGTGCGATCCACACAGAGCGGTAGTTATTGGTCATGATTTTAAATCACAATTGAAAGCTACTACGATGTCATCTCCCGATATTCGTGCGGGTATCTCTTTGTTGATTGCAGCGCTTTCGGCAAAAGGAACAAGTACAATTCAAAATATCGATCAAATTGACAGAGGTTATGAGCGTATTGATGAGCGTTTAAGAGCTATTGGTGCCAATATTGTTCGAGCATAAATCAAAATAAATCAAATAGTAAATATCGTTTAGAGTCATTTTTATTAAAATCTCTAAACGATATTTTAATTTATAATAACGTCAAACAATGCCAAAAGTAGCAGCGGCAATTAAAGCCACATATTTCAGTATTATCGGAAATACTGCACTAGCACTTATCAAAGGGATAGCTGGTGTTTTTGGTAATTCATATGCTCTTGTAGCCGATGCTATAGAGTCTACTACAGATATTTTTGCTTCTTTTTTGGTTTTATTTGGTATTAAATATTCCAATAAACCTGCCGATGAAAACCATCCTTATGGACACGGAAGAGCAGAGCCGTTGATCACTTTCTTGGTGGTTGGTTTTTTGATTACTTCGGCGACCATTATTGCGTATGAAAGTATTCTCAATATTGGCACTCCACATGACTTACCAAAATCATGGACCTTGTATATTTTGGGAGCTATTATTCTTTGGAAAGAATACTCCTTTCAATTGGTCATGAAACGAAGTAAAGAAACGAATAGTTCTTCATTAAAAGCGGATGCATGGCACCATAGGAGTGATGCAATTACTTCAGTCGCTGCATTTGTTGGAATTGCAATTGCTCTTTTTTTGGGAAAAGGATATGAATCAGCAGATGATTGGGCTGCTTTATTTGCTTCTGGATTTATTTTGTACAATAGTTATCATATTTTCAGACCTGCTTTAAGCGAAATTATGGATGAGCATGTCTATGATGATTTGATAGAGAATATTAGAATAGTATCAAGAAGTGTGGAGGGAATTGTTGATACTGAGAAATGTTTCATCCGTAAATCGGGAATGAAATACCACGTCGATTTGCACGCTACCGTTAAAGCTACAATTTCAGTAAAAGAGGGACATGATTTGGCTCACAAACTTAAAGATACGCTGAGAGCCGAAATACCAGAATTAGGACATGTATTGATCCATATTGAACCGGATGATTCTTTATAAAAGAAAGGCGTTGCAATTTGCAACGCCTTTAATATTTGATGTTTTTGGGTTTACAAAAACGACTGAACCGCCAAGTCGTAACTTTTGAGACCAAATCCCAATATTACTCCTTTAGCATTTCCTGAAATATAGGATTGATGACGGAATTCTTCTCTGCCAAAAGTATTGGATATGTGTACTTCTATAACGGGTGTTGAAATTGCTTTTACAGCATCGCCAATTCCAATGGAGGTGTGCGTATACGCCCCCGCATTTAAAATGATTCCATCATAGGAAAAACCCATTTCTTGAATTTTTCCAATTAACTCTCCTTCAATATTACTTTGGAAATAGTCGAATGTAATAGTTGGAAATTTAGCTTTTAAGATTTCGAAATAATCTTCAAAAGTTTGATTTCCATACACTTCAGGTTCACGTTTTCCTAAGAGATTTAAGTTGGGTCCGTTGATGATGCTAATTTTCATTTGCTAATATTTTTGTAAAAATAAAAAAACCGTTCCAATAAACAGAACGGTTTTGATTAAATGTATGATTGATACTAGAATAATAATCCAGCAGAAACTTGTAATACTGAGTTTTTGACTTTTGCATCCGGAGAAATTTCTGAAAGCCCTACCATGTAACGTCCTTGTAGAAATATACTTTTTGTAACACGAATTCCTAAACCTGCACCAGCTCCAAAATCAATATCCTTTTGATTTTTAATTGAATTTATAGAAACTTCATTTTTCTTACTCATTAAAAAGGAAGCTTGAGGGCCAAATTCTAGGCTAAAAGTGTTGTTTAGATTGATTTTAGCCATTACTGGAATGCTTATGTAACCGATATCGTTTGTAAAATCTTTCGCAACACCAATTGCATCATATTTAGCACCTTGTGTGGAATATAAAACTTCAGGCTGAATCGAAAATCGATCTCCAAGTTTTACTTCGGCTAATAGTCCAATATGGAAATTGCTAATAGCTTCTGTTTTATAATTAGTACTGTTAACAGTTATGTCAGTTCCAGTCTGATTGGCATAATTGATTCCACCTTTAATACCAAGTTTGAAAATTTGAGCATTCGCTGAAATACAAGCAACTAAAATGACACAGATTGTAATTAGGTTTTTTTTCATGATTTTGAATTTTGTTGGGTTTAGTTGTAAAACATTAATTTGGGATATTTATTGTATAAAATAAAACAATTACAAATGTAGGAAATATTTGTAAACATAAAATGAAATTAAGAAAGGTGTTTTTAAGTTAATGTGATTGCAATTGAAATACTGTTATCTCTTTAATAATTTAATTATTCAATTCTTCTATTACTAATAGGTTTTTCGTGCTAAAAATTTCCGTTTCTTTGTTCAGTGAATTGGACAAGTTTTATTAAAAATTACCAGTCGTATTTGAGAATCGAAAGAGGATTGTCAAAGAATACCATCGAGAATTATTCTTTTGATGTGGAACGTTTGTGTCTTTTTTTAGATCAAAATCAAATTCAAATTTCGCCAGTAAAGATTACTGAAGATACCATTCAGCAATTCATTTATAGTGTTTCAAAGCAAGTTAACGCTCGTTCGCAAGCCCGAATCATTTCAGGTTTAAAAAGCTTTTTTAATTACTTAGTTTTTGAAGATTACCGCTCTGATAATCCGTTAGAATTAATTGAAACCCCAAAAACCGGTCGTAAATTGCCCGATACACTTTCTGTAGCAGAAATAGATACTTTAATCAGTGCTATAGATCTGTCTTCTAATGAAGGAGAACGAAATCGTGCCATGTTGGAAACCTTATACGGTTGTGGACTACGGGTGTCCGAATTGGTCAGTTTAAAAATATCTGATTTATTCTTTGAAGAGGGATTTATAAAAATCACAGGAAAAGGAAATAAACAACGTTTTGTTCCTATTGGTAATCTAACTCAAAAATACATTCAATTATACAAAGAGAATGTTCGCAGTCATATTGCTGTGAAAAAAGGATTTGAAGATACATTGTTTTTAAATAGGAGAGGAGGTCAATTGACCCGAGCTATGATATTTACGATCACCAAAGATTTAGCTGTAAAAATCAATTTGAATAAAACCATTAGTCCACATACGTTACGACATTCTTTTGCAACACATCTTTTGGAGAATGGCGCCGATTTACGCTCGATTCAGTTAATGTTAGGCCATGAATCAATTACTACTACCGAAATTTATGTTCATTTGGACAGAAAGTACTTAACAGATGTAATGAATACCTTTCATCCAAGGAAGGATTAAATAAAAAAGTCCAAATTTCAATATTGAAATTTGGACTTGCTATTTTATTCAAGTTGTTTTATTTAGCAATATTCACTGCTCTTGTTTCTCTAATTACAGTTACTTTAACTTGACCTGGATACGTCATTTCAGTTTGAATTTTTTGTGAAATTTCAAATGATAAGTTCGATGCCTTGTCATCAGAAACTTTCTCGCTTTCTACAATAACACGTAATTCTCTACCTGCTTGGATGGCATAAGCACTTTTCACGCCGCCAAATCCGTAAGCTACTTCTTCTAAGTCTTTCAAACGTTGGATATAAGAATCCAATACTTGTCTTCTAGCACCTGGTCTAGCACCTGAAATAGCATCACACACTTGGATAATTGGAGATAATAGTGATTTCATCTCAATCTCGTCGTGGTGCGCTCCAATAGCATTACAAACTTCTTCTTTTTCACCATATTTTTCAGCCCATTGCATACCCAATAAAGCGTGTGGCAAATCACTTTCGGTATCTGGAACTTTACCAATATCGTGTAACAAACCAGCTCTCTTCGCTAATTTTACATTCAATCCTAATTCAGCTGCCATGATACCACAAAGTTTAGAAACTTCGCGAGAGTGTTGCAATAAGTTTTGTCCGTAAGACGAACGGTATTTCATTCGACCTACTACTTTAATCAATTCAGGGTGTAATCCATGAATTCCTAAATCAATTACAGTACGTTTACCAACTTCAATGATTTCGTCATCAATTTGTTTAGCAGTTTTAGCAACTACTTCTTCAATACGTGCTGGGTGAATTCGACCATCAGTTACCAATTTATGCAATGACAAACGAGCAATTTCTCTTCGAACAGGGTCAAAACAAGAAAGTATAATTGCTTCTGGTGTATCATCAACAATGATTTCAACTCCAGTTGCCGCTTCTAAAGCACGAATATTTCTTCCTTCACGTCCAATAATTCTTCCTTTTACATCATCCGATTCAATGTTGAAAACAGAAACGCAATTTTCTACAGCTTCTTCTGTTCCTACACGTTGAATAGTATTGATGATGATTTTTTTAGCTTCTTGCTGTGCTGTCAATTTAGCCTCTTCAATTGTATCTTGAATTTGAGACATAGCTTGTGTTTTGGCCTCTGCTTTCAATCCTTCAATTAATTGATCTTTTGCTTCCTCTGCAGACAAACCTGAAATGACTTCTAATTGTTGCAATTGGCTTTTATGCATTTTTTCAACTTCGGTCTGTTTCTTTTCTAAAATTTCAATTTTAGAAGTGTATTCAGCTGTTTTAGCTTCGTAATCGTCATTGACTTTTTTAGCTTTAGCTAATTCATTAGAGATTTGAGATTCTTTGTCGCGAACTCTTTTTTCTACTTCAGCTACTTTTTTATCACGAGCTAAAATCACTTGTTCGTGCTCTGATTTTAATTCGATAAATTTTTCTTTTGCTTGAAGAATTTTATCTTTTTTGATGTTCTCCGCTTCAAAATTGGCATCTTTTAAAATAGAAGCAGCTTCTTTTTTTGCTGTTTTGATAAGGTTCGAAATGTTGCTTTTTTCGATGATTTTAGCGATTGTAAATCCGCCAGCAACACCTATAATTCCAGTAATAATGATCGTTACTATGTTGTCCATGTTAATTAAAAATTGATGTATAAAAAAAGCCTACATTAGGTGCTTGTATAAACTCGAAAAGACAAGTTTTGAGCTAACTCACTGTTCAAGCTTCCTTACCGAAGTGAGGCGTGCTATAGTAGTGATGATTTGCTCATTCTAAATTGTTAGTGTTGAGTTTACCAAATTGAACTAATGTAGGCAGTATCTTAGTCTATGTTAAGAACGTATTATTTATTGAGATATTCGTCTAAAACCGAATTGATTTTATTCAATCTTTCGATGGTTTCTACTCCATCAATTGCGTTATCGATTTGTTTTTGTTCTAGTTGAGAAGCAAATTGCAAAGCACACATGGCTAATACATCTTGCTTGTCACGAACAGCATAATTTTCTTCAAATTGCTTAATCATGGTATCAATTTTTTTAGAAGCACTTCGCAGTCCTTCTTCTTGAGCCGGATCCACAGTTAATGGATAAACGCGGTCTGCAATTGATATTTTTATTTTAAGCTTTTCGTCCATATCTTTTTTAATCTGATAGCTGAGCTATGCAGTAATCAATTTCGCGAATTAATGAATTTATTTTAAGCTTAGTATCTCTTTTGTTTTCTTCACTGCCAAGCAATGAGTTGGCTATTTTTAGAGCTTCATACTCCTTTTTCAAAGTGTCAATCTCACGAGACTGATTGTGTATGATTGTTGTAGTATTGGTTAATTCTGTCTTTAAATCCTGATTGATTTTCTCTAAACTAGTTATTCTAGTGAAGAGTCTTTCAATCTTATTTTCAAGAGTATCAATTATTTCCGCAATTACACTCATTAGTATTCCAATTCATTACTTAATCTTACAAAGTTAGTATTCCTTTTTATTAATACAATATTTTATTGGCTTTTTTATTCAAAAATTAGTAAATTATTACAAAACAAAGGGTTATGTTTTTTCGTTTTATTTCCAATTTTATTTTGATTTTGTTTTTTTATCTTAGCAAAAATGTAATTCTATGCGATTTCTACTTTTTTGTATTCTGTATTGCAGTACACTCTTGGCTCAAAATAATTTCCCGAAAGACTATTTTAGTCCGCCTTTGGATATTCCAATGCAACTGTCAGGCAATTTTGGCGAATTACGTCCCAATCATTTTCACGCAGGTTTTGATTTTAAAACCCAACAAAAAGAAGGTTTGAAAGTGTATGCAGCAGCAGAGGGTTATGTGTCTAGAATTAAAATCTCCACTTTTGGTAACGGAAAAACCATTTATATTACACATCCTAATGGGTATACTTCGGTCTATGCCCATTTGCATAAAGCTGTAGGAACGATTGAAGATTTTATTTCTCAAACCCATTACAAAGAACAAGCTTTCGAAATTGAAATGTATTTAAAGCCTGGAGAATTACCTATAAAAAAAGGTGACTGGATTGCACTTTCTGGCAATACAGGAGCTTCTGAAGGGCCTCATTTGCATTTTGAAATTCGTGATTCTAAAACGGAATACATCATTAATCCAATGCTTTTTGGTTTTGACATTGGTTTCAAGGATACAAAGAAACCCTTGCTTTTAGGATTATATGTATATCCTTTGAATCCAAAAACAACAGTAAATAAATCGCAACGGCCTATTGTATTGAATTATTCATTACAAAAAGACGGTACTTTTCTGGCGGATAAAGTAATGGCAAATGGCGAGATTGGTTTTGGCATTATCGCTGATGATTACGATGATGTATCGTTCAATAAAAATGGGGTGTATAGTGTGAATTCATTTTTGAATGGTCAACCTAGTTTTGGGTATCAGTTTGACACCTATTCGTTTGACGATATGCGATTTGTAAATGCTTTAATTGATTATTCAAAATACAAAAAAACTAAACAGAGAGTTCAAAAACTATTCATGAAAAATAAGTACGGTTTACCTTTTGTCAAAACAGATGAAGCAAAAGGGCAAATTACTCCTGTACTTAATTTAGATGAGTTGTGTCGGATTGAAGTGGCTGATTTTTTTGGTAATAAAACGGAAATTACAATTCCTATTCAGTTTGATAACAATTCAACTGTAATTCCGGCAGAACCTAAAGTATCTAAGTATTTTATTAAAGCTAACAAAGACAATATTTTTGAAAAAGAAAATGGTACTGTTTTCTTTCCGGCGGGAACATTTTACGATGATTTTGCTTTGAATTTTGATGTAAAAAATAAGGTATTGCACTTACATGACGATACGGTTCCTGCTCATACAAATTTTATTGTTTCTATTTCTGACAGTAAAGTCTCAAAAGAATTGCAAGAAAAAACATTCCTAGCAAGACTAGATGGTGATCAAATCGTGTATAATTTTACTAATAAAAAAGACAGCGTTTTTTCATCTAAAGTGAAGACTCTGGGAAAGTATAAGTTAGTTAGCGATACGATTGCACCTAAAGTTAGTATTCTAAAACCTGTTGAAGGGAAATGGGTGAGTGATGATACTATTCAGTTTCATATATCGGATGTAAGTTCTGGAATTAAATCTTATAATGGTTATTTGAATGGCAAATGGGTTTTGTTTGAGTTTGATAATAAGACTAATAAAATTTCGCATATCTTCAAAGATGAGTTCCTATTAGATGGCGCTAACGAGTTGAAAATAATTGTAAGTGATAATGTAGGTAATTCTACTACCTTTGAAACTCGATTTTTTCGAAGTCTAAAAAAATAAAACAAAGCGCTTGAAAAGTATTCCAACATTTCTTTCTATTCTTCTGTTTTTCGGAATTGGATTTTCGGCTTTGGCCCAAAATGCCAAGTTAAGAGGAGTAGTTTTGGACGAAAATAAAAAAGCGGTGGCTAATGTTTCTATAACTTCTAGCTCTGTGCAAACTCAGTCTAATTCGAATGGGTTTTACGAACTAACAATTCCTTCCAACAAAAAATCAACAATTGTTTTTACTCATATTGCATTGAAGACCTCTTCAATTGTATTGTTTTTGCAACCGAATGAAATCTTCGAATTCAATCCAGTAATGAATAGTCGAGTGGAGCAAATGGGGGAGGTAATTGTAACGGCAAATAATACCAAACGAATTCAAGGTATTACAACTATTTCTCCCGAAGTTTTGAGAAGAATTCCTGGAGCCAATGCTGGAGTTGAGAATATTTTAAAAACCTTTGCAGGTGTTAATTCGAATAATGAATTAAGTACTCAATACGCAGTTCGAGGTGGGAATTATGACGAAAATTTGGTCTATGTCAACGAAATTGAAGTCTATCGTCCTTTCTTAATTCGTTCTGGTCAGCAAGAAGGCTTGAGTTTTACCAATACGGATTTAGTTCAAAACATTGATTTTTCGGCTGGAGGATTTCAAGCTAAATACGGTGATAAATTGTCTTCAGTTTTAGATATTACCTACAGAAAACCAACTGCATTTGGAGCCAACTTTGAAGGAAGTTTTCTGGGTGGAAGTATGGCCTTTGATTTGGTTTCCAAAAACAAAAAATGGTCTGCAGTAACTGGAGTTCGTTATCGAAATAATAGTCTTTTGGTAAAAAGCCAAGAAACCCAGACGAATTACACACCTACCTTTGCCGATATTCAAACGAATATCAATTATCAGGCTTCCGCCAAATGGCAATGGAGTTTTCTTGGGAACATATCAAAAAATAAGTACCAATACCAACCTTTAACACGTCAAACGAATTTTGGAACTTTAGATCAGCCCATGGCTTTGTTAGTTTATTATGAGGGTCAAGAAAAAGACCAATACGATACTTATTTTGGAGCTATAAAAACAACATTTAAGCCAATAGAAAATTTTAATTTAAAATTCATCGGTTCGGTTTACCATACTACTGAACAAGAATATTTTGATATTTTGGCACAATACCGTTTGGGTGAAGTAGATGCTAATGTAGCTTCTGAAACCTATGGAAAAGTAAATTATTCTCGTGGGATTGGTTCACAGCTGAATCACGCACGAAATAATTTAGATGCAATAATTGCCAATATCGAATTGAAAGGTTTTCACGATTGGAAGAAAAGTCAATTGGATTGGGGAGTGAAATATACTCGTGAATCAATACGTGATCGAGTAGTGGAGTGGGAAGTCATTGATTCGGTAGGGTTTTCTATTCCCCCACCTATAGTTTTACCTCAAAAAGACGAACCCAATTCTATTTATACCGGTCCACTTGTTCCGTATCAAAATGTTAGGTCGACTAATTTCACAACAATTAATAGGTTTTCGGGCTTTGCCCAATGGAACTCTAAAGGTACAATTGGAGCAACTAAGGTTTGGTATAACGCTGGGATGCGTTTCCATAATTGGGAAGTTTCAGGCGCCACTGAATTAGGAAGATCACAATTAGTTTGGAGTCCGCGCGCTCAAATTTCCTTTCAACCCGATTGGAAAAAAGATATGCTTTTTCGACTTTCGGGAGGAATATACTATCAGCCACCCTTTTACAGAGAATTGCGTGATGCTGATGGTGATGTACAACCGAATGTCAAAGCGCAACAATCCGTTCATTTGGTCCTTGGAAATGACTACAATTTTAAAATGTGGAATCGTCCTTTTAAATTAGTTTCGGAATTGTATTATAAATCCATGTCAGATGTCAATACCTATACTATTGATAATGTCCGAATTCGATATGCGGCTAACAATTTGGCGAAAGCCTATGCCCAAGGATTAGATCTTCGTTTGAATGGGGAATTTGTCCCTGGAACAGAATCTTGGTTTAGTTTTGGATATCTGAAAACAGAAGAAAATATTAGCGATAAAGGTTTTATTGCTCGACCTACGGACCAACTTTTAAAGTTTGGATTGTTGTTCCAAGATTATATGCCTAATATTCCGAGTATGAAAGTCTATTTGAATTTAGTGTATAATACTGGATTACCTGGTGGTTCGCCATCGTATGCAGATCCGTATATATACCAAAATAGATTGCGGGATTACCGCCGTGCTGACGTTGGTTTTTCTAAAGTATTGATAGATAAAATAACAGACTCTTTCAAGAAAAATTGGTTGGGTCATTTCAAAGAATTAGCAGTGGGTGTTGAAATTTTTAATCTTTTCAATAATCAAAATGCCATTACCAATACTTGGGTTCGAGATGTGTACTCCAAAAATCAATACGCTATTCCGAATTATATGACTACGCGCGTGTTCAACATTAAATTGACGGCTAAGTTGTAGCCTAAATCAAATCAAGATATCACTTTCCAAATCTGATTTTTCAATTTCAATATCAAAACCTAATTTGGATACCAATTCGATAACTAAGTTTTTATACCAGTTTTCTGATTTGGGATGAATGTAGATTTTGTCAATCAATTGGTTGATATCCACATTAATTTTAATCCCATCATTGATAGTAATTGATGTGTCTGAAGTGTCAGATATAATACGTACTTCACGTTCGTATTGAAAGCTTTTTCGTTTGAACAAAAACGGGAAAAATAGATCGTCAAACGGAATATATTCTTTCTTATAATCGATATAATTCACTTGCCCGATGTATTGCTTTAAGTTTTTTTCAGGTTCCAAAGCCTTTTGCAAACGTCCAATGGTGGATTGGATAGCCAATCCTTCACTATTTTGTGTGAAAATTTGCCACATCGCAAAGGATTCGTATTCGTTGATGTGCCAACTGCTAATAGCTACCTTTTCGCGATGGGTTTTGTAATAATTTAAAAATTCAGGATTGTTAATAGCTAACTTTTTAATCTCCTCAAATGTAGGTTCGCTAAAAGTTCCTTCGTATTGATCTTCAAATTTATCCGATCGCGACATGAATAATTTTTGCGATAGTAACAAATCCAAAAATTTTGACAAATCCAAGTATTTCCAGACAATGGTGTCTGGATATTCAGGGAGTTGGATATTTGGACTAGTTAAATACATCCTTATTCAAGTGTTTGCATACTTACCAGTTTATTGTAGGTTCCGTTCAAAGCAATAAGTTCTTCATGTGTCCCTTGCTCAACTATTCTACCTTTTTGCATTACAATAATTTTATTGGCTTTTTGAATTGTAGAAAGACGGTGTGCAATCACAATAGAAGTTCGGTTTTGCATCATGTTTTCCAAAGCTACTTGTACAAATTTTTCACTTTCAGTATCCAATGCTGAAGTAGCTTCGTCCAAAATCATAATCGGTGGATTTTTCAAAACGGCACGTGCAATTGAAAGACGTTGTTTTTGTCCGCCAGATAATTTATTTCCGCTATCGCCAATATTGGTATGAATTCCGTTAGGTAAATCTTTTACAAATTCATACGCATTGGCAATTTTTAGCGCCTCAATAATCTCTTCATCAGTAGCATCTTCTTTTCCTAAAGCAATATTGGCTTTGATACTATCATTAAACAAAATACTATCTTGAGTCACCAATCCAATCAATCCACGAAGTGAACTTAAGTTCAATTTTTTAATGTCAATTGCGTCGATTTGAATAGTACCTTCGTTAACATCATAAAAACGGGTCAATAAATTAGCAATGGTACTTTTTCCACTACCAGATTGGCCTACTAGAGCTACAGTTTGCCCTTTGTTTACTTCCAATGAAAAATCTTTCAAGACATTTTCATCTTCGTATTTGAAGTTGATGTTTGAAATTTCAATTTTCGATTCGAAATTATCTTTAATCACCGCTTCTTCATGATTTGTAATCGCATTCTCAATTTCCAAAACTTCAAAAACACGTTCGGCAGCAGCTAATCCATTTTTTACTGCATAAGAAGCTTTAGAGATGTTTTTTGCAGGAGTTAGAATATTATAAGACAATAACATATAAACCAAAAACAAAGACCCTTCCAAAGTTTTATCAACCAAAACTAAGTTACCACCGTACCATAGTAGTGTAGCAATGGTTACAATTCCCATGAATTCACTCATAGGTGATGCTAAATTGTTTTTATTTCCAATGCTATTGGTAAGTTTCATTAAAGTATTAATAGAGTCATTAAATCGTTTTTTGAATAGGTTTTCTGCATTGTAGCTTTTAACCACTTTGAGTCCACTCAAACTTTCTTCTACCAATGAGATGAAATAACCACTTTCTTGTTGCGCACGTGTTGATTTTGATTTTAAACTTTTTCCGATTTTTGAAATAATAAATCCAGAAACAGGGATAAATACAAACACAAATAGCGTCAGATTAACGCTAATGTTGAGCATGGCAATTATTGTAAATACTATCGTTAATGGTTCTTTTACAATTAATTCTAAAATCGAAAAGAAAGAGTTTTGAACCTCATTCACGTCGCCGAGCATTCGCGCCATGATATCGCCTTTTCTTTTTTCAGAATAATAGGAAATGGGCAAGTCAATGATTTTATAGTACATTTTTTGTCTCAAATCACGTAACACCCCATTTTTTAAATGAGTGATGTGATAGGAAGCAAGATAGTTGAACAAGTTTTTCAATAAAAAAGTTACAATAACTAAAACGACAGCTAGTAATAAAGCAAATTGTGGTCCTTGTTTTTGGTTCAAATCGGATATGGTAAAAAACAACCAATCTTTACCATATTGACCTATATTTTGAATTCCGGTATAAACGGGAGCTTTAATAACAGCTTCACTTTTTTTGAACAATACTTCCAATAAAGGAAACATTGTTATCATGGAAAGTGTGCTGAATAAAGCATACAAAATATTAAAAACCACATTCCAAATGATGTGTGATTTATAAGGCTTAGTGTAAGGGATTAATTTTTTTATGTTTTGATCCATCTAGTTCAAATGCATTGCTGCGATTATATTTTTAATTTTTTGGTCTAATTCAGCTTCAACAGTTTGGAAGTCCTCCACTTCGTCTAAGGTGGTGTTGACACTAAAATAGAATTTTATTTTTGGTTCCGTTCCACTAGGACGCGCGCAAATTTTAGAACCGTCTTCTAAATAGTAAATTAACACATTCGATTTCGGAATAGCAATCGGCTCAATTTCGTTAGTAATACGATTCAATGAAGTCGAATTTTCATAATCATCAATACATACTACACGTTGCCCATTGATTTCATCCACAGGGTTTTCGCGTAGGTCAATCATCATTTGATTAATTTCGGCTAATCCGTCTATACCTTTTTTGGTTAACGAAATCAAATGCTCTTTGTAACAACCAAAATCAACATACAAATTCAATAATTCTTGGTATAGCGAACTTCCTGAGGCTTTCGCCAAAGCGGCAATTTCGCAAACTAAAAGCGAAGCGCCAACAGCATCTTTATCACGTACGGCGTCGCCAACCATGAAACCAAAACTTTCTTCTCCACCGCCAATGAATTTTTGGTTTGGAAAATCTTTAATCATTTTGGCAATCCATTTGAAACCTGTCAATCCAATTTTGCATTCTATTCCATAAGCGGATGCCAATTCGAACATCATTGGAGTAGAAACAATAGTAGAACCAACGAATTCAGTTCCAGTAATTTTATCGGCACGTTTCCATTGTTCTAGTAAAAAAGCCGTCATAATAATCATTGTCTGATTACCATTCAATAATATCATTTTACCATCAGTATCTCTAACCGCTACACCTAAACGATCTGAGTCTGGATCAGTACCAATTACAATATCGGCTTGTGTATCTTCCGCTAATTCCATTGCCATTTTTAACGCTTCAGGTTCTTCAGGGTTAGGCGATTTAACGGTTGGGAAGTCACCATTGGGTTCAGCTTGTTCTTTTACAATATTAACTTGGGTGTATCCCGCTTGAGCCAAAACAGTTGGAATTGATTTAATCGAAGTTCCGTGTAGCGAAGTGTATACGATTTTTAGGTTCTCTTTTGCAGCAGCAGGGGTTGTTTTAAAACTAGCATTGTCTATTGTCGATTGATGAAAAGCAGCGTCCACTTCTTCGCCAATATATTGAATTAAATTTTCGTTGGCTTCAAATTTGATTTCGTCATAATTCAATGCTTCTATCAACTGAATAATTTCGCCATCTTGAGGCGGTACTAATTGCCCTCCATCTTGCCAATATACTTTGTATCCGTTATATTCAGGAGGATTGTGAGAGGCGGTTAATACAATTCCTGCGTGACATTTCAAGTGTTTTACGGTAAATGATAACTCGGGAGTTGTGCGTAATTCTGAAAATAAGAAAACCTGAATTCCATTGGCAGAAAATACATCAGCAACTACTTTGGCTAAAGTATCGCTATTATGACGACAATCGTAAGCAATCGCTACACGTAAATTTTCTCCAGGAAATACTTTTTTCAAATAGTTAGACAAACCTTGGGTGTTCTTTCCTAAAGTGTATTTGTTAATTCGATTGGTTCCAACACCCATTACACCGCGCATTCCGCCCGTTCCAAACTCCAAATTCTTATAAAAACTTTCCTCCAACTCTTTTGGGTTAGAAGTCATCATTTCTTTAATAGTATTTTGAGTTGCTGAGTCAAAATTTGGCGAAAGCCATTCGTTTACTTTGTCTAAAATCGTTTGTTTGATTTCCATTTTGTCTATTATTTGGTAAAACCAATCTTTTTTCGTTCTTGTTGCATTTGATGTTGTTGATTCGAATCCATCAAATGATTCAATGCTTTATAAATGTCTGGAAACTGCTGTTCAATTTCCGTTACTCGTTTTGTTAGTTCCTCATACGTCAGTGCGAATTTCCGAAGTGAAACAAAACTACGCATGATAGCAATATTAATTTCAATGGCTCTTTCATTATTCAATACACTTGAAAGCATAGCAACACCTTGCTCTGTAAATGCGAATGGACTTGCGCCACCTAATTTGCTTTTTGATGGTATCACAGATTGTGATACCAAATTGTTTATTTCGTTCTCAGTCAACTCAAACATGAAGTCTTCTGGAAATCGACTGCTATTACGCCGTACTGCTTGTTTCAATATTCTTGTTTCTGTTTCGTACAATTCGGCTAAATCAAAATCGAGTAGTACTTTGTAACCTCTAATTTCGATTATTTTGTGGGTAATGATTTGGGAGTTGGGCATCTAATTTAAATTAGTTTTTAATTCAGTTCATTAGCAATTTTATAACGTTCTTCATTGTTTTTTGTGCGAAGGATAATTTCGCCTAAAAAACCAGCTAGGAATAATTGCGAACCAATAACCATTGATATCAGTGCAATATAAAAAAGAGGATTACTTGTTACCAAAATAGTATCGTAACCGGAATACAAACGAAATAATTTAATACCGATGATTAATCCAGTAGAGATAAATCCGATGATAAACATCAAAACCCCAGCTGCTCCAAAAAAGTGCATGGGGCGTTTTCCATATCGAGATAAAAACCAAATGGTAATTAAATCTAAGAATCCATTGATGAATCGGCTCATGCCAAATTTAGATTCTCCGTATTTTCTAGCTTGGTGTTGTACTACTTTTTCGCCAATTTTATTAAATCCAGCATTTTTTGCCAAAACAGGAATGTAGCGGTGCATTTCTCCCGAAACTTCTACGTTTTTCACCACCACATTTTTGTAGGCTTTTAAACCACAATTGAAATCATTCAAATACACACCTGAAGTTTTTCGTGCTGCCCAATTGAATAATTTAGAAGGTAAATTTTTAGCCATAACCGAATCGTAACGTTTCTTTTTCCAACCCGAAACCAAATCGAAATTACCATTAGTAATCATATCAAACAATCCAGGAATTTCTTCTGGGCTGTCTTGCAAATCAGCATCCATTGTGATGATAACATCTCCTTTTGCTTTAGCAAAACCAGCGTGTAAGGCTTGCGATTTACCAAAGTTTTTCATGAAACGAATTCCTTTTACATGCGGATTTTCATTTGCAAATTTTTCGATACACTGCCAAGAATTATCAGTACTTCCATCGTCTAGAAAGATAATTTCGTAGGTGTAATTGTGTGTTTGCATCACTTTAATAATCCAAGTGTACAATTCGTTCAGGGATTCCTCTTCGTTAAGAAGCGGGATAAGTATGGATAGATTCATGTAGTTTTATTCTTGTGACTTGCTTTTGAAAAACGCGGCCATAATTAAACCAATAATTGAGCTTATTAAGACACTGTAAACAGACCCTTTTAATAATTCAATAACAGAATATGGATTACTTTCATTCATTTTTGCAATCATTTCATTGATAGCTGCTGCAGGCGAATTGAACTTTTGCATCATTTCGACGGCATTCTTTATGGTTATTTCTTTTAATGTATCTTGAATTGATGGGTCGATAACATTGAAAAGCAGAATATTGAATAGAGTCCCAATTAATGTCCCAATTACAGCAGAAATGAAATAAGTGGTAAAGGCATCTTTAAAAATAAAAACACCATTCAACTCTTTCTTTGTTTTAGAAAGTAAAACAATACTAATTGTTAGATAAATTACCATACTAACTATACCAATCCACCAAGATACGAATAGATTTAAATCAATAGCATAGATAGTTGATGTTATTAGTGCAGATACAATTCCAGACAAAACTCCAAATGTTAGTCCGTTCTTTTTAATAGTTTCATTTATCATGATGTAAAAAATTTAAAAAATTAATCTACAAATATAGCAATTCCTATATTATTAGTCACTAAAAATCGCGATTTAGCTATTGAGAAAAAAAGTCAAACAAAGATTTGATTATTAAAAAATAAGTGTAAATTTGCAAACTCAAAATAATAATGTTAAAACAAAAAGTTATAATTGGTTTATACCTTTTCTGTTAGAAGAAAAGCTTCAAAGCACAATTATAATTGAAACTAATAAAAAAGAATTACGATGAAAAAAGGTGTACACCCAGAAAATTACAGATTAGTTGCTTTTAAAGACATGTCAAATGACGATGTTTTTATTACTAAATCTACTGCAGAAACTAAAGAAACTGTCACTGTTGACGGTGTAGAATATCCAGTTGTTAAGATGGAGATTTCTAGAACTTCTCACCCTTTTTACACAGGTAAATCTAAATTAATTGATACTGCAGGACGTATCGATAAATTTAAAACTAAATACGCAAAACACGTTAAATAATTTTAATTTGTTTCTTACTATACCAAGCCTCACAATTTGTGAGGCTTTTTTTATTTTTATCTGCTTGGAAATCTTTGTAACTTTGAACTTTTATAACTTTGTAATTTCTCAAAATGAATTATATCCTCTTTGACGGTCCTTCCCGAACAGCCCTTTTACCTTTTACTTTTACCCGTCCAGTGGCTGATATCTTAATCGGAATTTTGACGATTCGTCAAAAATGGGAAGCCTATTTAGGATCCACTACTACGACTTTAACTGAAGAATATCTATCGGAAAAGTTTCCTATGGTAGAGATGGAACAAAATGTAATGATTAATGCTTCATTTTTACCCAATGCTAATTTGGTTGAAATGATTCAAAATTTAGAATCCAATCAAGCGATTTTCAAAGGTGATGAGGTAATTGCTTTTTTTACCAATGAAGATCAAGATCAAGTTGATTTTGATACCTATGAAATAATCGATTATTTGGAAGATAGTTTAACGGTTCAAAACACCTGGGATATTTTTTCTAACAACGATGCGGCACTTCGCGCAGACTTTGATTTGGTAACTCAAGACAGAAAATCACAACCCATCCCTAAGTCGGTGAATGTAATTGCTCCCGAAAATATTTTTATTGAAGAAGGAGCAAAATTAGAATTCGTTACCTTGAATGCCTCAACAGGACCTATTTATATTGGTAAAGATGCCGAAATCATGGAAGGATCTGTAATTCGTGGGCCATTTGCTTTATGCGAAGGTGCGGGAGTAAAATTGGCGACTAAAGTGTATGGCGCTACTACTGTTGGACCTTATTCTAAAATTGGAGGAGAGGTCAATAACTCGGTTTTATTTGCCTATTCTAACAAAGGACATGATGGATTTTTAGGCAATTCGGTTTTAGGCGAATGGTGTAATATTGGGGCTGATAGTAATAATTCGAACTTAAAAAACAATTACGAAGAAGTAAAATTGTGGAGTTACGAAACGGAGAGTTTTGCTAAAACTGGCTTGCAATTTTGTGGTTTGATTATGGGCGACCACAGTAAATGTGGAATTAATACCATGTTCAACACAGGAACTGTGATTGGAGTGAGTGCTAATATTTTTGGAAGTGGTTTTCCTCGCAACTTTGTGCCTAGTTTTTCTTGGGGAGGTGCTGCTGGATTTACAACTTACACTACTAGTAAAGCATTTGCAACTGCAAAATTGGTAATGAGCAGACGGAATGTAGAGTTTGACGCTCAAGAACAAGCCATTTTGGAACACGTTTTTGAGGAAACCAAGAAATGGAGAAAAGAATAATATATTTTATACTAATAAAAAACTCGCATTAATTGATGCGAGTTTTTTTATGGTTATTTAATTTTAATAAAATTCTCTTTTAGTTTGATTTCTTTGATTCGTTTGTCATTAGGATTTTTACGATATTCTATGATGTCGTTTTCATGACAACCAGTAATTAGACTGAGTTTAGTAGTTAAATTTGTTAATGTATTTTCTCTTCGTTTAACCGTACTTGTGAAATTTTCATTCAATTCATTCTGCTCAAATAATTCATTTAAAGCATTTAATGCAGTAAATTGATGCTGATTTGCAAGTAAGTAGGAAATCATTTTTAGTTCATTTTCATCAATTGAATCGATAGTTTTTCTTTTATAGCTTAATTTGTTTTTAATTCTGTCAAAAACCAAACTATTATAATCATTCATCATTGCTCTTATTTTGGTTTTAAAAAATAAAACACAAAAGATAATTAGAAAACTACCTATAGTTAGATAGATAAATAAAGTAAGCAACGGATTGGTTATAAATTTTTCTGAACTAATTGGGTTTTTAAGGACGGTGTTAAGTTGGATTCGAATCACTTTATTTTGACCAGTGCTACTCAACAGATGAAGAACAACTAATTCATTCGTTTTTTCATCAAAGTAGAATGATTTAACGTTGACTAGGGAAGGTAAAATATATTTTTTAATTGTGTTAGCTTCAATATCAATCTCTAATAATTTGTTGTTTGCACCTCTACTTAATAAGTATGCTTTTTTACCGTTTTCAAAATTAAAATATCCTTCTAATGTGTTGTATTTGGAGTCAAAAACACCTTCATTACTCCATTTCATCGTTTTGAGGTCTAATTTCCAAACTTTAGAGTCAGATAATCCTTGACCGAAATAAAAATTATCTGGATTTTCAACAAGTCCTCCAAAAATATACAGATGATCTCCTATTAGAATTCGGTTAGCATCGCGGCGTAACGAAGGATGTTCGTCTCCAAATGTTTGAACAGACATCCATTCTCTTGATTTGAAAATGTATTTGGTAAGAATATTTTTGAAAGTAAACAAACCATAACCACCGAAGTAATAGATTTCGTTTTTATATACAAATGAAGCCGCTCCGTATTGGTTTTGATGTAAAAATGAATTGTCAATTCGTACAAGCGAATCATTTCTCCACTCTAACACGGGACCACAACCATTGTGTGTCAAATAATTCTTTCCTTTAATTGTGAACGCATTGTAGCGAGAAATAATTTCAGGGTAATTGGTATGTTTAAGTTTAAATGATTGCTTAGAAGGGGTTTTATAAAATACAGAATCATGCTCAATCAAGATTGCTTTTTTGGTCTTACTATCTTGAAAAAGATAAAATTCACCCTTATATTGATCAAATTGTGCTTGACAAACAGCGGTATGTAAAAGTAGTACTAAAAAAATACAGAATAGTCGATTCATTTGTGGGGTTGTTTCGATTTTTTTTCTAATATACTATTTTATTTACAAATTACAAAACTGGGGTTGGATTCTGAGTTAGTTGGTTACGAACATCATTGATTATTGAAATGTATTCATATTTTAATTTTTTTGGAATATGTTTTTCAATCACAACATTATTTTTTAAAACAATTTGAAGGCGATACGTTTTAAAATCCAAAGTATTCATCACCATAAAATTGATAACAAAAATCACTATCGAAAAAATGGAAAGTTCCAAATTTAAGTAAGGAAGACATAATAGTGTAAACAAAAAGTATAAGACTAAAAAGCTTTTTAATATAATTTGACGCTGCTTAATACTAATGTGAATTTTAGCAACTTCATTAAACGGGATTTGTTCTTTATTACTTGATTTGGGATTCAAAATAATGCCGTTTGTAGCAATGCTAATTAAAGCGGTCGTCTCTTTTGAAATCATGTTTGTGGGGTATTAATTGGTGGTATTTTAAAATCAATTATAATCTACTAAATGTGTATTGTAAATTTCTCATTAAGTTTTTATCCATTCGAAAAAAATATACGAAACAATATTTTCTACTATTTATTAATAATTAACTACATGTTAATCAGTATTTTATTGCCAGTTGAATTGTGTAATATGAATAGGTTTATTGTCTTTTTTATTGATTTTCTTGACAATTAATCTAATTTTTTCAGCTCTATCAAGTGTGTTTTAAAAAAAATGAAAAATAATTCTTTCATAAATACTCTTTAAACAACGCGGGATTTCAATTATATTTGCGCCTTCAAAAAACGGGAGGTCGAATTACCGATGAGTCCAAAAATCAAATCAACTAAGCATGATTACAGTTAACGATATTTCTGTGCAATTTAGCGGAACCACACTTTTTAGTGATGTTTCTTTTGCTATTAATGAAAATGATAAAATTGCCCTTATGGGTAAAAATGGAGCGGGAAAATCGACGCTTTTGAAAATAATTGCAGGACAAAGCAAACCTACTACAGGTTCTATTTCAGCTCCAAAAGATGCTGTGGTGGCCTATTTGCCTCAGCATTTATTGACCACTGATGGCGCAACTGTAATGGAAGAAACGTCTAAGGCGTTTGGTGAAATTTTCAAAATGAAAGCCGAAATTGATGAAGTGAATGAGCAATTAACCGTCCGTACTGATTATGAAAGTGATGAGTACATGAAGTTGATCGAGCGTGTTTCGGATTTGAGCGAGAAGTATTATGCTATTGAAGAGGTAAACTATGAAGCTGAGGTAGAAAAAATATTAATTGGTTTAGGATTTGTTCGCGAAGATTTCACGCGTCAAACTTCAGAGTTTTCTGGAGGATGGAGAATGCGTATTGAATTGGCTAAAATCCTTTTGCAAAAACCCGATTTGATTTTGCTAGATGAGCCAACGAACCATATGGATATAGAAAGTATCCAATGGTTAGAAGATTTTTTGATCAATCAGGCCAAAGCAGTAGTAGTGATTTCGCACGATAGGGCTTTTGTAGACAATATAACCAATCGTACTATAGAAGTAACTATGGGACGTATTTATGATTACAAAGCTAAATATTCTCATTATCTGGAATTGCGAAAAGACCGTCGTATGCACCAACAAAAAGCCTACGATGAACAACAAAAAATGATTGCTGATAATAGAGCGTTCATCGATCGTTTTAAAGGTACTTTTTCTAAAACTGATGCGGTCCAATCTCGTGTGAAGATGTTAGAAAAACTAGAAATTGTTCAGGTAGACGAAGTCGATACATCGGCATTGAAACTGAAATTCCCACCAGCAGCTCGTTCAGGTCAATATCCGGTTATTGTGAAAGATTTATCTAAATCGTATGGAGATCATGTGGTTTTTAAAGATGCTAATTTGGTTATTGAGCGCGGTCAAAAAGTAGCCTTCGTTGGTAAAAACGGGGAAGGTAAGTCGACCATGATTAAAGCCATCATGAAAGAGATTGGCATTGATAGCGGTAGTGTCGAAATTGGTCACAATGCTCAAATAGGGTATTTTGCTCAAAATCAGGCGGCTTTATTGGACGGGAATGCGTCTATTTTTGAAACGATTGACGATATTGCTGTTGGTGATGTACGAACTAAGATTAAAGATATTTTAGGAGCTTTTATGTTTCATGGCGATGATGTGACTAAGAAAGTAAAAGTACTTTCAGGAGGAGAAAAAACGCGTTTGGCAATGATAAAATTATTGTTGGAGCCTGTTAATCTATTGATTTTAGACGAGCCTTCTAATCACTTGGATATGAAGACTAAAGATATTATCAAAGACGCTTTGAAAGATTTTGACGGAACCTTAATTTTAGTATCGCACGACCGTGATTTCTTAGACGGATTAGCTACCAAGGTGTTTGAATTTGGAAACAAAAGAGTAGTGGAACACTTTGAAGATATTGCTGGTTTCTTGGCACACAAAAAAATGGAAAGTTTAAGAGAAATCGAGAAGTAGTTTTGTCATTCCGTCCCGAAGCTTCGGGATATTTCGGAATCTAAAAAAAATCTAAAGTGAAAGATGCTGAAACGAGTTCAGCATGACAAAAAAAGGAGTTCAGTTTGACAAGAATAAGTTATTTAATATGACTCTTGTTATATTAAACTCCTTTGTCTCTAATTTTAAAGGCTATGTATACAAATTATCCTTATTTTTACCCTTAAGTAATAGTTTTCTGAATAATGGATAACACAAAAATTTCGGTTTATTTCATGCCTGGATTAGCGGCTAGTTCGTTAATCTTTGAACGTATTGATTTACCCCAAGAACTTTTTGAAGTACATTTTTTAGATTGGGAATTACCAGTAGGAGAGGAATCTTTAGCAGAGTACGCCAAGCGAATGTCTGAAAAAATTACCGCTCCAAATCCTGTTTTGATAGGTGTTTCTTTTGGCGGAATCTTAGTACAAGAAATGGCAGCATTTTTGAACCCACAAAAAGTAATTATTATTTCGAGTGTGAAATCAAATTTGGAATTTCCTCGCCGAATGAAAATTGCGAAAACGACCAAAGCCTATAAATTAATTCCCACTTCGATTTTTTCTAATATAGAAAAATTAAGTACTTTTTCTTTTGGAAAATCCATAGCTCAGCGATTGAAATTGTATGAAAGATACCTTTCAGTTCGCGATGTCCAGTATTTGGATTGGGCAATTGAACGCATTGTATTGTGGGATAGAATCCTGGTAGATAAAACTGTAGTTCATATTCACGGTGATGCAGATGAGGTATTCCCAATGGAATATATTTCAGAATGTATTGTAGTTAAGGGAGGAACACACGTTATGATTTTAAGTAAATACAAATGGCTTAATGAAAATTTACCTGCTATTATCTCAGGAACTTTTTCAGATGGCACAAAATAATAAAGATAAATAAATGAAAAAAGTAACAAACAACATTCGGAAATCGACTCTATTGGTTGGAATAGTGCTAATTAGTGGTCTGTTTATTTTTGCTTCAAAATTAGAATTACCTGCAAACTGGATTGCCCGTTTTAATCCCAATTATTTTCCTGCCAAAATTGACTTTGCTGGAGAAGCAGTGCCGTTACAAATTGCTGATGTGCAAGAACGCTTGGATAGAGAGTTATTGGTGAACAAACATTTGAATGCGTCAACTCTTTTGATTTTAAAAAGAGCGCGTCGAGCTTTTGCAGTAATAGAACCTATTTTAAAGAAAAACGGAATTCCAGATGATTTTAAATATGTTGCCGTGATTGAAAGTGGTTTGGTGAATGTGGTTTCTCCGGCTGGCGCCAAAGGAATTTGGCAATTTATGCCTGAAACAGCCAGAGAAATAGGTTTAGAAGTGAATGAAAATATTGATGAACGCTATCATTTAGAAAAAGCGACTGAGGCAGCTTGTATTTATTTTTTGAAAGCCAAAGAAAAATTTGGAAATTGGACTTTGGTAGCAGCATCTTATAATGCAGGTGGAACAGGAATTAGAAAGCAATTGAATATTCAAAAAGCGGCTAATTATTATGATTTGTTACTTAATGACGAAACATCGCGTTATGTATTCCGAATTTTAGCTTTGAAACAAATTATGGAACATCCAGAACAATATGGTTTTCCAATTACCGAAGAAGAGCAATATAAAATTGTAGCAACTAAGAAAATTGCGATAGATAGTTCTGTAACTGATTTGGCCACTTTAGCAATTCAACAAGGGATTAATTACAAAGTATTAAAAATTCACAATCCGTGGTTGCGTTCGACTAAGATGGTGAATCCAACAAATAAAAAATACCAATTGGAAATTCCTTTGGAAGGGTATTAAAAAAAAGAGGCGATATTTACCGCCTCTTTTTTTGTGTTATATTTTCTTCATTTGGTCTTTCATCATACTGATTTGATCTTTCAGCATGTTTTGTTTGTCCAATTTCTTTGCTTCATTTAATAGAGACGTCGCTTCTAATTTTCTTCTTCGTGACATAGCAATTCCTGCTAGGTTTAATTTGGCTACAGCCAAATCCATATCCATAGACAATCCTAACTCAATTGCTTTTTTGAAATATTTCTCAGATTGATTGATATTGGTTTGAGAAAGCATAATTCCATGTAGGTAATTGAAGTATCCTTGTTGTTTTTGAACCAAAGCACCCTCTGGATTATTGATTTTGTCCAACCATTTTTTAGCGCCTTCAAAATCTTGTTTTCTCAACTTTAAGAACGCAAGTAATATGAATTCGTTTTTGAAATATAAAAAAACGGGAATAGCACTCACTAATAGAAGGAAGATTCCGTTTCCGATGTTACTTTCAGTAAATTGCCAAATGCCAGTAGCGACAATAAGTCCGGCAAGGATAAGTTTGATATTTTTGTGAAACATAATAGGTTTTATTTTATGATTGCAAAGATAGTAAAAGGAATTAAAAATATTTTTATAAAACTACTTGCTAGAAAAAAAAGTCTTTGTATATTTGCACTCGGTTTTCGAATAACGGATATTCAAAAAACTAGAAGACATATAAATAAAGATTTTAAAGATACAAACCAATGAGCAAAAGAACGTTTCAACCATCGAAAAGAAAAAGAAGAAATAAACACGGATTTATGGACAGAATGGCTTCTGCTAATG
>JACCDZ010950430.1_pt1 | contig 25916 bp, 18 predicted proteins | sample 7449551 | NCBI WGS metagenome assembly JACCDZ01 (sample SAMN15323452, study PRJNA562643) | freshwater metagenome | isolation source: river surface water | place: USA:Blue River Watershed | collected 2017-08-18 | reverse complement strand
TCATGATTAGCTCCATTTTTTTAGGTAACCAATCATATTATTACACTTCAAAGTGGTGCACTTTTATTTCGGGCGATTTATCAACAATTAGGCTTCAGGTGGTGCATTTTAACATCGGGCGTAACAGTTCTGAATTAAAAATATTTTTTGAAGATTTAATGCGTAATGGTTTACTGAAATATAGTGACTCCTTTGAGTTGGCGAATTATTTTTTAAATCAGCATCCACAAATTAAAAAAATTCTCCAACATCGATTTAAATTTGTATTTGTTGATGAAATGCAAGATTTAGAAGCTAGTCAAATAAAAATAATTGATGATATTTTTTATGACGAAAACTCAAAAACAGTTATTCAACGGGTTGGTGACATAAATCAATCTATATACAGCTCGGGTAAGAAAGTAAAAATAGAATGTGATTGGAAACCTAGAAAGCCCGAGTTCCTCAATAACTCTCATCGATTAACAGAAGAAGTTGCAAAATTGGTCAATTGTTTTACTCTTGATCCACAGAAAGATCCAAATAATCAACCTCGGTTTAAAGTTGATGGGCTGCGCAAATTAGATAAACCTATTCAGCCACATTTGATCATTTTTGATCTAAACACTTCAGGGAACGAGCTTCAGAATAAATTTGAGGAGCTTATCAAACTGTATAAACTTGATAAAACGGATAGTGGTAAGAAGAATGGATTTAAAATCATTGCTTGGAACAATGTTTGGGAGAATGATGAGCAGCAAATAGATAAGGATGAGAATAAGAAAATTCGCTTGAAGGATTTGTTTTATGATTATTCAAAAGAAAGTAAAGCTAAAAAAGAATATTTTGACTGTTTAAAAAAATATTTGCAGTTATATAATCAAGATAAAATGACTTTTTTGGCTGTGCGAGATTCTATCTTGAACGCATTTGTTCAGGTTTTAAGACTTGAAGGTATAAATAAAGCACCAAATACATTATATCGAAAAACCTCCCTGATGGAGTTTATCAGAAATCAAGGCGATGAAATTTATGATGACTTCAAAGCAAAATTATTCCAGTGGTGTTTTACTATAGCTGTAAACAAAGAGTTTGACAAAGTATATAGTAGTATAAAACAATTTATCGAAAAAGATTTTATTGGTTGGAATTGGCTAAATGAAGAGAATGTAACAGATAGAGTTATTGATAAATCTAAAGATTTTATTAACAGTTCAAATTATAAATTTCAACAATTAGATACTTCTAGCTTAAAGAGCAAAGTTAGAAAAAATCCTTACAATATTGAAATTGACTCAGTTCACGCGGTGAAAGGGCAGACAAATTGTGCAACGATGTATGTGGAAACAGCCTATAAGCAACCTATCTATGAAACATTGAAAATTAAGGAACTAAGTCGAAATAAGTCGAAAAAGAAACAAGATAAAAAGACAGATCCTTTCTTATTCGAACCCCACTCGTGTGAAGGTCCAGAAGCTAAGAATGCATTAAAAATGATGTACGTAGGTTTTTCAAGACCAACGCATTTATTGTGTTTTGCAGTACTTAAGGGTAATATAGAAAAAGTTACTATATATGAGAGTGTAGGTTGGATTGTTGAGGATATAACTGCAGGCAAGTTAGAAAATACAACACATAATAATCCCAAAGAGTTTTTTTAAATGATTAACTCACACGAATCACAAAATAGTGAATTTGAATCTTCATGGCTGGATTTATCCACATAGTTCACGCCAGCGTAACCATATGCTAGCTGACGCTTGCTTTTTAGGCGTGGATATTGATTAGCGGTGGCGTGGTACTTTAAAAGTCATCAACTCATGTAAATAAGCAGATTTAAGAGAACCATAAATAATTGAAAAAAATGGCGGTATTGCCATAACCTTATTTGCACAAAATTATATTGTATTTCCTTTCAGGTATTACTACTTGCTCAGTAGAAAGAAACATTGAGCTACTTTTGTGGGTGTAGTAAATTATCAGCGTAGCTGGGAGGAGTTAAACCTAAAGAGATTAAAAACTAATGGAATTTACTTAATCTGAATTTAGAGGGTCTCCTACATTAATTCATCATCTCCAGCAATACATTGAAAATACTGGAGATTATTTTAAGTAGTTACCCGAATAATTTAGAATGATGCTATCAGCTAATAATACCGTGCGGCTAAACTGGCGGTAGTTTTACTATCTTGTCCAAGGAAGATGCGCGCATAAATCCGAATAATTGACAATCCGCCAAGAATAAAGCTCATTGAGACCAGAAACGCTAAGACAAATTGATCGCGTCCGATGTGCGCAAAGAGTAAATCTTCACCAACGAAAGTTGGGCTAATTGGAAACGCCATTAAGCCAAGGCACGAGAGCAAGAATACGATTTCCAAGGTTGGATGCGCTACTGAATAACCCCAGAAGCGTCCAAGAGTGAATTTTCCTTCTTTGGCGGCTAATATTTTCAAACACACATAGCCCGAAATTCCTGCGATAAACACTCCGCTTAAATAAATAATTAACTCAGTCAAATAGAAATGCTTATTACAGGCCAGTGCGAGCACCATATAGCAATGATTCATAATTACCAAGAACCAAGCTCCAGTAGCACTTTTACGGCAAGTAAAGGCTTTTAAAACCGCCATGATGCCAAATGCAGCAAACACTACCGCTATAATTTGGTTATAGTTTTGATTCGGGTTGCTGAGCGCATCGTTCAATAAATACCATCCAGCTAACAGGCTCACCACAAATAGGCTAATTTGATATTTTAGTTTAATAAAATTAATTTTATTACCCAAAAATTTCATTGGCCACCATAGATATCTGTACAAAAGTAAATCTAAATTACATTCTTTTAAGTATAAAACATATAGGCTATAACGTAATTTTTGCGGTAAAAAGCTTTCAAATGAACGCGCGCTTTGTTTGTGGCTGTAAGATAAGCGGCGAATTGCGTGGCTGACAATTGAGGGCGAAATGAGTAATTGATAAGTTCTAAAGAAAGCATTGCCCGCAAAATGGAACAAGACTAAATTATCAAAGCCTAAGCCAATTTCTACAAACATTAAACCGATTTGCGCGATTGATGAGTAGGCGATTTGGCTTTTTGCCGAGGATTGAACCTTTGCAATTCCAGATGCGACTAAGGTGGTGCTAATTCCAATTAGGACGATTAAGACCCGAATTGACCACAGATGTTGCCACACGCCAAAAGTTCGCAATAATAAAAATACCCCCATATGTACCGACAGTGAGCCATAAAAAATGGCGCTGGATGAAGTTGGTCCTTCCATTGCTCGTGGTAACCATGATGAGAAGGGGAGTTGTGCCGACTTGGCGCAGGCGGCTAAGAGAAACATCAAGGAAATAAAGATCAATTCAGCATGATTGTTTTCTAGATGATAGCTGATATATTCTGGATTATTCAATAGGGTAAAGGTGCCCGGGCTTTTCAATAAACTATGTACTGCCCAAATGGCTAAAATTATGCCAATATCGGCTAAGCGATAAATTGAAAATACTTTATAGGCGTTTTTTACAGGTAAATAGCGCTCTTTATAATATGAAATCAGCAGAAACGAGGAAATGCCTAAAAACTCCCAGCCAATAAACCAAGTTTCCAAATTGCCCGACAAAATAGTTAAAACATAACCGCTATAAAAAAACAGAATAATGCAGAAAAAACGTTTGTAATTTTCTTCGCGATGTAGATACGGGCGTGAATAAAGAATAATCAAGGCGCTTAAGATACCACCTACGATTAAAAATACCGCCGAGGATTTATCAAATAGGAAGTTTAAGGCAAATTCATCTTGTCCAGTGGGGAGTACCAGCGCCGTTTTGTCAAAATTAGCCGCATCATGTGAGATAAATAGCCAAATAACTAAGACGATACAGGTCGATATCAATTGCAGTAACACACTATAAAAAGCCACATCAGCGAGTCGATTTTCATTACTTCGCGGAATAAAGAGACTAATTAGAAAGCCGCAGATTGGAATTAAAACTAGGTATTGAAGAAGGTATTGCATAACTGGTCACACCTTAAATTAAACACACTGGAAGATTTTCGATATTATCTTCAAGTAAATTATCAATATTGTTAATGGTTGAAATCGTTTGGGTTAATGGCGTATAGGCGCTAAATTTGCCCGCCTTAAACACATACAGTTCGCGAGTTTCAGGATGAATCACGGCTAAGTTAATCCAATTATTGATAAACCATTGATAGATATTCGCATCCGCACTAATGCTGCTGAGCACCGTATCAGGGTAATGTTCAATTAAAAACAGCATCCGAATTGGATCATGAATTTCGATCATTTGCGACGGTAAGCCCGTGCGTAAATCGCCATCGGTACCATTGGCAACCCCAAATAACCCCATGACATTATGTGGTAATTTGGTGCCTGCACCCCAATTATTTTGATCAACTCGTGAGAAGTAATATTCTAGATTAATCCCACCACACACCGGCACGGCGGCCTTGAGAATATTGGTTAAAATTTCACCTGTGGCATCGCTTGCATAATCAAAAGATTGTAAAAATGAACGTCGATCGAGAAACACCCGTCGCGACATCTCACGCCGCCCGATGATGCATAACGCATTAGTGGCATGGTTGAGTTCAGGGCGTGGTTCAAAAATGGATAACGAACGGCGAATAATTTGTTGATGAATTTTTTGCAACGATAAGTGGCTGTCAATTGACATAAAGCGCCGCGAGCGTTCCTTGGCATTTAAAGCTAAGCTAGTTTGAAAAACTTCACGATAATGCAGGTGCAATTGGTGCATTTCTGGACTTAATTGGTCTTCGGCATAAAAAATTATTTCATCGCGCGTGGTATCATGTAGCGCAGCAATGAAGAATGTAGTCTCAGGAATTTTAATACCACGGAGTAAGAGTTTTTCGCGTACACGTGGATTATTTGCCATAGTTACAATAACTTGTGCATTTACGCCACCATCGCGCCCCGAGCACGCTCCGCAATCATAGGCAGCATAATGTGGATTATTTACCGAACTTGCGCCATGCGCCACGACATACACAATTGGCGCAAAATCACGATTGAGACCGACATTGATGAGTAATTGATAAACACTCTCGACCATTTCCTCTTCTTTATAACCGATTTGTAAATTATTTTCGGTGTGCTCATCTTCGTTCGTGATGCTTAATTTGCCTGTGCGTCGGGCGCTATAGACTGAGGAGTCATAGGCTGATTTTGCATTTGGACGTAATAAGTTCAGAATAAGTTTAATTGGAAACCAAAAGCCGATCGTTAGAGTCATTAGCCACGCAAAAATAAAATTATGGCTAAAGCGTGAGAAATAGAAATTATGTGGCGGATGTTTTATTTTGCCTAATTCTTTAATCAAATGTTGGGGTTTGACTGGTGCAGGAGCTAATTTAGAGAGGAAATTGCTACCGCTGGCTTTGTAATATAATGCGACATTGAAAAAGCCTGGCATGCCAAAAGTTTCACAATCTGGTGCAACACTTTCGAGGTAACGGCGCAAAGAACATTCGCGATCATCGAGGCAAAATAGACCTTGAAAACTCTTGCTGCTTGGTTTGTTACTTTGGGGTTTTTCTTGTTGAATGGCAAATAATACTTGATCGTAATAGCTCCATTCAAAGGCTTTTTGCCATAAGGCTAAGATGTCAAATAATTCTGGTTGGGCTAAATCATCATGAATTCCAGGTAAATTGTGTTCCATAATTTGGCTTAGTGGTCGCCATTGATTAGCCAGCAAATAATCTAGGGTGTCGATTTCGAGTAATAATTCAAATTGAATTAATTCTTCCAGATTTATTTCACGTGGATCTAACAGCGTTTTAGGATTGCGTTCAATTGAACTCACCATTCCCGACCAGCCTTTGTGTGCAAATTGCTGATCATAGAGATATTGTTCATAAATATCGGGATTGTTACCGAGTAAGAAAGCCAGTAAATCTTCAAGCTTTAGGCTGGTATCGAGTAACATTTCGCGTGCGCGCGGAGTTTTAAATAAACTCACCTTAGTGTGTTGTTCCAATTCACGGATTGCATCGAGAAAAGATTTATTCTCAACTGGAAAGGGCCACAATGCGACGCCTTGATCGAGGTAGTTGCATAACAGGCGAAATAATAATGGATAAATATGCCAATCTAAATCAACCTGATAATGGTGTTTCCATTGGTTGCGAAGCGCGCCAATTTTAGAGTCGAGATATGGTGTAAAATCTTGTTCGAGTAATTTATAGCGCCAGGTTTTAAGTTGCTGTTCACCAGCGTGTTTAATTATGGTTTGTTCGAGAATTTTCTCGGCAATTAGACCTTGATTAAACAGTTCGCGAAATTTAGCTAATGGAAAATAAACTTTATAACCAAATATTTGCGCCGCTCGACTGAGTGCTTGATCAAACTCTAAATGTTGTAATGCATGCAAGGTGTTGTGATGGATGAAATTAACTAGAGGTTCTTGAGCTGGTAAAAAGTGTTGCAATTCATGCAACACCCGCTGTTTATCAAAGGTTGGTCTTTTATTGATGTTGTTCATTTTACTTCCGAACGTATTTTTATCTTAGAGCATTATTTTAACACTTATGTGGCAATGCACCATCAGATATAAAAATTTGTAACCGCGCACTCGAAACGACAGAATTTCTGGATTGATACCCTCACTGCTTAAATAACGGCGAAATCCGATATGTCCCCCGCTAATCATAATCCAAATTAAACATCCCACCATGCCCGAAGAGGAGACGATCAGAATAAAGACTTTTTCTGCGCCAAAAAATTTGCTTAATAAACATAAGCCCGACATAGCGGCGGTGACAATAACGCCATAATAGGGTACACCGTTTTTATTGGTAATGGCATAGATTCGTGGTGCTTGCTTGGAGTTAGCCATTGACAAGAGTAAGCGCGCACAGGTATAAAATGCCGAATTAACTGCCGATAAGCTGGTCACAATAATTACAAACTGCATAATTTGATAAATATATGGAATTTTGGCACGTTGTAAAATCGAAATAAATGGGCTATTAGATACGGAAGCTTGTTGCCACGGCGTTAACATGGTTACGACAAATACCGATAAGACAAAAAATAATAAAATCCGAATGCCAACATTGCGGATGGCCTTTTTTACATTTTTTTCGGGGTCTTCAGATTCACCCGCTGCAATTCCGACTAATTCGGCGCCTTGATAGGTGCAGACAATTACTACGATGCCATAAAAAAATGGCAAATAACCGTTGGGAAACCAACCATCGTGATAAAAGTTTTTAAAGCCGATAACGGGGCCAAATTGTGGGACAATTCCAAATAATACCGCTAAATCAACTAAGATAAAACCGAGAATTGCGACAATTTTAATACCCGCAAACCAAAACTCCATTTCGCCATAGGCTTTAACTGGGAAAAAATTTAAGACCGCAGTTAATCCGATGAATAATAAATTAGATTCAGTAAGTTACTTATTCGTAGCGTTAGCATTACATAAAGCTGGTGCTTCGAGAGCAATTCCATTCGGATAGCCACGATATTTAAGCGCATAAGTTTGATTAATAAAATGCAGCAATCCATCTGAACCACAACCCAGACGGCGTGCCAAACTTTGCCAATTAGCTTGTGAATTATTATCACTATCAGGGTCTAATGACCAGCTCGCCTCAGCCAGTCCGCTCATTTTAGGTAGTGCCATATAAACGAGGTGCTCATAGTTGGGAATTACATCGGTCCAGAGCGCACCTTCAAGACCGACTATATTTTGGCGTTTATCGGCTGCGATTAATTTAGTGGTTTTGCTTAGTGCGCTTGTTGCGTCCAACGCTGCTGCAGTGTCACTATAGTTAGTTGCCCAATATAAACCAGGTTCTTCTTTTTGTGCCGTGTAGCGATTATCAAAATATAAATTACTCGCATAATCCAACACGGTTGGATAATCATGATTGGCTAATTCGACCGCATAGCGTGCTTGAGTTGGATAGGTTTTTTGCCAAATCCAGACATGTCCAGTTTTTTGCGCAGGCACTACATTGGCAGAATTATTTTCCAGCGTACCATCATCATCTAAGACAAACTCTTCCCACCCCGAAAGTTTTACGGCGCTTAATGGCGCGCTATTGCCGAGTTGAGCTAAAAATTTATGCTCTTTTTGCAGTGCATTTAAATTGGCATAACCGCTATTTTGTTGACAAATTGGTGTTTTAGTCCATGCGTTTTTATTGACTTCATCGCCACCAATGCTGACTTCATGTGCAACTTGATAGAGCGTGGTTTGTTGATTAAATAAATCACTAACTTGTTTAACAATTGCATTGATGTCACGGGTGAAATTACTACCTAATGGTGTATTTTGATTATAACTACACACGGGCAAAGTATCATCACCATAGCCACCATACAATGATTTATCTTGTGGGTCATAGAATGAATCTGGCATGGCTTTCATCATTGCGCGTGAATGTCCTGGAATATCAATTTCAGGAATAATAGTAATTTGGCGTGCGTTGGCATAATTGATCAGTTGGCGAATCTCACTCGCTGAGTAACTGCCTTGATAAATTGTCGCGACGTTAATGAATTGTGGGTTAGTTTTACTAGTCGCTGTATCTAGGTTGCGATCAACAATTCGCATATTGATTAACGGTTGACCATAGCCACTAGTTGCACCAATCGTGCTAAGTTGTGGGTAATCGCTGAGTGCAATGCGGAACGCCTCATCATCCGAGAGATGCCAATGGAGCGTGTTTAATTTTTGGAGTGCCATTAAATCCAAGAGGTTTTGAATTTCGTTGGGAGTAAAATAGTGGCGTGCGGAATCCAGCATTAAACCACGATATTTAAAGCGTGGTGCATCATTAATTGTCATCGTGGGGATGTTTCTACCGTATTGCGCAAAAATTTGGCGTAGGGTCTGTACCGCATAAAAACCACCTGTCCTAGTATTTGAGCTAATTAAAATTTTATTTGGGGTGATGTTAATTGCATAAGCTTCGGGATTAGTGAAATTTGCCGCGCTAAATTCAATTAATTTAACCCCCGCGGTGTGGTGATGAGTGCGACTAATTTGTTGCTCGTGCTTTAAATACTCAACGAGAAAACTTTCACTGTTATGATTGAAGGAACTTTTATCGATTATCATTACCTGATTGCCGAGCGTTAATTGCCCGTGTTGCTCAAAAACAACTTGATTGGGACTTGGAATTACGTTTAGCGGCGTTGTGAGCTTAGCTGAGTCGTTCCAATTGTCTTGGTTGTGCTCTGCAACTTGGCGTTGAATTTGTGTGCCATTATAATCAATTAGCTGATAGCTATCAGGATTCACCGCTAAGTTTATTACTTGATTATTAGGCGTAATTAGAAACCAACTTTGTGGCACGGAAGAATAATTTAATAATGGCGTATTGATGTGCGCTAGGGTAATTACGTAACGTTTGCCTGCGCGTAAGGTGAAATTATCTTTGGGTGCCAAGATGCTGGTAAATCCCGTGCTTAAATCATTAGCCGTGGACGAGTTTTTTTGATAAATCAATTTACTGCATTGTGATGAATTTTGCTCGCAAACCGTCATGGCTAGGGATTTATTGGCGATACCTGAATGTTTGTCAAGCACGCGTGGCATGAAAAAGCCAATTTTCCAACCATCTATATTTTGTAGGCTTTGCGCACTGAGTGCTAATTTAATTGTGAATTGATTGCTGGTGTCATTTTTCATGTGACCAATGGTGATATTGTCGATGTGGAGTAAATCACCAGAGGTTGGGGTAGTCTGCGTTGGATTCGTCGAGTGTTGGCTGCTTAGGTTGCTACATCCTGCCAAGCTTAGTCCACAGCCAATTAAGTAGGCATTGATGCGATTTAATTTCATTGTTGTGGCTCCTGAATTAAGAATTGGCTTTTTGCCAAGCGCTAATTTTTTGTTTGATTAATGGCATTTGTGCCATCGCCGCTTTATAACCCAAATCAATGGCTTGTTGCTTTTTATCAAAACCAAAGCTGGATAATTGACTGATATCGGGACTAATTACAATGTCGGCTTGCTTCAATTGTTCATGAAGTAATTTGATGCTTAAAATATTGATGGTTTGATCAAAATTGGCTAAAAATCCGTTGCTACCTTGTTTGGGTTTGGCGGTAATATCCACGGCAATGACAAAATTTGCCCCCGCTTTGCGCGCATAACTAACTGGAACTGGTGCGGATAAACCACCATCCACATAGCGATGACCATTCATAGCTACAGGCATAAATACATTTGGTATTGAGCACGAAGCACGCACCGCAATTCCCGTATCCCCAGTGTTAAAGCCGATACTTTGCCCACTATCTAAATCGGTAGCAACTGCGGTAAATTTGCGGCTTAATTTTTGTAAAGGAGTATTTTTCACTTGACCATCGACAAATTGCTGTAAGCGATTGCCTTTGATTACGCCATTCGAACTAAAGGTAAAATCGGCCAAATTTAATTCATCGAGTTGATAAGATATTTGTTGTAATTGATCGGGGGTATAGCCATAAGCATATAAGCTACCAACTAAACTTCCCGCCGAAGTACCTGTTACAATTTGAGCTTTAATGCCATTTTCTTCGAGTGCGCGAATTACACCAACGTGAGCAAAGCCTTTGGCTGCACCACCACCCAGAGCCAAACCAATCACCAGTGGAGTAGCTTTTTTAACTGGAATGAGTACGGGCTTTATTACAATGGGTAGAGATTCTATCAGCGTCGGGCTTTCGCTTTGCGCGATTAAATTTAGTAATCCATCTTCTGATTCTGCTTGCTCGCTGGTCTCGGCAAAAGCGCTACCACTGATGAGTATGCAAGCTAAGCCGACCACAAAGAATTTTTTGGCGAAATTAAAATTTATTTTGAATGGTTTCATTGTTTCTCTTAATGTTGACAGGTTGGACAATAAAAACTATTGCGTTGTCCAAGGCGCACTTCTTGAATAATATCCCCGCAGCTGGTGCAGCTTTGTTTGGCTTTGCCATAAACATTATGGCTTTGTTGGAAATAACCTAATTCACCTTGAGCATTTTTGTAATCACGTAAAGAACTACCGCCAGCAGCAATTGCTTCGGTGAGAACTTTTTGGATATTTGCAACTAATAATTGACTCTCGGCTAAGTTTAAATCTTTACCTTTACGTAATGGGCTAATTTTACTTAGAAACAATGATTCACAAGCATAAATATTGCCAACCCCGACCACCACCGCATTATCCATGATAAGCTGTTTAATTGGCGTATTTCTCTTGTTGAGCTTATTTGCAAGATATTCACTGGTAAATTCAGCTTCAAGCGGTTCTGGGCCTAAATTAGCTAACATCGGATTATTTTCTAAGCTTGCAGTATAAATGATGCAGCCAAAACGGCGTGGGTCGTTATAACGAATGGTGTAATTATCACAGATGATATCCACGTGATCGTGTTTTAAAACTTCAGGCGCTTGATCTGCGTATAAAGTTACGCGCCCCGACATCCCCAGATGATAAATTAAGTAACCAGTCTCTAAATGAAAAATCAAATATTTGGCACGGCGAGTAATTGCGTAGATTTTTTGCCCTACGGCTTGATTTAATTCACTTTGATTGAGTGGATAGCGTAAGCGTGGAAAGCGAATTATTACCGAGGTTACCGTTGTACCAACTAAGCCTTGTAAGCCATTTTTGACGGTTTCTACTTCAGGGAGTTCAGGCATTGTGAGCGTTCCTTAAATAAGCTGATTTTAAGTTGAGAAAGTAGCACAAACGATAATTATACCAACTAACGAGGTTAGGAAAGAGTAATATGTTTGAGTCACGCAATTGTGAGTGAATGCCTAGTCTATCCCAGTCGATTTGAATTTAGTCAATTCGCACAAAATAAACCGCTAATTTAGCTATGCAGTACAGTTAGAAAATTTTACTGAAAGTTATACTGATTGATTTACTTGATAAAACTGTTGGGTAATATCACATTAGTATTTACTGGATTTTATAGCGATTTATTTGAATTTATACAATTTTATGCCTAATAGATCAATGTAGCTTAGAAAGATTAGCTACAATTATTCTATTCATTAAAAGGAGGCCTTGTGATGAAAAAATCAATTATAGCCATAGCGTTAATTCTAGTTGCCGTAAGCATCGCTTACTGCTCTAGTGACGCATTTAAAAATGCAGCTTTAGAATCTAGCTCTTCATCCAGTTTGAATAGTGCCTATGCTCCCAAAAGCATCGATTTAAGTAAAATTAACTGGTTACAACGTTATCCACAATTAAAAAATATTCCAGCCAATAGCCAAACTGCAACGATTGATAAATTGCGGACTTCAGAATCAATTTCAGCCTTGATTGGTCCCATTGATAATCCGTATGGCGTGCGCAACGATATTTTGGATGCGATTTTAACGATTGTACCCAAAGATAATCTGCAAATGTTGCATGGCGCAATTCAAGAGGCTTATTATGACAATCTATCGATTTACTCTAAATCAGATAAGGACAAACTTTTTTATGTCCGTAAATCATCGCTTGCAATGGGGTGTTTATTTCAATATGATGTCTCTGATAATAATATATTTGCGGGTAAAGTAGTTGACGAGATGGGCGATAAAATGCGTAATACTGATGCGCGCGAGGAACGAGTGCATCACCTAGAAACGACGGTATTTGCTTGGCAGATGCTCGGCAGCGGGTTAGATGATCAAACAGAAAGAGAATTATGTCAATCAGGGGAGTATTAAAATGAAAAAATTATCATTGATTAAATATTTGTTGGTCTTGATTTTTGCCTCAGTGAAATTTATTTATGCTGTACAAAACCAGTTACCCACATTATATGTTTTACACATAAATGGTATTAATACGACATATACTGAAGCTAGAAAAAATCTCAAGTACCTTAAAGAAGCTAGTCAAATGACCTCAACAGGCAAATACCTGAAGTGGGACGTGGTTTATAACCCAACAGCGAATGAAAAAACCACCTCGAGTACGATTGCTGCAGGAATTAATCTGCTCGATAATATCATCGATGTCGGATTACAGAAAAATAACGAATTGATGTTACAAAACATGACTAAAGAGCAATATGTTAATGCATATATTATTGCAAATAATCTTAATCCTAATATGAGTAAGACAGAATATAAACAATTACAAACCCAACTTATGCCGCATTATCGCGAATTAATTAAAAAGTATGGTGGCAATAATAGCGCTGCGGTTATTAATGAATTTCATAAAAAAGCGCCACCGCAATTCTCAGGTGTATTGCAGCTATTAGATGAAGGGGTTGGGAGTGGGCAATATGATTATAGTCATACACCAAGTTCGGTATTGTTAATTCCACACAGCCAAGGTAATCTTTATGCTAATTCGTTATATAAATATTTGACTGATACAGAAAATTTTAACCCAAAACATATTGCTATTTTTGGTATTGCCTCACCAGCAGGAAGTAATTTTGGCGATTGGCCTGTGAGTGATAACATTGACAGTCTATTTAATCAAAGTTATAGTGCTTATCTGATAAAAGATAGTCTGTCTAGTCCAATCACTTCATACGTTACTAGTTGTAGTGATACAGTTATTAATTCATTGAGAGTTACTGATCCAAGTAGTCAATCGTTATTTAAAGTTTTAAATTATCTTTGGCCGCATAGTGTGTTTGAATTTCCTGGAATTTTAAGTTGTAATATGGATCTAGCTCTGAGTACTGCTTCTGATGATAAGTTACATCATAATTTAGTTCAGTATTATTTAGCGACGCCAGAGCTGAAAACTCAAATTGTAACCATGGTCAATTATTCTGCGTATCAATTAAATTATTATTTGCTCAATGATTTAGTCGATAATATGACCAAGAGCAATCCTAAATTTAACACCTATCCACAATCGTTAACTGCCGTAATTGGGTTTACCAATTACGACCTACAGGTTTTTACCGATGATCGGGGTAATGTGATTTGGAGTAAAGATCACACGAATAAACAATTACTAACTTTACAGACGCCGATTTTAGATAATTCTGTAGAAGTTGGTAATGCGGTTTTTAATTCTGGCGGGTTTAGTGATTGGGATAAACAATTCAAGTTTTACTTAATTCATTTTGCCGCTTTGCCAAATAAAAATACTACACAGAATGGCTTTGATCCAAATGCAAAATTTTATATTGTTGAAGATATTAATCAGATTAACGAAGAGTTTTATCCATTTCATCTTTACCCACAAGAGGACATTGAGTATAATGCGTTTAGCATGGATAATAGTGGTTGCCAGTACTCTCAATATACTGCTAGTTATGGAGAACCTTTTGGTGAATATTATGATGGTGTGTATAAATTTTTGCGAACCTGGAGCTCGTGGTTAACGGATCGTGTAATGTCTTGTGTTCAGGCTAATCCTGCACTCTTGCTTAAGCATAAATACTTTATTGACGCACAATTTCAGCGTAAAGCGCAATAAGCGATATAGTAGCAAGAAATCTAATCGAGGTAAACCAGCTTAGAAGTATAATTTAAGCTGGTTTAAAATTTTCTATGTTGTGAAATGTAAAACGCATATTGCAAGTCGAGCGTGCTAAAATTGTAAAATTAGTAATGGCGCAGACGATTGATGGTAAAATCGCGTGATTAATTGATATTTATATATGTATTATGGGATAAAGCGATGAAGAAAATAATTATAGCCATTGGGATTGCAACTGGATTATTTGGCTGTGCGAGCAATGCGGTTAATTATAATCCTGCTCAATTTAGTAGTGAAAATTACCAACAGAACGTGGCGAGCTCAATTGAGTATGCGGATAATTTTGTTGATTTTGATCAACGTCATATTCCGCAAGCTAGTTTGAGTGCTGAAGATTTTTCTTTGTTATTGAGTGCCGATGTTTCCTTTAACCAAGGTGTTTATTCACAAGCGGCAGGTAAATATTATTACTTAGCCAATAAATATCAAGATCCGCGCCTAATTTACAAAGCGATTATTTGCTTTGAACATAGCAGCTCAACCGCAGAAGATTATGCCAAATTAAACAATTTAATCAAGCAGTTACTTATTGCTGCACCGACTTCAAATACTGCGCATTTATTTGGTATTCGCATTGATTTAGAACAGAATAATTTAGATAAAGCCAAACAGGATTTAAATGCAGTAATTAAAGCCGATCCAAGTAAAACGCGTGCGGTTTTGCTCTTTCTGAGCACTATGATTAGTTCAAATATTACCCAGGAAGCAAAACCCAGCTTAAGTCAATTTGCCGCGTATATAGCTAAAAAATACTCTAGCTATCCCGAGGCGTTACTCTTTGCTAGTATTGCTTATAGCATTAATGCTGATCAAGTTGGCTTATTAGCTAATTTGGATTCAATTAATGCACGTTACCCGAATTGGGAGATCCCAACTTATTGGTCGGCAGGTATTTTGGCTAAAAATAATAATTTACCTTTGTTAACGACGATGATGGCACATGAAATGCAGCAATCCGCTCACCCAAGTGGCACGCTACAAAATTTATACATCGCTACTTTAGTGCGTAATGAAAATATAGCTGCTGCGAATCAGTATATTGAATCCGGGCTACTACTTAAACCCAATGATGGCAATATGCTAGTTAATCAAGCGATTATTCAGTATAAATTAGGCAATAATCCTCATGCAATAAATTCGTTGCTAAAAGCCGAGTCGCAAGGAGTTCGCTTAGATGGTACACTTGACTTAGCCCTAGCAAGTCTCTATGATCTTAATAATCATAATGAAAGTGCCTTGCAATATTATCAAAGCGCAGGAAGTTCCAATCCAATTTTAACCACGGCGACCAATATTGGAATTTTACGAATCTATTTTGATACAAATAAAATTCAGGCTGCAAATCAGTATATTGAAAACATGGCTAAAGTTGCGAAACTTAATCCACGTGATAGCGCTTTATTAAAATTGTCAATTTATAGCGAAGTTGAACGCTATGAATTAGCCTATCAATTAGCCGCACAAAATATTAAGTTATACCGCACAGATAAAACCTTTACCTATTTGTACGCTTCATTGTCGGGTTTGACAGGTAGAACTGAGCAAGCAATTAAAGCTTACAAGAAATATATTCAACTTAATCCAAATGATCCAGTTGGTTATAATGATTTGGGTTTCTTATTGGCGGATAAAACCTCACATTATTTGCAAGCTTATGATTATGCGCACAAAGCTTATACGATGTCACCTAAAGATCCAGCCGTGTTAGATACCTTGGGTTGGGCTAATTTCAAGCTTAAACAATATGCTCAGGCCGAAAGTTATATTTACCAAGCTTATCAACAAACGCAGGATTATGATACTGCACAGCATTTGAAACAAGTTTATTTGGCACAGGGCAAAACCGCCGATGCCAATAAAGTTATTTTGATTACACCGCAATTGCAGCAACTTCAATTTGAACAAACTTTGGCGGATCAGTCGATGTTAATTTTGATGTATTATCAATTTGGATTGGATTTAGCTAAATGAAGAAGCTGTATGGAACTTTCTTGTTGATGAGCTTAGCTTTGAGTGGTTGTGCTAGTTGGTATGATGCTCAAGTTGCACAGCCCGCGGTTTATCATCAGCCGCTCCAAGTTGATGAAAGCTATAATATCAGCGGACGTTTTTCTATTGTGACCACGCAAAAAGATTATTATGGCAATTTCAATTGGCAGCGCGAATCAGGCGATGATCATTTAGCCTTTATGTCACCACTGGGTAATACGGTTGCGCAAATAGTTGTTGAAAGTGGCGTTGCGACGTTAGATAATGGTAATCAAGTTTACTCGGGGCATAATTTAGATCAAATGATGCAAGAGCAACTTGGGTTTAGTTTGCCAATTAATTATCTGCATTATTGGTTGCAAGGAATTCCTTTGCCGCAGTATCCGGTACAAAATCGCTTAAATTCGGGATTTGGTCAGTTAAACTGGAAAATTGAATATTTAAGTTGGCAAGATCAAAATCACCCACAAATCGTTCAAGTTAGTAATTCGGCTTTACGGATTAAATTAATTATTGAATGGCCTGAAGCAGAAGAATTAGACAAAACTAATTAATTTTATAAAAGTAGAAATAATGAATTTTAGACAAATTGAGTTTGATCGTGAACTTATTGAACGTTGTCAGACCAACGCCCCACGTTATACTTCATATCCGACCGCGGATCGCTTTAGCTTAGATTTTGGGGTTAATCAACAATTAAGCCAAATGAAGCAAGTTTTCACCCCCGAATTTAACCAAGCGGTATCATTGTACATTCATATTCCGTTTTGTAATACGCTGTGTTTATACTGTGGTTGCAATAAAATTATTACCAATAATCGCGCTAAAATTACCGAGTATCTGGAATATTTAGCCAAAGAATTTGCCTTGTATCATCGGCTAATTGGTAAAAAATTACCCGTAATTCAATTGCATTTTGGCGGCGGTTCACCCTCGTGGTTGTCGATTAGCGAAGTACAACAAGTCATGCAGTTGGTGCGCAAATATTTTATTTTAGAGAATGCCGAAGAAATTGCGATGGAGCTTGACCCACGTCATGTAACGGATGAGTTCATGAGTGCTTTATACCAAGAGGGTTTTAATCGCGTGTCACTCGGGGTGCAAGATTTTGACCCCGTAGTGCAAAAAGCCGTTAATCGCATTCAACCGCTAGCCGATACCCAGCGCGTTTTAGATCAAGCGGCAAAATTAGGTTTCAAATCCACCAGTATTGATTTAATTTATGGTTTACCGCTGCAAACTTTGGCAAGCTATCGCCAGACGATGGATATTGTGATTAATCAATTAAAACCTGCACGAATTGCGTTATTTAATTACGCACATTTACCGCATATTTTTATGCCGCAAACACGGATTAACGAAGCTGATTTACCGAGTGCCAATGAGAAACTCAATATTTTACAAATGTGCGTGGAGCGCTTGGCGGAAGCAGGGTATGTTTTAATTGGGATGGATCATTTTGCACGTCCCGACGATGAATTAGCCATTGCGCTCAGTGAACAAACTTTACAGCGTAATTTCCAAGGTTATTCGACTTTTGCTGATACAAATATGTTAGCTTTTGGCGTGTCGTCAATTGGTTTTGTGGGTAACAGTTATTATCAAAGTGCTAAAGATTTAGATAGTTATTATAATTTCTTAAATGCCGATCAATTGCCGATTTTGCGTGGTTTATTATTGACTCCTGATGATGTTTTACGTCGTGAAATTATTCAGCAAATTATGTGCCAATTTGAATTAAATTACGCAGCGGTTGCCGAAAAATATCAATTAGATTTTGCGAGCTACTTTGCCGCTGAATTAGCCGAATTACCTGAGCTAGCTGAGATTGGTTTAATTACGCTAACGCCGAGTGGTTTTCAAGTTAGCAATAAAGGTCGTTTTTTGATTCGGAATGTAGCCAAGGTATTTGATCGTTATTTGCGCGCCAATCAAGATAATCGGCGCTATTCTAAGGTTATTTAGAGTTTAATATGGTTGGTAAATTTCAAAGTTTATATCTCCAATTGCGGGATGACATCCAACGTGGTGAATATCCAGCGGGCAGTAAATTACCCTCAGAAAGTGAATTTTGTGCTCAATTAAAAATCAGCCGCGGAACTTTACGTAAAGCGCTGGAATTGTTGGCCGAAGATGGATTAATTCATAGCGTGCATGGTAAAGGTGTCTATGTCTTGGCGGCTAATCCAATTGCTTTTTCATTTGGCAGTTTAGTCAGTTTTGCCGAAGTAAATCATTCTAATCAATTAAATTTTGTCACGGACGTTACCGCGTTTACTGAGTTACAACCAGATGTTGCACTGAGTCAATTGAGTGGATTTAATCAGACGCAAACTCTGCAAAAAATCCAGCGGGTGCGCAAATTAGACAATGAACGGATTATATTTGATTTGAATTATTTTGCTAGTGGATTAATTTCTGGTTTAACTCCTGCTATTGCGAGTAATTCAATTTATAACTATATTGAAGAACAGCTTCATTTGAAAATTGGCTTTGCACGACGCACGATTCAAGTTGAAATGGCGAGTGCCTTAGATAAACAAAACCTTGATTTACAAGCGTTTGATTTGGTGGTGGTGGTGCGAAATTGGGTACATTTAAACGATGGACAGTTATTTGAATATACCGAATCACGGCATCGCCCAGATCGCTTTGTGTTTACCGAATTTGTTCGGCGGCGTTAATTAATGGAGTGGTGTTTAAAATGTTAAGTCAAGAAATACTTAGGAATGGATTAATTCTGTGGAATTATCATTGCCGCATTGATAGTCTTGAGCTAGCACCACAGCGTGAACGAATTATTCTTGGTTTAGGTAGTTACGATTTAAATGTGGCAGATTATTGTGCCGAGTTGTATTTACAAGGTTACGCCCAAAAATTGATGTTTAGCGGAAAAGCGGGTAATTGGACACAGGGTCGCTGGGATAAAACCGAGGCGGAGATTTTTGCAGAGCGTGCAAATGCTCAATCCATTCCACTTAGTGAAATCATTCTAGAAAAAGCTGCGACCAATCTTGGTGAGAATATTCGCTATTCGCGTGCAATAATTGAACAACTTTTACCGTCGCTAAGTGAGGTAATTTTAGTCACTAAGCCAAATACTACCCGCCGTGCTTATGCGACATTTATGGCAAATTGGCCGCAGATGCCTGTGCGCGTGCTTGCGCCTAAGCGTGAATTTGATGATTCGTTGGTGGAGCATTCGCAGGAAGATTTAATCCATGAATTAGTCGGTGATGTGCAACGCATCATTAACTATCCACAAAAAGGTTTTCAAATTCCCCAAGAACTTCCAGCTAATGTGCGGCAAGCGTTTGAATCTCTCTATCAAGCTGGTTTTGTGCAGCATGTTTAAATTCTGGGTGGCTGAGTTAATTAGTATTTCGCATATAATAGATTTCAATTAATAAAACTACAGCGTTCAAGTCAAATATAATACATTTCATCATTTTATGAATAATTAGTCTGTGCTTAATTTTACTGACGAATAGTTACGTCTAATTATTTTGTTATTGCACCAATTAGACGCAGCTTATTATAGATATATTAGTTTGAATTGTTTGAATATAATCATTACAGATGACATTATGATAAACTTGTATTGCGTCTAATTAACGTCTAATGTATTTTAATTAACACCATCTAGACGCCAATTTTTTTGATCCGCTAGCTCTATTATGCCAAGTTTTTTTAAACCCTGTAACACATTGCGAATCTTATTTTTCTTCTGGGTGTCACTTAACACATCTGGTAGCTTATCCAGAATAACCCGCTCAAAATCTTCACGCGTGCCAGTTTTGAACTTAGTCAGGTAATCCACAATCATTTTACGGCAATATTCACCATCAATGCCGCGCTGCTTCATGTAATCGGCTTGCTGTGCGGTTTCGTGGGCGATCTTGGATGATATATATACGTTAGGCTTTCTACCTTCAATAAAGCCTTTAGCGCGCAAGTGTGCAACCTCATCATTAGTTAATTCTTTTTTCTTCTGTACTTTATCCAGTAGCAAAATATCAAACAATGATAATTCTGGGTTGGTGGCTAATAATTTAGCATAAGCCACGTTTAGAACTTTGCCCGTGATGGTAACAATCACCCGATTATTTTCAATTGAATAATCAGGCATCGGGAAAAAGCGGCGCTTTTGAATAGTAAAAATGCGTTTTATACCGCTCCCGATGGTGTCAATCATATTTAGATTAACCATTGCATTAGCTAAAAATGGATTGCGATATTGTTCTTGTGGTGCATCTTGCTGAATAACATTCTCAACTGAGCCTGGTATAAATGAGCCAGCATTAGAAAATACCAAAGTACCAGCATCATTTTCAACTACATTAACCCGACCAGCTAAAGTATAGTCTTGGTGAGCGATACAGTTATTCAGTGCTTCACGAATGATATACGGATCATATTGTTCAATCTCTTCTGGAAATAATGAGCCATCGCGAATATAGCGATATTTTAGATTCCTGATTTTGCTATAAACGGCTTCAACATTTAACAAAAATGGACAGCTAAAATGTTGGTAATCAAGTTCAAGATTGTCTTTGTCCTTGAGTATCCATGTAATTTTAGCCTGTGCTGGGCTAATAAAATGCTCTGATTCGGCTTTACCTAATAACAAAATTGCGGCATTGGTTAAATTACCATTAATGGCTAACTTAGCCTTATTTAGAAATGTCAATTCATCCCACTGATCAATTTGATCAACTAAATGTGGATGTTTAACTTTGTACTGTAACCGCGCTTTTTCTATTGCTAGCGGTTCTAAATCAGAAATGGCGGCAGTGGGGCATAATCCTGCGCTCCAATCAACAAAAGTGCCTTTGCGCCGAATGCGATCTATTTCTTCCAAATTAAGCGGCTGCAACTCTTCACCATCCCGACCATAATAGTGACCTTTCCACGCAATAGGTAAGCCATTGGGCGCTGGTGGTATCTGGAACATTATTACCCGTCCTGAATCTGTCACAACCTCATGAATCTCAATAAATGTAATTCGGTTGGTTGTATGATTAGCTACTTCAGCCTTTAAGCTTTGCAAATCAGCAAACTTAAGGCGAAATTGCGTACCAACAATATTACGCTTATCATTGACACCAAAGATTAGCCATGCTTCACTAACATTGCTCAAATTAGCTTCATTGCTTAGTGCGCTAAAGTATTTACCGAGTTTATCAAAGTCATAATTATTCTTGGCTTCTTTGAACTCAAGAATTTCTGTTTCAGATTGTTTCTGAAGTAAGTTAAATAATTCTTGTGGAATATACATATTTCTCTTCTACAACAACGTATTTTTCAATTATTTATTAGAGTTATTTTATTTTTAATCTCTGTTTCCATTGGGGTAATTTTTAATGACCACGGATATGATTTAGTTTGAGCATCAAAGTTATGAATTTGGATAATTGGGTGCATTCCACTTTGAATCCTAGCTCCAATTTTTAGTGCGACAGCAGTTTGGACACTTAAGAACAAATGAATAATAGAGGGTTTAATTGTTGAATTTATCCGATCTATTTCCTGAATTATTTTATTAACTGCTTGATTTATAGATTTGGTATCCATGAATAAATTACGAGCACTGTTTTTAACATAAATGTGTGAGTAATGATCTTGTAATTTTTCTGGTACGCTTGAAACATCAATTGGAAAAGTAAATGAAACCAATATAGCAATTTCATTTTCTTTGTTAGGTTTGCAGTTTGTACTATCTATTTTAGTTGTTTGAGGTGATTTTGCTGTACTATTGAGAAATGTCCATCTATTTGTATCATGAGATTTTTCAATCATTACTATTTCAGCTGGGATATTATGAAAAAATGTACCATATGCACATAAAAATGGTATTCTGCATAAACCTCCAACATAAATTTTTTCAATATTATTTTTTTCTAAAGTAGATTTAAAATCTTTATAATCTTCATATAGTCTGGCAATTGCTAAATTCAGATCATAGTTGTTATGACCAGATGAGACACTCTTAACAAATAATCTTCTTATCCAACTACTATTTGAAAAAACGTATTTTGAAAATGAGATGTTTTGCTCTGAAATTCCATTTATAAAGATTGCAACCTCATTTCTTCTTATTGCAATAATGTAAACTATTAGATATATGATCCAAAGGGCTATTGCAACAATGCTACTTTCCCAATTTTTTAGAAATGTAAAAATAATAAGTTTAAACATAAAAAGCAAGAATACGGTAGCAATGATCTCTATGAGAGCAGGATTATTCTTAAAATAGTCTGGAGATATTTTCTCAATAGCTTTTTTAAATCCAAATACTTCAGTTATAACACTCATTATTTATTTCTCCAATTCGTATAAATTTTCCATTATTATTATTTTGCCAAAATACAGTTATTTTGATCCCAACTATAGCAAAAATAAAATTTATGTTTAATTTTTTATTATTACTTGTTATCTTTTCCCAATCTTTAATATCAATAGAAGATGGTATCGGGTTATCTTCTGGGTGAGTATGCCATGTTCCAATTAGCGTTTTGATATGACCTGATTGCTCCCAGATATCTTCGATTAATTCTCCATGTCTTGATGACCTAAAAAAAGAAAACTTTGATTGTCTATCGCCATTAATTGGATAAGTGATATCTTCAATTTGTAAAATATCGCCAGTAAATGATTTACCAATAAATAACCCACCAGATTCTGGTTTATCAGAAGTCCTTTGGATGTAAGTAAATAGTTTATTTACCACACTAGATAGTATTAAAATCTTTTGGTTATTTAACCCAGAGAACTCTAACATTAAAACATTTCTTTTACTAATAATTTATCTTTGTAATCTTCATAATATGCGGTAGTTGCATTATTTTGTGGATTATTTCCAAACCACGTAATACGTATATTTTGTTTATCCTCTGATTCCAAAAATTGCAATACTAAGCTAACCATTTGGTTTGCTGTTTGACAGCTATCATGGTAACTAAATGGAACAAAATCACCTCCACACCCTACTAAATTTTTAGATATTTTCTGGTTGGATTGAATTAATGAGTATTTATAATTAAACTCATTATCATTTCTTTCAAATAGAAAGTCTAATCCTCGCTCATATTGATTGATTAGTATTGCATGTCCACCAGTTGATATACCATCATTCCATCCGTATATTACAGGAATGTTGTCATCTTTTCGTAAATTGTTGAAATTCAGACAATGATTTAGATTACCTGTTATCGAAAGAATCAAGTTACATGATAAAAATTCTTGATCTTGATCCGAATGGCATGTTTTAACATTAATATACGGTAATTTTTTTTCGAGATCATGTTGAATAGCAGATGCTTTCTTTTCATGTAAATAAGATACATCTAGACGATGACGATAAATATTATCTATAGTAAACTTGTCATGATCTGCAATTAAAATATTTTTTATGCCACATTTAATTAATTGATATATAACCTCGCTACCAACTGAACCACATCCAATTACGCCAATTTTAAAACCATTTAAGCCGATCTTACACCCATTACGCTGTAATAAATATCTTTCAGAATGGCGCTTAGGGAAAAAATAATATAATTTACTGGTACTGTTATTATATTGCACTAATAGTACGGTGTTAAACTCTTGGTTAGGTCTTGGAATCAAAATTAATAACAAAATATCTTTATTACGCTTAATTCGTTTCTCTATATAATCAGTTACTAGCTTATTATTGCAAATAATGTGCGAATTAACGTAGTTCCAAGTAATATCCTGTTGATCTTGCGGAGGTAAAATTTCATGTGCAACTTTAATAAAAGCCCCAGTTTGCTGAGTTAGATCATTAGCACGTTTTTTAATAAAGTAGGTATTACTAACAGACTTTTCTAAGCTTCCAACATATACAATATGCTTATTCTGAAGATAGAAGACAACCTCGTCGCCTGTTTTTAAGTTAGCTTCATCACCCAATAAAATCTGTATGTCATCATTTCTACAGAAGTAACCTTGATATTCATTATATAGATCAGTATAATCCTGTAAGTAAAAATGATATTCATAAGAGTCAATTAATAAATCAATTGACTCTTTAACATAGCAATAATAAGCAAACTCTAAATTTTCAGGATCAATTAATAAACCCTCATCATCATGTACGCAAACAGTACCTTCTATATTTACATGAGGAAGCTTACCAATTAATTCAAGATTATTTAGTTTAACTTTTGGTAAAGGTGCACCAATATTGATGACATCAATATTCCAATTAACGCCATATTTAGTAAACGTTACTCTATTTATTAAATTATTACCGTTAGTGCTTAGCTCAATGTTAATATTCGCAACACGTTGGAAACCACTAAAATAACCAATAAATCCCTCTTGAGTTATCACGCATGAGCACCTGATGAAATATATGGTCTTGCTGTTTCTTGTGGTGCATTTTCACATGGAAAATCTGCCCCAAATATTTTATTAAGTTGAGAAATAGCATCTAATTCAGATGTAAGGTTCACTATATTTTTGATTTGTTCTGAAAACTGCTCTAGTTTTTCGATAAATGAATCTTTTTGGTTATCGGTTAATTTTGCAAATGTATCTGTATATGGTGCAACGGGCAATGATATTGAACAGGATACTTTAAAATATAATACCATCATGCTTAAAATATTAGTTAATGCAACAATGTCATTATCTGCTGAATATTGAAAATGTTTTATTGTGAAGATAGTTAAACCAATTGATGGAACGCTAAAGTCAGTGATCTTTTTATTTTTCCAAAATTTAATATATTTTACAACTCGGCGAAATTGATCACGCTGATTTCCTTGAGTAATTGTATTGTTGATATAGTCTTTTAATCCTTCTGGGTCTGCTTGTTCCCACTTTTTATTTACAGCATCAGAAAATTCTTTACCTCTAGCTAAGTATAAATTACCAGATTCATCCTTAGTGTAGCAAGGTAGGTCAACATGAAATGTAGGGTATTTTACAGTTACGCACGGTTCTTTTATAATGACCGTTCTATGATATACGCGGTTTAAGACATCATGAATTTTTATTTTCAATTTTGTTGGGTCTGAGTATAACACTTTGTTAAAATTAAATATTAAAGCAACATCGAGATCATAGTCAGAACCGTTTAAAGGTTTTATACCTGTAAATGTTGAATATGAACCTTGGTTTTTCGTCTCAAATGAGAATTTCCCAGAGCTATCTGGTAAATTCTCATTTTTTAGACATCCTAGTTCCTGAATCAACATTTCTCTTTTTTCTCTCAGAGCTTGATTTTCCTCAAAGTTTGCTAATTTAATATTATCATGAAATTTTATAAAATTGGTTTGAATTTTACCCATTATTTATTCTCCTTTTAAAATAAATTTGGTAAATTGTTGACGATTTTTACGGTTTCAAGGCTGACGGTGATAACGCGCTGCAATAATTCCAATGGATAGCGTTGGTTATTCATGGTTTCAATAGCCCAATC
>JACCDZ010284984.1_pt1 | contig 25921 bp, 21 predicted proteins | sample 7449551 | NCBI WGS metagenome assembly JACCDZ01 (sample SAMN15323452, study PRJNA562643) | freshwater metagenome | isolation source: river surface water | place: USA:Blue River Watershed | collected 2017-08-18 | reverse complement strand
TTTTCACAACGTTTTTTATCTAAAAGATGACGTTCTAAACTTTGTTTATATTTAAATTTAAAATCACAAAATTTACAACAATATTTATCTTCATCTTCATTATAATAATTATTTAAATCAAATAATGTATTTATATTATTTTCATTTATATCAGTTTTATGATTTAGAATTTTATTAGTGTTTTCATTATAATTAATTACTTTATTTTTAAAATTTTTATCAATATTATTTACACTATCTGTATAATTAGTTATAATAAATAAAATATCATCTATTGCTAATTTATTAATATCAATATCTTCAAATATAAATCTTTTATTTAATGATAAATTTATACTTTCTTCATAATTATTCAACATATTATTACATTTACATTTATTTTTCCGTTCAAAATGTCGTCTCATATCATTTTTATAATTGGTTGTATAAGTACAACAATAATGACATATATAATGTGAAATTGAATTCATTATAATTTATATTTTAATAACTTTATTATACTCTAATAATAAAAATTATATTTTTGAACGAAAAATCCCTAAATAATTGCTAAAAAATATAAATTCCCTAATTACTTAAATATATAATTTATTTAAAAATAGGAGAAATACCTAAAAATATTTTAATATAATTTTATTATTTAAATAAAATTAATATTTATTTTTACTAATTGTAGTAATAAAAAATATTATATTAAATTATTTTTTAAAAATACCTAATTCCCTAAAAAATATTATTTTATTTAGTATCATTAGCAGGGAATCGAAAATTAGAGAACTCAACTTTTATATAAGCAGCCAACTTTTCAGTTTTCTTTTTTTTTAAATTAACCTTTTATTTTTGAACTAAAAATAATGAATTCTCTAATTTTCGATTCCCTGCTAATGATACTAAATAAAATAATATTTTTTAGGGAATTAGGGAATTATATTATAATTAAAATTAATTAATTTATATTACTATTTTTAGTAGTATAAATCATATTTTTATTAAATAAATTATTTAATATATTATTGTAATTTTTATATTAGGGAATTTCCGTATATTATTTTATTTATAATTTAATTTGTTTTATTTAAATTTATTTTTTTAGAAAATTCAATAACAGCATTATTAATTTTTTGATTTTTCTCACATTTTACTTTATCTAAAATATGTCGTTCAACACTTTGTTTATATTTAAATTCTTGATTACAAAATTTACAACAAAATTTATCATCTTTTTTATAAAAATAACTGTTTGAGTTATTATTTTCTTCTATTGTATTTTTTTGTATTGCATTTTCTTCTATTATATTTTTTTCTAATGTATTTAATGATAATATATTTTCTGATTCTATATTATTTTCTTTATAATATTTATTTATATGATTTAAATCATTATTGTAATTATTAACTATATATATCATATTTTCTAATGTTAATTTATCTACATTTATATCCATACTAAAAAAATATTTTTTTTCAATTGAAAGTATTATTAATGCGTCATCAATAATAATATTATTCTTTTTACAAATATTTTTTCTATCAATATGACGTTTTATATCACTTTTATATATAGTTTTATATGTACAACATCTATGACATATATATAATGATTCTTTTTGATATTTTACTCTTTGTTTATATTTTTTTATTTTATTAAGTTCTTTTTCTTTATTTAATTGAGATATATAATCATTATTCGTATTTATTAATTCTTTATTTTCATTTTCATTATTATTAATTAAATTATTTTTATTTGGAATATTATTTGAAAAATTAATAAAATCAATAGTATTTATTAAGTCTGTTGTATCTGGATATACATCTTTCGCATAAATATTATAAAAATATTTTAATCTATTTAAATAATTATTTTCATAATCTCCAACTTCTAATTTTATTTTATCATATATTTCATTATTCATTTCTTTATCATAATAAACAAAAATTTTATTATGTTTATAATTTTGAATATCTTGATTTATATTCATTTCAAAGATAATATCATTTTGAATTACATTTTTTATGATTTGTAACATATACTTATAATCCATTAAAAAATATTCATTTCCATACATTTTTTGAATATTTTTATTATTTTTTCCATCATTTGTTAATAATTTTATAATATCTTTTTCATTTTTTCTCACATTTTTGACATAAAAATATGTATATAATTCTGAACCAAATCCATATTGATTTACTCTTAAATATATATTTTGTTCACTCATTCCTGCTTTATTTATATCCATATTTGATAATGAAAATAATTGTGGTTTAATTAAATAAATATAACCGTAATCTTCATTATATTTGTTTTGTTCCATTTTTTAAATAAATTTATTACTTTATAACCAATATATTGTCTATTTTATATATTTCATTTTTAAAAATAAATTTTTAGAATTATCAATTTTTATTATTTTTTTAATAAATAATTATTTATTAAAATTTTTATAAAAAAATAAAAAAGTTTATTTAATAAACAACAAACATTACACGTTCTGCATCAATTGTACTTCCACTTGAAGCTTGTATTACGGCTAATTGGAAAGACCCTGTACTTAAAGCCGCGCTACTATCCATTGCTACACAAATATCATTTGTAGCACGTCCTCGTGCCATTGCATTTACAACATAATCTTCATCACTATATGATGTATTAAATGATATTACATATTTTCCAGTTGATAATCTGCTAAATGATGATATATTTTGAGGATTTTTAACATAATAATCCACATTTAATACTTTTGATAATTGTGCTGAAGCCAATGGTGACCCTAAAGTAAAATAAAAGTATGAACCAACAACATTTGATACTGTATAATATCCACTTACTAATGTTCCTGTCGAAACATTTGCATATATTAAATCTCCAACTTTAAAGTTGTAAGGATTTGCTGTGACTTCAACTAAACTTAAATTTACATTATATACATTATATGTTAATGATGTTGGTGTGCTTACATTTTCCCCAAATATTCCACTTGCAAATGCAAAAAATTGCGTTGAAGAATTAATATATGAACTACTTCCCATGTTAATATTTCCTGTTACATTTAAATTAGTTACCGTTAAATTTGATGTATCTAATGAAGGACCTGTATATCCCGTATATCCTGTAGCTCCTGTAGAACCTATTGACCCAGTATTTCCTGTATAACCAGTGTAACCAGTAAACCCAATATATCCAGTATAACCTGTAGCACCCGTTTCTCCTTTAGAACCTGTATAACCAGTATATCCTGTATAACCAGTAGCACCGGTTGCTCCAGTAATTCCTGTAAATCCAGTATATCCAGTATAACCTGTATAACCAGTAGCACCAGTCTCTCCTATAGGACCAGTAGTTCCAGTATAACCTGTATAACCTGTTTCTCCTATAGGACCTGTTTCACCAATAGCTCCTGTATCACCTGTATAACCTGTATCACCTGTATAACTTAAACCAATCGGACCTGTATATCCTGTATCTCCTATGGGACCTGTATCACCTTTAGCTCCTGTATCACCAATACCCATAGGACCAGTATAACCTGTATAACCTGTTGCTCCTGTAGATGAAGCAGTACCTTGAGGACCTGTATAACCAGTATATCCTGTAAATCCTGTATAACCTGTTTCACCTGTGTAACCAGTATAACCACTATAACCAGTATAACCAGTAGTTCCAGTATATCCAGTAGTACCTGTGTAACCTGTATAACCAGTAAATCCTGTATAACCAGTATAACCAGTATAACCAGTAGTACCAGTATAACCAGTAGTTCCTGTATATCCAGTAGTTCCAGTATAACCTGTAGCACCAGTATCAACTGCACTTCCTGGAATACCTGTATAACCAGTATAACCAGTAAATCCTGTAAATCCTGTAGAACCTGTGTATCCAGTAGCTCCTGTATAACCAGTGTAACCAGAATAACCAGTTGCTCCAGTATTTGTTGCTAAACCAGCAGGTCCAGTATAACCTGTATAACCAGTATAACCAGTAGCTCCTCTAAATCCAGTATATCCTGTATAACCTGTTCCTCCAGTTAATCCGCGATAACCAGTATATCCAGTATAACCTGTATAACCAGTATAACCTGTAGAACCTGTATTTGTAGAAAAACCAGCAGGACCTGTATAACCAGTATAACCTGTATAACCAGTATAACCAGTATAACCACTATAACCAGTAAATCCAGTATATCCAGTATAACCTGTATAACCAGTATAACCTGTATAACCAGTATAACCAGTATAACCAGTATAACCAGTATAACCTGTTGCACCAGTATCTACTGCACTACCTGGAATACCTGTATATCCAGTATAACCTGTATAACCTGTATAACCAGTACTACCAGTATCATCACCGCGTATTCCTTGAGGACCAGTAAAACCAGTATAACCAGTATCACCTTTAGACCCTTGTACACCTTGTTTTCCAGTATATCCTGTATAACCTGTTTCTCCAGTATATCCTGTATAACCAGTATAACCAGTATATCCAGTATATCCTGTATAACCAGTATAACCAGTATACCCTGTAGCACCAGTATATCCAGTATAACCAGTGTATCCAGTGTAACCAGTATAACCAGTGTATCCAGTGTAACCAGTATATCCAGTATAACCAGTATAACCAGTATCACCAGTAAATCCAGTATAACCAGTATCACCGGTAAATCCAGTATAACCAGTATAACCAGTATCACCAGTAGAACCTGTTGCACCGGTTTCAGTAGCTGTTCCGGGAAACCCTTGAGGACCTGTTGGACCTAATTCACCTTGTGGTCCTGTATAACCGGTATATCCGGTAACATCGGTTCCTTCAGTATGACATAATACAGGTAAACATTGAGAATTTATATTTCTAAAATAAAGTGAATATTCATTAGACATATTTTTTTAAAATTAAAATTAAAAATTAAAATTAAAATAAAATTAAAATTTTATGTAGAAACTAAATATTATTTACATTTTTATTAAATAAAATTAACATAAAAATAAATAAAATCATTTTTATGTAAAAAAGAAATTATAAAGTTATAAAATAAAACAAAAATATTAAAAAGAAATAAAATAAACAAAAAATATATTTAATTATATTATAGAATATACAAAAAATTATAGAATGAAAGAAGATTTTTCAATTGAAATTCCCAGAAACCCACTTATTGGTAAAATTCCTATATATTTAATATCATTATTAATTTCTTTAGTAATTGTTTACACAACAATTGGATTTAAAAATATAATAATGTCTATTATTTGTTTACTTATTTTAATGCTTCTTTTTTCAATTATATTATCATCATTTTCCTTACAAAATGGTTTGTCAACTGAATCAACAACATACCCTGTACCACCACATTTAGGATTAGATGGTATTTCAATGAATAATTTAACATCTGGTTTATAAATTGATTTTGTTTTTTTTTGAAAAAACAAAACAAAAATAATATATAAATTATAAATAGAACATCTATTTATAATAATAAAATATGGAAAATAAATTAAATAAAAAATTTAAAGTTAAAAATTTAGTTAATGAAAATATTATTAAAAGAAAAATAACTGATACTTCTACAACATTATTATCAAAACATGATAATGAAATAAAAAATTATTTAAAAAAGTATAAGAAAAATATTTTATTTTATATGTCTGAAGATAATAATCTTAATTTATTAGATGAAGAGTTTAGAAAAAGCTTAGATCCTAGTAATAATTTTGATAATTTTATTAAATATTTAATAAAAATTAAATTTAACGTAGTAAGTCAAAGAAAAAAGTGTAATGATTTTCTTAAAAATATGAATTTAATTAAAAATAACTTAAAATTTCCAAATATATTAAAAGAAAATAGTGTCAATAAAGAAATTATTAGTAATATATTTAATAATGATGATTTTTCTTTAAATATTGAATCAAATCAAATAAAAATTATGAGTAAAATGTTAAAAGCTGAATATTTTGATGATAAAAAAAAAGAAGATAGCATTAATTATTTAATTTCAAATATTTCTTATTATAATAATATTAATATATTAGCTCCAACAATTGGTAATGTTTATTTATCAAATAATTTATCTTCATCACTTTCTCATATGATATTAAATATATGCAATGGTGAAAATGATATATCTTCTTTTATACCACTTCATGTTCAAAATATTAAAGATGATATTTCTGCATTAGTTATTAAAAAAGATGGTGAAAATGTTGATTATAAAAAGAAAGTATTAAGTAGTATATTGGGAAATATTGATATAAGTTATGATAGTATAATGAAAGATAAAAATAAAATAAAAAAAAATTATATAATACCATATGAGCGAAAAGATAGTAATAGTGAAGGAAGTGATTCTAAATACAAATTTGAATATGAAAAATATATTACATTAACATCTTCAAAAGAAGTAATTCAAAAGAATTTAGAATTAGTAAGTCAAGTATTAGAATATATTGAAACGAATCCTAAAAATATAAATAAAGCAAATGTGAAAGAAATATTAGGATTATATGTATATTTTATTATAACATTATTTTATGATATATATAATGCATATTTATTAAAAATAAATAGCCTTTTATATGAATTAAGTGAAGATGTACGATATAGTAATGATAATATTGATTTAGGTTTAGCATATATAAATAAAAGTATGGAATCATTAAAAATGTTTAAAAAAATATTATTAAATAATTTTTATGATTTTTTTATTCCATCAAAATTAACAAAAGCATATGGTATTAAATTAGATGAATACGGATATGTTGTTTGTGGAAGTAAATTAGCAATTGATTATGAAACATTAATAAAATCATACCCTTTTAAACATTTTAAAAGTAGCGAAATTAAATTAGAAATAAATCGTGATTCATTATTAGCAATTAATAATTTTATTGTTGGTAAAAAAAGAAGTGGGGACCTTTATAATCCACGTGAATTATTATATATAGGTTATTATGTACCAAATGATAATAAAATGAAAGATTTGCTAGCTTTTTTAAAATATTATATAAATGTATTAAATTCACAATTTACATTTTCAATATTTATATGCAATTTATTAAGCAAAGTATTAATGAATTATTTACCATATGATTTATTTGAACACGTTAAAAAAATAGAAAGTTTAAAAAATAATAGTAGTAATAAGAGTAAAAATGAAATTATTATTCATGTTTATAAACATATGGTTAAAGCATTTAATATAATTAAAAGTTCAAAAGATAAAAAATATAATAAAGAAAAAATGAAAGATATTAAAGAAAAAGAAGAAGTAATTTTATTATCAAATTATTATTATAATTATTCAACAATTATTTATGAATTAATTAATGAAAATGAAAGTATGGATAAAAATGTTAAAAAATATTTATTAACTCAAATGAAACGTGTTTTTGATAAAATTGAAGATAAATTAAGAAAATAAAAAATAATCTTAAATAATATTTATAGTTAAAAATGATTATATTAAGTTAAAATTTATTAACAAAATTATTTTGTTAATAAAATATAGTAATATATTTATATATTTGTAATATTTATAATATTTTTTAAATGGAACGATTAAAAACATATATAGAAAAAGAATCGATAAAAAATTGGAAAACATATATTTCTTATTTAAATGATGATATTAATAAAAATGATTTAGAAAAAGTACTAGTATTTATGTTTGAAGATGTATTACCTGAAAGTATGTTAAAAGATGAAAAATCAATGTTATATAATATAAGTAAAAGTGAAAAAATAACACTTTTAGATAATCCTCAACCTTTTTTATATAAATATATTCAAAATATATTTAAACGTGAAAAAAATGTAGATGAATTAGTAATAAAATCAATTATAAAAACATTTAAACCATATAAAGAAAGTTTAGAAAAGAAGAAAGATGAATGTGTTGAACATATGAAAAGAATTACACAATTTTTTATTGATTTAAAACGTTCTGAACGTATTTTATTAACAAATAAAAGTTTAGATTTTTCGTTTAAAAATAAAAATGTATTAGTTACAAAATTATTAAATCCATATGAATTAGGTGAAATTTTTGGTCGATATTTATTAGCACATATGTTTAATAATTCATCAAATACATCAAACTTTTATAAAAATATATTTACCAAAATATATGGTAAAGATTATAATGATTGGCATATATTATTAAAATATTGGATATTTTTATTTGTTATAATTGAACAATTATTTAAAAAAGATGAAAGTACATTTACACCATTATTTAATATAAAATTAGTACGAAAATTATTAAAAGAATTATCTATTTTAAAATATACAAGTGAAAAAGATAAAAAAGGCGAAAAAGGAAAGCATAAAGGTAAAGATAAAGGTAAAGGGAAAAAACAAGGTCAAGGACAAGGTAAAGGGAAAAAAGGTTATCAAAAGAAGCGTTATGGTGGCGGTGATGATGCAAATGATTATTTTAAAAAATATAAAAAAACAGTAAATAAATTTATAAAAGAGAAAGAAAAAAAGAAGAAAGGTAAAGATGGTAAAAAAACAAAATATGAAGATAAAAATAAACTTATAAATATTTATAATAAAATATTAAAAGAAACAAAAGTTTATAATATTTATAATGAACAAAATAAAGATAAAAAAGATGATACTCTTTATAATATCTTTTTAGAAAACCAAGATTTAAAAGATGAAATTCGTAATTATTATAAAGATCTTTTATTTGGAACTTCATCAAATTATTGTAGTCCAATGGATGAAAAAGAAATTCAAAGTTGTGATTTTAAAAAGAAAGTTCCAATTATATTTGCAACACAAAATCCGGATGCATATTTTTCAATAGAAAATGATTTATTTGGTGATAAAACAGGACCTAAAAAAGAGTATTTAGCACGCACACGAGAAGAAGATAGAAAACAAATATTGGATACACTTCGTGATAGAATCACAATTTATAAATCATACTATGTATATGATGAAATGCATTTTAATTATTTTGTAAAAGATTTGCGAAATTTTCAATTAAACTTAATATATTTAATATATATTTTATATTTTAAAAAATATAATATTTATAAAGTATTAATTAAAATGTTGGAAGATGTAATTGAAAATACAAAGAATGAAACAAATGAAAATGAAGAAAATAATGAAATATCTTTTAATAAAGAAAATAGTGGTTCAACAAATAAAAGTAAAAATGTGATTAAAATGGTATTAGCACGCAATTATAAAAAATTAGAACCTGTTAAATCAAAACAATTAGATTTTATTTATACTAAATTAGTCAAATTATATGAAATTAAAGATAAAGTTGAAAAAACTGAATTTGGAACACCAAATTATGATGATAAAATGAATAAAATAAATAAATTTATTCAACTTATTAAAGTTCAAATAGAAAAGATTTTGGAATAATAAAAATAAGTTATTTATCTAAAAAAAGTAATATTGTAAAAATAAATATAAAAAAATGAATATCAAATATTATTTTTCTAAACATAGTATAGAAAAATAAAAAATAAAAAATAAAATGGCAAAATCATCTTCAAAAAGTGCATCATTTGCAAAATCATCAACACAATCATCTGCTCCAAGTAAAACAACATTTACTATTATTTCACTTATTGTTTTAGGTTTACTAGGTGCTACATATCATTATTTAACAAAATTAGAAAGTTGTGCTTGTGTAAACGGTACTGAAAAAGAGAATATTGCTGATTTAAAAAAGCTTCGTTATATTGAACTTTTCTTTATTGCAGTCAATGTAATTGGTTTAATCAATTTATATATTGGTTATCAAATGAATAATTCAGCTTTAATTAAATATGGTTCATTAGTTTATGGTATTCTTATTATTGTTATTTATGTATATTTAGTAATGCATGTATTACGTTTATATAAAAATATGCCATCCAATTGTGAATGTGCATTACAATGGCCAAGATATTATTTATATTTACAAGCTTTTGGTGCTTCTATTTCTTTATTCTTTATGTTATTCGCAATAATTATTTCAATCTTTGTTTTTGCTAAATTAGCTACTATGAAAAAATAAAAAATTACTTAATTTTTAAGATTAATTATTCATTTCTTCGTAAAATGTGAATTAAGAATTTAACTTCATTAACCGTTAAAAAATGTTTTTCTATATATGTTGAATATATAATCATTAATTTATTATGAATATTTTTTATTTTATTTAAATTAGTATTATTATGTTTATTTGATTTATTTATATAATTTATATTATTTGATATTATTTCAATACATTTTTCAATAATGTTTTGAAAAAGATCTTTATATTCATTTGATACGGAACGCTGTCTTATTAATCTATGTACAGTAACACTATTTGAACGTCTTAAAGTAGGAGGTTCATTTAATAAAAGTGGTTGATTAATCAAATTTTGTAATTCATTTATATTACGATTACTTTCAATAGGAATATAATTACGACAATTTAATGAATGACATAATATTTTTTGATTATTTAATATATTTTTATTATATATATCAATTTTATGTAATATATATCCAAGATTAATATTAAATTTCATTTCTTTAATATTTTTATTAAAATCAACGATTTCTTCTTTTGGTATTATATCATCATTATGATAATGATAAGATAATCTAATAATATTTTTAAAAATAATATCCATATTTTCATTATTAAATACATTAATTATATCATTAATATATGCTAATAGATTTATTGATTTTTGATAAGAAAAGTGTAATAAAATAATAGATACTATATTTTGATGAAAACTATCTATAGATGTCCCAAATATAGGATTCATATATTTAACTAGATTATTAAATACCATAATATTACGAAAGCGATTAAATCCAATAATATTTTCAATACCTAAATTATAAATACATAAATTATCAATAATATCTTTTATTTCATTAAATTTATTTTCAAAATTATTATCATTAAAAAATAAATTAAAAATTTCGTTAACTTTATTAAATATTCTAATTATTTCATAACTATAATTATTTTTATTTTGTGAAAAAGTTTTTAAATTTTCATTTAAATATGTATTTAATAAAACCATATATTCATGTGATGACACTTTTTTATTTGTATTTTTATCTATAAATTCTATTTTACTCTTATGAATATTATATTTTTTATAAACACTATTATCTAATTGACTAAGTGATACTATGTTTGAAATATCTTCAGTAATTATTCCAGAATAATCAATAGTAGATATTTTTTTAATATTATATGGGTCCTGATTCCAAACATCGTGAAAAGCTAATAATTTTATGTCCATATCATTTAATAATGATTTTTCAGAAATATAATGTTCTGGATTACCATTTTTTATAATAGGAGAAAAAATATTATTTATATATAATATTCGTAATGGTTTACCTTTTTCAACATAAAAAGTTAAATCAATATGTTCAGGAGTAATAATAAATTTATTTGAATCAATTAATCCGTGTCCTAATATATATATATTTTTTTTATTATCATTTTTATTAATTCCATTATTTCTTGTAAAAGATTCCATTTTTTATAAATATCTAATTTATAAAAATATTAAAATTAAAAAGTAAATTAAAAAATTCCAAAATCATTATTATTTTTACTCTTTTTTTTACTACTATCTTTATATATAACAGACATTGATTGAGATAAATCTTTATGCACACACATAAAAAAACACGGTGTACTATAATTTAATGAACTATATTTTCTATCTGCTAATATTGGATTTTTAATCTTTTTTCCTGAAGCATCTACATCTGTAACATCTGTACTACCTGGTTTATGACTCCAATAACCACTTGTAGGATTTGATTGATTATCATTTTTTTTAGCACCATTTTGACGCCACCAATGGTAATCATTACCAACATCTAAAGCTAAAAAAACTTTATAGAAACCTTTATCGCAAGGATTATCAAATTTTTCTAAATAAGCGTATGGATTATCTTTTTTAACGCGTTTATAGAAAGATTTACAATTATAATCTTTAACATCATCAATATAATTATGTCCAGAAGCATAACCAGGTTGTGCTTTTGATTTTAATTTATGGCGAATTTTACCTAAAGCATAACTATAACAATTATGTGTTGTACGAATTGATTCGCGGTCATTCCATTTTTCAGGTTCATATGGATGTTCATCTCCAGAAAGTGGACTAAATTCCTTAGTATAACTCAATAATTCTTCAGGATTATCTAATAAATGTTCGTGATTTACGCGTTTTTTAATACTAAATGTGTATGGTGATTTATTTACATTTTCATTAATCTTATGAACTAATGTTTTAACTTTTACTTTATAACTATTTTTAGAAGATTTGGATTTACCACCATCAACTATTTCACTCATTTTTAATAATAATTATTACTAATATTGATAAAGATAATAATCTATTTATATATAATTTTATATATAAATATTTTTAATAATAAATAAATTGATTAATAATAAATAAATTGATTGCTATTATTTTGAAATTCGCGTATTTGAAGATTTCTTACATATTCAGCTTCATTTACTTTATATAAATTATGCCATTTATGCATTAAATCTTCACTAATTACTTTATTTAGAATATTATATTTATTATTTCCATATTGTTTACTATAATATAATAAAGATCGTGCTATAATTCCTTTTGATTCATTTGGTGGAACAAAAACCTTTTTTTTGTGATTAAATGCAGCATAATAATCCATATTTTTATACATATGATTTGATACTAAAATTTCATTATTTTTTATATAAATATATTGAAAATAAATATCATCATATTTAATAAAATCTACAAAACGATAATTATTTCGCAATGAATTTATTACATTATGTGCTAAAAAGATCATATGTAAATCACTATTAACAGATTTATCAAATGATTGCGGAATAATATGTTCAACATTATATGTATCTTTATTTATATACTCAAATTTTTTATATATTGATAATGGTAATAAATTATTATGCAATATTTGTTTTGCTTGATTTAATCTAATCATTTGTTTCAAAATTTATATAAATAATTATATATAAATAATCTTAATATTGTTTTTTTATATATAAATATTTATTTATAAAAAAAAATAAAAAAATGAAAATAAGATTTAAAAAAGTATTTTTATTTAGTTTGCAAAATAACTTACTATAACATAAAAAAGTAAATTATAATAAATATTAAAAATGAATAATAATACATTGGAATTATATAATGAATATGAGAAAAATGATCATGGTTTATTTAAAGATAAAGAAATAAGTCAATCATTTATTCAAAATGTTGTATCAGAAAGTACTAATTTTAAAAGTGGAAGTCGTAAATATGTTATTCAACTAAAAACCCCCAAAAGTAATGAATTAAAAATTAAAAGTAATGAATCAAAAAGTAAAGCTAAAAGTAGTGAATCAAAAAGTAAAAAAGAGGAAATTGTTGAAAAGAAAATTGACCAAATGAATAAAACATTTGAATCAATGATGGTTCAATTTCAACATATGGTTCAATTAAATCAACTTATTCAAATGAATCAAATGAATCAAATGCAAATAATGAATCAATTAGTTGAACTTAAAAGTAATGTTGTTGAAACTCGACAAGATTTATCTTATAAGCTAAAAGAAATTAATAGTCAAATTGATAGTATTAAAAGTGTTCAAACTGAACAAAGTAGTAAAATTAATGAAATTAATAATAAACGAACTACTACAGTTGGTCGTAAACCTAAAGAAGTTATAAATGATGAAAAAGAAGATAATGTTGATTATTCTCATTTAGCTCCATTATATAAAGAAAATGTTTATACACTTCTTCAATCACGTGATATTAATATTCGTCTTGTTAGAAATATACTAACATCAAAAAATGTTTCTGGATTTATTAAGATTTTTGATATGCTTTATAAAAGTAAAAATCTTAATAATGAAGATATTTATCCAATTCGAGTTATTAAAGCCAAAACTCTTCAATATTATAATGAAGAACATAATTGGCTTATTGATACAAATGGAACAAATATTATGAATATTATATGTGCAAATTTATCATTATTATTATCAAAAGTAAATAATGATTTTTTTGGAACTGGTGAATTTGATTTAGCACTTTTTGTTGATAATGAAAAGTTTATTCAAGACCTTGGTGATAAGAGAATAAGAAATCAACTATTTTCAAGTATTAAAGATTCAATTTTAAATCATTCATTGAATTTTAAAGCAAATAGCATAAAAAAAGAATATACAAATAAAGAAAATTTAAGTACAGAAGTTAAAGTTTCAGAAAGTAAAAGTCAAGAAAATAATATTAAAAAAGATAAAGAAGAAACTAATATTAAAAATATTCAAATTAATATTAAAAAGAATGATGAAGAAGAAGAAGAATATAGTTCTGAAAGTGATGTATATGAAAGTGATGAAGAAGATGATTAAAATATTTGATTAAATTTTGATTTAATTTCATTATCCATTATAATATCCATTATTCTTTCATAATTATTATATTGATTAAAATTTTCTAAAATATTTCCAATTTCATTCATTTGTATATTTAATAAATTTAATTTTGTTTTTAATGCAATTTGTATAATATTATTTTCACTTTTATTATTTTTATTTAATAAATTATTATAATTTAATTTTATATTTTCATATATATTATTTAACTCTTTATATAATTCATTGTTATTAATATTATTAATATTATTAATATTATTGTTAATATTATTATTGTTAATATTATTATTGTTAATATTATTATTGTTAATATTATTAATATTATTAATATTATTAATATTATTAATATGATTTTTATTTAATTTTTCTTTTTCATCATTTTTAACAATATTTAAATAAGAATTATTTACTTTATTTTCAATAACTTTATTTTTATTAATGTTATTATTAATAAATTTATATGAAATATTGTTATGATTATCAACTTTAAGGTCAATATGTAATCCAATTTGAATTCTATGTTTAACATTTTTTAATTCTGGATAACAATATGTTATTTCATTACCATTTTCTAGAGTTATTGTATTAAAACGTCCTTCTTTAACATTTTTACAAACATTCCAATTATTTTTAGATAAACAAAATAAACATGTTGTATACATAAAACCATTTTTTAAAATATCTTGATTATTGTAATCATTAATTTTTATATTTACTTTTTTTATATTATTTTCTAAATCATCTATTAATAATGGATTATTTACATATTTTGGTAATACATTTATTTCACAACACTTTTTATTTGCACATGTTTTATTTGAACATTTGTTCATTAAACAATGAACACAATTACGATTTTGAATATATGATGATAACATAAGAAACCTACGGAATAAGAAACCTACGGTTTCTTATGAACTTCCCTTTATATCTAAATATATTTTTTTTATAAAATGTTTTATATAGATTTTGTTAAAAAATAAAGATTTTGTTAATAAATAAAGATTTTGTTAAAAAAAATTATAAAAAGGTACAGAGTACATTAAGTTTCTTATGTGGGCTTAAAGGAGTTCATATATTAATATATGAATTATACAACTTATCCTTGGTATAATATTATGTGGTTAAATTTTCTTTTATAAAGAAGTAAATTTAGTAATACCCGTAAATGTTTATATTTATTATTTAATAATAATGTGGTAATAATATTATTATTCAAAATTATTTCAAACAATTGTTTCAAATAATTTATTAAATTATTCCTATTACCAAGAATAAATAATATAATTAAATAATATGCAATGGTAATACCAATATTATACTATTAAAATATATATAGGGATTTTTTATACGATTGCGAAATAAAAGAATTTGTTAAGAAATAGTTATTTAATAAAAAATATTTTATAATGTAAAATATTTTTTATTAAATAACATTTCCAAATATATTTATAATTTTTATTTAATAAGCTGTGAATATATAAAGACAAAAATAATACAAAAATAATACAAAAATAATACAAGAAACACACTAAAATAATAATACAAGAAACACACTAAAATAATAATACAAGAAACACACTAAAATAATAATACAAGAAATAATGGAAAATGAAAAAAGAAATATAAAGTAAACTATAGAAACATAAATCTAGCGCTAATAAACTTTTTCTTTTGCATATAATTATAAATAATTTCTAAAAACAAAATTATTTTTTATAAATCATATTTAAAAGAAAAAGTTTATTATAATAATAAATAATATATTTTTTTTATATAAATAACGAAATAAACGAATTAAAAATAAAAATAAAAAAAATGAATTCTATATTAAATATAAAAGATGATATTAAAAGTGCATTTATTCATAAAAATATTGTAAAAAAAATATATAATTCAGATTTTTCTAATAAAAGTACCTTATCAATTGTTTATGAAATAGAAGAATATATAAAAAATGAATGTGCAGATCAAATAAATTCTGGAATTGCTTTTCCCGTAAATATTTGTTTAAATGAATGTATTGCTCACAATAGTCCTTTAAATGATTCTATTATTATTAAAAATGGTGATTTATTAAAAATAGATTTTGGAGTCCATATTAATGGACATATTACTGATTCTGCTTTTACAATTCCAATAAATACAAATAAATTTGATACACTAATAAATATTTCAAAACGTGCTACACAAATAGGTGTTGAAAAATCAGGACCAGATGCATTATTAAGTGAAATTGGTGAAGTAATTGAAGAATACATTTTAAGTAAAGAAGTTGAAATAAATGGAACTCTTTATCAAGTAAAAAATATTAAAGATTTATGTGGTCATTCTATAGCGCCTTATATTGTACATAGTGGTAAAGCAGTTCCAAATTGTAAATTAGATTTTAATTATCCATTACGAATGGTTATTGGTGAAAAATATGCAATAGAACCATTTGTAACAACAGGAACTGGAGTATGTATTTATGATAATGATCATAATAATCATTTTATGTTAAAACCGAATTGTTATTATGAATATGCTAAAAATAAAAAATTTTTAAATAAAAGCCAAAATGAACTTTATCACAAAATCAATACGTATTATAAGAGTTTGCCGTTCACTCAACGATGGTTATCGGAAAAAAATGAATATAAAGAATTACAAAACCAATGCATTGAAGATTTAAATATATTACATAAATATAATATAGTGGAAAAATATCCACCAATATATGATGTAAAAGGTTCGTATGTGGCGCATCACGAACATAATATTATAATAAATGATAAAGGAAAATTGTGGTTAACTCAAAATAAGTTTTTTTAATAATATTTATTATGTTTTTATAATAATTTTTAATTTTATTTTTCAATATAAAAGTCAATATTTTGATTTTTATATTCATTATTTAAATCTTGAATAGATAATTTAAAAAACGAATAATGAACCATATCATTTTTATTATATTTTGTTAAAAATGTTTTAATATAATAATCTTTTCTAATATCATTAATAATATTTCTTTTATCATTTTCTGAATTTGTAAAGAAATAATTTGTTAATTTATTAATCCATTCTAAACAATATTTATATTGATAATCATCATTTGAATAAGATTTATTTTGAGTACTAGTAATTTTATCAAAAATTGATAATGATTTCTTAACACTTGAAATATAATTTTGCTGATTTTTTTTAATAAAATCTTCAATATATGAATGATAATAATTAAAAATTTTAATTAAATCATTCATTGTTTCAATATCTTTTTTATCATATTTAAAGCAAATAGTATCATAATAAACAATAATACTCATTAATGATAATATATTTGCTTTAGCATGACGAGCATCAAAACCGTTAATTTCACTATTTTTTGCATTAATAACTCTTTTTTTCATAATTCCAGATAATACAATTACATAACATTTTGGAATAATTTCCGATGATGTAAGTAAATAATATCGTAAATAATCTTCAATAATATGAAAATTATTTTTGTGAATAGAAAGGTTATTTAAAATCGTATAAGAAACTTTAGGTTTTTCGCTTGTTTCAAAATTAGTATAATTTTCACTTTTCATCATTTTTTTTTACAAAAATAATAAATAATTAAAATAATTAAAATATTAATTAATAATCTTTATTTTAATAATTAAATATAAAATAAAATAAAAATCAAATTTTTTATTATATACGTTCCTTTCATTTATTTTTAAAATAATTAAAATTATTATAAAAATTACCGTAAATATTATCTTTACTTAAAATAGTAACAATTATAATGTTTAGTAGATTTTTTAAAAGTAAAAGTAATAATTATCTTAAAAACAGTAACGTAAGTTCTAATATAGACTTAAATTTATATGCAATTTGTGAAGGTACTTCTTGTGAATTTATACAAAAATGGTATAAAAATATAACTCCAAAAAATTCGGCTTTAAGCGATTATGGTATTATTGAATCATATTATTTTAATGATAATATTGATAATCGTAAATTATTTAATGATTCTAATTCAATTTATTTAGTGTCAGCTAAAAATAGTTGCATTGAATCATCGCTTATTATTTATGGTAATAATGATAGTAATGAGAAACGTATTATTCATTCGGTTCCATTTACTGTTAAAGCTGACCGAAAATTATTAAATCAAATTACTGGAAGCAAACATAATGTACGAATGATGAAACAAAAGTTTGGTAAAAATAATAACGTAAATAAATATTTAGCACAAAATAAATTTAAATCTTTTACTGAATATTTACCGCATAATAATGTATTATTAAATTGGGATTTTGAAAGTTCAAATCCAAATGATTATTTTAGTGTAAACAAAAATAAATTCTTTGAATTATTACGTATTATAAAAAGTAAAAATCCACATATTGAAAATGTTTTTATTGTATGTGAAGCACCTTTTATTATTTCATTAATAAATAGTGTATCAAATAATAAAATGATGCAATCTGATTTAATTGAACATACTTCAATGTGGGTTTTTAATTGTGAATTATCAAAAGGTATTTTACGCAATAAATATGAAATACATAGTAGAAATAAATTATATCCATTAGGACGTAATCACGGTCGATTACAAACAATGAATGATGATACATTTTTTTATGCACATAAAGATATTAATGTACCTTTATTTTATGCTCATAAAGCCATTCCATTAACTTATATTAATCCAAAATATTTAACATTATGTAAAATTGTTTCAAAACAAGTTAATAGTAAAAATAAAAAAAATGATAAAAAAGAGTCTTCAAACGTTGAACGTAAAGATAGTTCAATTAAAAAGATTTTAAAAAAAATGCAAAGTAATACTCTTGTTGCATAATTAATTTACGATAAATATATAACAAGAAAAAAAAATTGATTTTTTTTCTCAAAATAATTTATTTATTAATATATAAAATATAAAATATTAATTATCTTTTTTTAGACGAACTTTAAATTTAATCAAAATGGCTGTACTTACTGAAGAAAACTTTAGTCAAACTATTTATGATATTGTAAAGAAATCAAAGTCATTATCTGATGCAATTGAAAAAATTACTAAATTAAAGTATCCTAATTCAAATGAATATATTAAAGATGAACACGCAAAATGTTTTTATGAAAAATTTGCGAAAATGAATGCAAATATTAAAATCGATAAAGATTTTACTAAAAATGCATATAATATGAATTCTAAAATTTTTAAAGAAGTTCATGTAAAAAAGTAAAAAATAATTAATTAAAATATTATTATTTTTACTAAAAATTCATATTTATTATAAAAATTATAAAATAAATATATAAATACGTAAATAAATAACGTAAATAAAATTTTTAAAAAAAATATATTTTTTTAAAAATATATTTTTTTAAAAATATAAAAAAATTGATTTAAAAAAAAAATAAATTATAAAAACGTAATAAAAAGTATAAAAAAATATAATTTATTACTATTTTTGACTAAGTAAAATTTTATTATTTAGAAAATGTTATCAACTAAACAATCCGAAGAAGCCAAGTTAAATGCTCAATTTGCTTATGCATCATCAACTGAAAAAGATGTTCGTAACAATATTAAAGCTAATAATAAGAATGGAATTAAAAAAACAACTACATCTAATAAATGTAAATGTGCTAAAATGTTTCAAGAAAAAGGCTCCGCATATAAAACCTTTGGAAAAGGTAAACCAGTTTATTTAATTAAAAAGAATAATGGTAAATATGCTGCTTACGGTCAATGTGCATTAAGTATTAATTCTCCAGAAGGTGACTTTTGTAGAATTCACGAAAGACAAGATTCTAGTAAACGTATTCTATTTGAATCATTAGTAAATGATAATAGTGGAAATATTGAACTAATTAAAACAAAAGACCATCATTATTTTGATCGTATGGGTGATTGTGGTGCAAATAAGACTATTAAAAGTGATACTTTCAAATTTGATTGTATTGATAATCATATTCTTATGCTACTTAATCATCCAAATGCTAAATATACAAATTGGCTTTATAGATGTGCTATGCATATTCTTGAAACTGGAACACCTGTTATTACAGATAATGGAAGTACAACATATACAATTCAAAAAAATTCTGAATCACTTACTTCAACATCACTATCTACTCTTATGGAAAATAGTGATGATGAAGAAGAAGAAAACCCTAAAGTTGTAAAGAAAGTTACTAAACCTAAAAAGAAGGCTCAAGTAATTGAAGTTGAAGAATCTGAATCCGAAGATGAAGAAGAAGAAGAAGATGAAATTGAAAATAAGAATGAAACTCATTCAAATGTTTCAGATTCTGAATCTGATAATGATTCTGAATCTGATAATGATTCAGATACATCTTCTGTAGCATCATCTGAAAATGACGATGATACACAAGAAATGAATGTTGTACCAATTGAAACCCATAAAGGACAAAAATACTTTATGAACCCTGAAACATTGAAGGTTTATGAACTTCCATCAGAAGATGATGAAGATCAGAAACCAAGCGAATTAGGTATTCTTGTTGAAATTGCTAAAAAATATTCAACTCTTACATATGATGATAATCATTATATTATTTCAAAAGAAATTTCTGATGAAAGTAAAGATTTAGATATGTATCTTTGTGTACTTTCTGACAAAGTTTTTGATAAAACTACTAAAGCTTGTTTAGGTAAACTTAAACACGGCAAAAATGGTGGTATTTCAATTTCTTATAGAACAGATAAGTAAACAAATTTATTAACTTTTATATAAAAAATTAATAAAAATTATATTATAAAAAATCTATTATAAAATCTATTATAAAATCTATTATAAAATCTATTATAAAATCTAAATAATTAGTGTCGTTTTCTACCTTTCTTACCTTTCTTACCTTTCTTACCTTTTTTATCTTTCTTACTTTTTTTATCTTTCTTTTTTTTATTACCTCGTACTACTCCATTAAGACTTATTGATACTAATGTGGATTTAACACTTGTTGTTGCATTTGGTGTATTTTTAACATTTTTTGCTACTAATGTGGATTTAACACTTGTTATTGAAACAATTGGTATAGATAATGAATTTTTTATATTTGTTGGAAAATAATTAATTAATTCTTTTAACATTAAATTAATATTATGTGGTTGTAATTTTAAATAAAAATCATAAATATATTGATTAGCATTATTTATATTATTTTGTGTTAATCTTCTATTTTTTAAATAACTTTTATATATGATATTATAAATATCATGATAATTTTTACTAAGATAAAATGATGGATATGTATAATTTGTACTAACAAAATTTAATAAATTTATAAATTTAATATATGTTTTTTTAATTACACCAAGTTGAGATATATTATCAACATCAAATAAATTAACAAAAATATCATAATATGGTCCAAATATTGACCTAATATTATTATATATTTGTGTTAAAATTAATGTTGAAATTAAATATAAAAAATCAGATGAACGAGAACCATTATTTGAGGTTAATTTTGAATAATATACTAAATCACAATTAACCAACATAGATGGTTGTGCAATAATATAATTAGAATCTTCTTTTATACCACTTAATCCAAAATCAATAATTTTAATATCTGTATCAAAATTTGTATCAAAATCTGTATCAATATTTGTTAAATTATAAGTTATATTTTTAGATACATAAAAATTATCAGGTTTAAAATCATTATGTACAAATCTATAAGTATCTTGAAAATGTTGTAATACTTTTGCAATTCCAATTATTTTTTTAATAAATATTACTACTTTTTGTTCATTATTAAGAGTAACATTTTTTGCTAATTGTTCAATAAAATTATCAAATCTTATATATTGTGTTGAATCTATTTTTTCCATATGAATTCTATATCTTGAATTATATTTTTTCAATGAATCAACATAAGGTACAGTAACACCATATAAAGGGTCACATGATAATTTTTGTTGAATTAAACATTCATTAAATATTGAAAATAAATCATTATTATATTGATTTTTAATAATACTTTGGTTTCCTTTATTATAAACAAATCCATATGAACCACTACCAAGTGAAGTAAGATTACGAGTACTTAAACTATTTGATTGAATAATATCAAAAATAATAGTATTTAATCTTTGTACACTAAAATTAATATTTGTTAAACTATTTATATCATTTAAAGTATGAGAATTTATTAAAGTATTATATGTGTTATATTCAGTTATAAAACGTGGATTTGATAAAATATTTTGAAAATATGTATTTGGATAACTTTTAACAAATACACTCATTTTTATATAATTATAATTAAAATTAAAAATCTATTATAAGATTATAAATAAATTATTATCAAAATTAGATTATTTATTTTATATTTTATATAAAATAAATAATAGAAAGATAACATTACAATGAAATCTATATATGATATTTATAAGAAACATAATAAAAAAATTAAATATGCATTGTATGTACATTTACATAAATATGATGAAATATTTGATTTTTTACAAAATAATGAAAATAATAATTATTTAATAACAATTATTTCAAAAAATAAAAACATAATTAAACAAGGAAAGTTTATAAATTATGATTCTGGTATAATTATTTTAAAAAATTTAAAAAATGAAACATGTTATGAATATATTAAAAATTATTTTTTATTTATTGAAAATTTAGATAATCTTAATAAAGAAGATCAAAGTGAAAAATATGCTCCAATTATTATTGATTTTGATTTAAAAGAAGAAAAAAAGAAAAAGAAATTAAAAGAAAAATATAAAAAACCATCATCTTCTATGCGTCAAACTTTAGAAACATTATTAGAAGATATTGAAGAAAATGAAGATATTGAATAATAAATTTACACAATTATTTTATTATTTTATGAATAATATAAATTTTCAATTATAATATTATACTATTATAGACCAATTAGATAAAAAATGGATTATTTTATGATTTTTTTAATATTTTTAATAATACTTTTTATTTACTTAAATTATACTAAAAATAATGAACATTTTACTATTTCTAATTATTTATTTATAAATGATTTACAACATGATGAACATCAAGATATTATTATGAATAATTCAAATGAAAATAAAATATTATCAAATAGAGATAATAATTTAATACCCACATATGCATTATATCAACCTGAAGTTTCAGGTCGCCATTTAAACTTCTTTTCACATGCTCCTAAAGAAATACCTTATTTCCCAAATCAAATATGGAGTTCAACTATTCAAGACCCTTATTATCAACCAGTTTATAGTAATTATTTTTATAATGATGGATATTTTTATCCATTATTTTAGATTTATCTTTTTTTTATTTTAATAATAAATAATTTTTATTTTTTTTATTTTAATTAAGGTGTTTCTAAAAGAGAAAATGAATTTGAAAATAATGAATCATCTTCATATTTAAATTCTTTTTTATATACTTTATTTTTTTTTACTCTTTTTTTAGAAATATTAAATTCTTCATCTAAATCTGATTCAAAATCTAAATCTTTTAATTTAGTATCTTCAGAAATAATCGTTTCAGAATTAGAATTATCTTCAATATCATTATTTTTAGAAAGGTCAAATTTAAAAATTTTATTTAATGTAATTAAATAAAACTTATTATGCGAATCAAAAATAGATTCATCAATAAATGAAAAAGTAGTTAAAAATAATTCATTTGTTAACACTTTATTATGTAATGTATAAATCTTTTTAATTAATTCGACTACATCTTTTTTCATTAAAGGAACTTCATTTTTAATACAATTTCTTCTTAAACAATCAAACAATATATAAAAATAATACTTTGTTTCATCACTAATTGGTGAATAAAAATGTGGTACAATTTTCATAACAGGTGCAAATTGTTTAAGTAAAAATGATGTATATAAAAAAATATTAATTGAAACGTATAATTCTTGATTTTTTTCTAAATCTTTTTTATTTACTAAAAAATCTTTAAATTCAGATGCATTTGGAATATCCTTTTTTATATAATTACTAAAATATTTATATAAAGTAAGATATTTATTCTTCTTTTCAGAATAAATAAATGGAATATTTATATTTTTGTGACTATATTTACAATATAATCTTGGAATAATATCTACATCCTTGTTTTTTAATAAATTTTCATTATCCATAATTAAAACAGGAATATCAACTGGATTATTTGTATGTATCCAATCATTATACATTTTATAGCAAAATTCATTTTTACCATTATTATTTACGTATACGTTATTTCCAAATAAATTAAAATTGCGATTTTCACGAATTTTAATAATTCCGCGGTCTACGCTTCTTTTTTTAGTAATGTTAATATCGTTAGTCATTTTATGTAAAAATAATTATTATTTACGTTATATTTTATACTCTTTTTATAATTTATTAAAAATAAAAAAAATAGATTTCAATTTTTATATAAAAAAATATAAAAGAAAGTTCATTTTTTTATAAAAAATTAGTATATAACTATAGTATATACTAATTATTATGGACCCAAATATTAAAGTTATTAATTTAGAAGCAAGTGATAAAAAAACATCTCAACATTTTAAAAAGATTTTAGCTCAACGCAATCTTAATACATTTCATTATGGTAGTAGCAAAAATACATCATCTAATACTATTCGTTTAAATGAAGATGATTACACTAAACCAACTAAAACAATTACTGATTTAATGCAAACTCGTGAAGCAATTGATGAAAAATTGCGAAATTATACAGAAGTTGATAATAAAGATTTAGAATTATTACCCAAAAATGTTCATATTTGTTATATTACATATAGTGTTGAACAAAATATGGAATTATTTCGTATGGGTGGTTATTTAAGAAAAGTTGCTAAAGATTATATTGTATTAGCAGGAAAAGGAAATAAGACATTTTCAGTTCAACGCAAAATTTATAATAAAGATAAAAGTCAACTATTATACGTTACACGATTTTTTGCCAAAAATAAAGATAGCTCATCTTATTCTAATTCTAAATTAGTTATTAATAATAAAGAAGAAATAAAAAAAGAGTATGAAGAAACTCTTACTAAATCAACATCTTTTATTAAAAAACAACAAGAAATTTTAGAAGCAAAACAACGCGAAATTGCTGAATTACGCGCTCGTTTAGAAGAAGAAAAAAATAAAAATAAGAAAAAAGATGAATTAGCTCCAATTAAATCAATTATAACACGCGAAAACTTGAAAGTTTATAATAATATTGATAGTGATTTAGAATCAGTGGTTTCAAATAAATCTTCTAAATCAAATATTTCTAACAAATCAAATGTTTCAAATAAATCAAATATTTCTAACAAATCAAATGTTTCAAATAAATCAAATATTTCTAACAAATCAAATATTATATCAAAATAATGAGTATTATAAGTATTTGCCCAAAAATAATTATTTACGTTAATATTTTTTTAAAAAAATTTACAATTGCAATTTTATAATTTATTTCTTTATTAAAATATATTATATAAAAATAACTAATAAGATTATTTTA